>Ga0209718_1001241_pt1 | contig 29829 bp, 27 predicted proteins | sample AD_JPNAS1_MetaG_FD_184420 | JGI IMG/M metagenome (GOLD analysis project Ga0209718, IMG submission 184420) | Active sludge microbial communities of municipal wastewater-treating anaerobic digesters from Japan - AD_JPNAS1_MetaG (SPAdes) (version 2) | ecosystem: Engineered > Bioreactor > Anaerobic... | reverse complement strand
GACACCAGCCCGTCCATCTCCACCAGCAGCTGGTTGAGTGTTTGGTCGTACTCCAGGTGGCTGGAGTGCTTTCCGCGCACGCCGCCCAACACGTCTATTTCGTCTATGAATATGACTGCAGTCTTCTTGTGTTGAGCGACCGCCTTGGCGCGCGCCGTGCTGAACAGATCACGCACGCGCTTGGCCCCAATGCCTGCGTACATCTCTACGAAATCGCTGCCGGCCGCGGATATGAACACTGCATCCGTATAGCTCGCGGCAGCTCTTGCGAGAAGCGTCTTGCCCGTGCCGGGAGGTCCGCTCAGCAGTATGCCGCGGAGCGGGCGTATCCCCAGGCGCACCGCGCTGTCTTCATTCTTTATGAACTCCAGCGCCTCCACAAGCTCGCGCTTGGCACACTCCTGCCCGCCCACGTCTCCAAACGTCAGCCCTCGCGCCTGCTGCCCGGCGCAAACCCCGCTTGCGACCTCAAACCGTTGGCCGGTAATGCGCCCCGACAGCAGCAACTGGGCAAGAGCAGCCACCCCTCCAACCAGCACAACCAGGGCCGGATCGTATCCGGCAATCAAGCAGAAGATCAGAGCCGCAGCCCATGCGCCGATCGCAATGTCCCTTACCATATCCGCACACCCCCCGAGGCTCCGAAGGAGCCGTAATCGGAGCGTGCGACCGACCTCAAGCTCGTCGCTGCGCCGGCATCATGCGCTCGCCTGGGGACCACTTCGTACAGCTGGCTTGCTCCATGCGACATTGACACATATACGTACTCTGAGTCTACCACAATGGTGGCCTCGGTGAGGCCCGCCTCGCGCGCTGACTGCTCGGCTCGGCGTTCCAAGTCCTCGAACGAGCCGGTGGCGATGGCCTCCTGCAATGAGAAATGAAGACGGTGGTACACGTCTCGCAACGTGTCGTCACGGGAATCTGCGATGCGTATCCATACCCCGTCTCGCCCGGCCAGATGCGCGGCCGCCATGGTTACCTTCATGACTGTTTCTGAAAGATCCGACACATCGCCGAGTTCCACATTGAGCACGGCGCCGTATGGAGTCGACTCAATCGAGTACGACTTCACCTCAGCTACTTGCCGCAGTGCGCGCTCCACGGGCATCGAGACCCTAGTCATGCGAACAAGCGCATTTCCTCCGAAAAGCAAAGCCAGGGCGACAACTAGGCTTGCCGCCGCTAGCTTGACATTCACATCCGGTAGCTTCAAGGCGTACCCTCCCCTCTGGTAAACAGCCCCCAAGCTGCACGGATGATTATATCACACAGGTCCCGCAGCCCCCTATGTAATGGCCCGGCAGGAATGGCACGCTACGACTGTTACGCCAGGGCCTTCCTGGCCGCCAGCTTAAGCCTGTTTGCGGCATCGGCGGGATCCGCTGCCCCGAACACGTAGCTGCCGGCCACAAACACGTTGGCGCCTGCCAGAGCCGCCTGGGTCACAGTGACGTCATCGATCCCCCCGTCCACCTGGATGTCGAGAGAGAGCCCGCGCCGCGCGACGATGTCGCGGAGTTCGCGCACCTTGACGAGCGCCTCCTCGATCATTCGCTGGCCGCCAAACCCCGGGTTGACCGTCATGACCAGCACCATGTCAACCATATGGAGTACATGTTCCACTGCGCCGATGCCCGTTGCGGGGTTCATGGCCACCGCTGCGCGGCATCCTGACGATCGGATCTCGCCGAGCAGCCGGTTGAGGTGGAATGTAGCTTCGGCATGCACCGATATGATGTCGGCGCCAGCGTCCACAAAGGCCTGGACGTGCCTTTCCGGCTCGACGATCATCAGGTGCACGTCCAGAGGAAGTCGAGTGGCCCGCCTTATGCACTTGACCACCGGAGGGCCTATCGTAATGCTAGGAACGAATCTTCCGTCCATTACGTCGACGTGCAACATGTCGGCAGATGCCGATACTCTGCCGATCTCGGCGGAAAGCGACGCAAAATCCGCCGACAGAATGGACGGAGCAACCTTGAGCTCAGCCATATCCACACCGTTCTCCTCTCTCGACAAGCGCGCCTCTTGCCGGCCCCTTGCGCTGCCTACTTGTACTGCCTCTTCTCCGCTTCCCTCAGTTCGCTCAGGAACACCAAGTATCGCTCGTATCTGCCCTGCTCTATCTTGCCTTCCTCGACCGCCTGCTTAACAGCGCACTCCGGCTCGGCGTCATGCACGCACCCGGAGAATCTACACCTCTGAGCGTGCTCGCGCATCTCGCGAAAGGTCATGGCCAGGTCGCGAGGCTTGATCGACTCTATGTCGAGGACGGAGAAACCGGGCGTATCGGCAACCGTGCCCCCCACATCCAGCGGAATGAGGCGGACCTCCCTCGTGGTGTGACGACCTCTCCCTATGCGCGTGGAAAGCTCGCCTTCAGCCAGGTCGTGGCCTGGCTGGACCGCGTTGAGCAGTGCCGACTTGCCGGCGCCTGAAGGGCCGGCAAACACGGACGTCTTGCCTGCGAGCGCCGCCGCGAGTTCCCGAATGCCCTGGCGCGTGCGGGCGCTCGTCAGGATCGCACGGTAGCCTGCACCGGAGTAGGAATCGACCAGGCGCTCGCCTTCGCCCGGGCGCGCTAGATCGGCTTTGGTGAAACAGACCAAAGCGTCCAGGCGCGAGTGCTCCACTAGCACGAGCAGCCTGTCCAGCAGGTTCAGATTCGGTTCGGGATGGGCAACCGACATCACCACGATGGCCTGATCCACGTTGGCCACTTGAGGACGGGTCAAATACGTCAGCCTGGGGAGGACCTCTTCCAGTATGCCGCCGTCGCCGCCCGGAGCGCGGGATATGCGGACGCGATCACCCACGGCCACGCCGGTTGCGCGTTTTCGCACATTGCCCCGGGCGGCGCACCGCATAGTGTCGCGCCCCGGATCCATCAGAACCCAGCAAACCCCGCCTGTCAGCCTCACTACAACGCCAGTATCACACATCGTCGGCTCTCACCGGACGTCCATCTACCCACACCTCTATCTTCCCGGGCCCGAATACCTCCACGACGTGGGCTATGTTATCGCCCGGGCTGTGGGAGCGGGGGCCATAGCTAACCCGTTCGCCGTAGGTGTCGATTACCTTGATCACTATCTCTTGCATGGCTGGGCCGGGCGGAACCGTGTAGGTGACGGCGAAACGGCGCGACCCCAAGTACGACGTGGATCCACCGCCTTCCCTGTTACGTTCGGCCACTACCAGATCCACAGCCGTACCCGCCTCCGCCCGAGCGTATGGAGCAGGAGACTGGTCAACAACCGTTCCCTCCTGGTAGAGAATGCTGAACCTGGTCGTCACCTCGCCCACTCGGAGGCCCAGGGCGCTGAGCGTGTCAGTCGCTTTCTCCAAAGTCATCCCGATAACGAGCGGCACTTCCGGCGGCGGAGGCGGGGGACCCACCGAAATCACGACATCGATGCGCGACCCCTTGGACACATACATGCCCGCCTCCGGTGTCTGCTGGATTATCCTGCCGATTTGCACTTCCTCGTGATACCCGTCGGTCTTCTCGCCCAGAGCGATATTCAGCCCTTCAAGCTCGAACCGTGCTTCCCGCTCGGTCTTGTTGAACAGGTCGGGCACCGTCACCATCTCCGGGCCCAGGCTTACGACCACGCGCACTACTGAGTGAACCTTGCGCTTCACACCGGGCACAGGGTCCTGCGAGATGATCCGGTTGTACTCCACCTTGTCGTCGTAGCGCTTGACCGATGCATCCAGGGCGAGTCGGTTACGCCTCACCACACCCTCAGCCTCTGGAAGCGTCAACCCAACGACCTCGGGCACAGGAACCTCCTCCACCTGGATCCATTCTCTGAACGCGTGAAGCGCGCCGAAGACCGCGCCCGCCATCACCAGTATGAGTGCCGCTACGGTAGCCCAGACCCTCAGGCGCCGTGATCGAACGCCTCCGGACCCCGGCTCCCTCTGGGAACGCTTGGAATCGTCGCGTTGCACTTCGAAGGCCTCCCCTGTCTTCTCGAACGGCCTCGTGATATTGTGCTCGTCGTGGAGCGGACGTGTCGTCAAAGCCTCGGGTTCCATGCCCACTCGGGGTAGTGGTACTCGCTGCCCGCCTTCGGCCATCTCCTGGCGAGCGCGGGCAATCGCATTCTTGAACGATCGCGCCGTCCGCCATCGATCCTCGGGCTTCTTGGCCAGCGCCCGCATGACCACACGCTCGAATTCGGGCGGAACCCCCGGGCTCAGGAGAGAAATCGGAGCCGGTTCCTCCTGCACATGCTTGAGCGCGACTGCCACCGGCGTGTCGCCGGCGAAAGGCAGCTTGCCGGTGAGCATCTCATACATCACTACGCCCAATGAGTAGATATCGGACTCTGCGGTGGCCGGCGCCCCGCGCGCCTGCTCAGGCGAGGTATAGTTCACGGTTCCGATGACTCTGCCAGTCTCGGTGAGAGCGCTAGCCGACACCGCCCGCGCTATGCCGAAGTCAGTCACCTTTACGCGCCCGTCGCGCGTTATCAAGATGTTGTGCGGCTTTATGTCGCGGTGGATGACTCCGTTGGCATGCGCGTGATCCAGCGCGTCAAGGATCTGCATGCTGTAGTCGGCGGTCCGATCCACACTAAGCCGGCCCTCGCTGACTATGATATCGTTGAGTGTGCGACCGTCCACACACTCCATGACAATGTAGTTGGATCCGTCTTCCCTGCCCACATCGTACACATTGACGATGTTGGGGTGAGACAGAGCCGCGGCGCTCTGGGCCTCGCGTCGGAATCTCTCGCGAAACTCGGAGTCCGATGCATACTGCGGCCGAAGCACCTTGATAGCGACTGTTCGCTCTAGGAATCCGTCCCTGGCACGGTAGACTGTCGCCATGCCGCCTTCGCCTATTGTGTCGAGCATAGAATACCTGCCACCCAGGAGTTCGCCGGTCACTCTCTCACCTCCCGCTCAAGACTGCCCTGAAAATGCTGCCGGCCAAAGGCGCCGCCACGTGCCCACCGGAGCCCCCGTTTTCCACTATGATGGACAAGACCACTTTCCTCCCCGCATGCTGGGCATAGCCTACGAACCATGCGTGCGGCGCCCCGTGCGGGTTCTCCGCCGTGCCCGTCTTCCCGCCCACTGCGTATTCCGGGAAGGTTCGCCGCCCCGCGGTACCCCATTCAACTGCGTCTCGCATTCCGGCGGCCACAATGCGGGCGGCATCAGCCGACATGGGCACGCACAGCACACCGGGACTAGAGCGCGTCACCACTGTTCCGCCTGCGGAGCGGATCTCCGCGACTACCCGAGGGCGCATCATCACGCCATGATTGACTACAGCGGCCGCGATCATCGCCACATGAAGCGGCGTCACCACCAGATCGCCCTGGCCTATGGCCAGCTGGCCCAGGGCGTTATCGCCAGCCTCGCCCGAAAGCATACCTGCTGCCGTTGGCACGTCGAGCGGCAGGGCCCTGGAAAGGCAAAACCCGGCTAGAGCTTCAGGGAGACGGGGCCCTGCTTCCAGCGCCAAATGGACGAAAGTCGTGTTGCACGACAGCGCAATAGCAGTGCGCAGATCGATGCTGCCATGCGCGCCGGCGGCGTCGCTGATTATGGTGCCGCCCGCACGGATCGAGCCCCGACAATCATATACCGTGCCACTGCCCGCCAAACCCATATCGATGGCGACCCCCGCTATCGCCGGCTTGATGGTGGAACCCGGCGGGTACAACCCCACGAGCGGCCTGCATATCAGTGGGGAGTCCTCGCGCGCCACAACGGTATCCCACGCCGATTCGGAAAGCGCCGGATGAACCCACGGGCAGCTGGCCGCGGCCAGCACCTCGCCGCTAGCTGCGTCCACGACTACCGCGGCCCCGCGCCGCCCTGCCAGCGCTGCCTCACAGGCGCGCTGTACGCGCGAGTCGATTGTGAGCCGCACCGAGTAGCCCCTATCCGGCTGCCGAGACATCGTGGAAAGCAGGCCGGTGCGGCTGTACGACCAGCCCCTTCCGGAAAGCCACTGGTCCATCGCCGATTCCAGGCCCGACTTGCCGAGCGTCGGGTGCGCATACCCAATCAGCGGCGCCAGAGAGCCGGGCCCGCGGTACACCCGTGAGTCGAGCCCGCGTTCGAGCGATTCGGTCAGGATCTCCCCGTTACGGTCCATGATGCTTCCGCGCCATATGCTCTTCTCAGCGTTGGCTATGCGGGGGTTAGCCGGGCTCGCCGCGAGCCTGTCGGCAATAACTGCCTGGTAGTAAGTGGCGGCCAGAGCCAGCACAGCGCAACCGACCATCCATGCTCCGAGCAACCTGCTTATCCTGTGGTTCACGGACCGTCACCGCCGCCGTTGCCGCTGCCGTTGCCATGGTCGTCGTGGGCGCTCGCACCGGCGGCCCCTGCGCCCGTAACCGCTGCCTCAGCTGCGGTCGACTCGCATCCGGTCGTCGAGCCCAAAAGAATGCCTGCCAGAGCCAGGCTTGAGATCATTGAGCTCCCGCCGTAGCTGGCAAACGGCAATGTAACCCCGGTCAGAGGCAAGACGCCCAGATTCCCTCCGATGATGACAAAGGACTGCACTGCCAGGATGTTGGCAGCTCCCACCGCTGCCAGCTGCCGGCGCGGCGACCGACCTCGCATAGCGCAGGCGTAGACGTGGCCGATCAGCAGGAAGTATACGGCGATAACACCCAGCGACCCCGCCAGCCCTATCTCCTCGGCGGACGCCGCGAACAGCATGTCGGTGGGCGCCGCCGGAATCAGCCACGGAGAGCCGGAGCCGTAGCCGCGGCCGAGCATGCCTCCGCTTCCCAGTGCGTAGAATGCTTGGACTACCTGATAAGATGACCCGGCAACATCGGCCCACGGATTCGACCACGCGGCAAACCTCGCCCCAACGTGCGGGAAGAACCTGCAGGCCAGCCCCACGCCTGCCGCTCCCAGCGCGGCTGCGCCAAGCACAAGATGTCGGTTGCCCGAGGCTACATAGGCGAGGGCGACGCATGATATGTAGACGATTGCCGCCGTGCCCACGTCGCGTTGAAGCACTATCAGCGCCACGATCACAAACCAGATCAAAAACACCGCCCTGACCGGCCTCGATGCCCACATCCGGCCCAGGCTGGCGCGATGGAGCGCTGATGGCGGTGTCGACGGCTGCGGCGATAGCTGCGATGGCGATGATGCTTCTCTACATGCAGGCAACGTTGACAGGGCGTCTGCCCCCGCCAGCACGCACGCGATCTTTGCAAACTCCGAGGGCTGAAAACCCATGCCGCCGATGAATATCCACGACCTGGCTCCCCCGTGCTCCTGTCCGAAGGCCAGCGTGACCAGGAGCAGTGCCGCGGCCCCCGCCGCCAGCGCCATTCCGGAGCCCGATGCCCTACCCTTCGACTGCCAGAGCGCGGCGGATACCATCGCTCCGACGCCGATCCATATGAACGACAGCTGGCGGAGGGCGAGATCAGGCCGGAGCCTCAACACGGAGGCGTACCCAAGTGCCGCAGCAGCTGCAATCAACGACGCGATGATCTGGTCGCCATCGAATCGTGCCGCGGCTAGCAGCAGGTGAGCCGCTGCAAAGGCTGTCGCTGCAGCGAAACACAGCACCGTGTCCCACCCGAACACGCTGCCGGATCTGGCCAGGGAAAGCGATATCCCCGAAAGCCCCGCAAGCAGCATGACAATGCCGACCAATGACCGCTCAGCATCACGGCGGCAGGGCAAGCCCCGCATGATCATGGCTCACTGCCCCCCGGCGCCTCTTCGGGCGCCGGCGAGGGCTCCGGCATGTCCGATTCCGTAACAACGCACGCAGCGATAGTTATGTTGTCGTGGCCTCCGTGCGAACGGGCCAGCAACACCAGTTCGTCGCATGCGCGCGACGGATCACGCGACTCCGCGAACGCTGCACGTATCTCCTCAGGGCTTACCAGGTCGTGGAGCCCATCCGTGCACAAAACCACGACATCTCCTGGGCGAGCAGGCCACTCGCCCACGTCCACCTCGAGATCGTCGAAGAAGCCCAGAGCCCTCGTAATGGCGTGCCGCTTGGGGTGAGCAGCGGCTTCCTCGGCAGTAATCAGCCCAGAGCGGAGCATCTCGCCTACAACTGAATGGTCATCAGTCAGCTGCTTGATCCCTTCTTGGGTCACCAGGTACGCTCTGGAGTCGCCCACGTGCCCGATTCTCAGCACTCCGCGGCTTACAGTCGCAACCGTCAGAGTAGTGCCCATGCCCTCCAATGCGTCGGCGTGCCTGGACGCGTCCAAGACGGCGGCATTAGCATGCTCGATGCAACGCCGAATGTCGAAACCGGCAGGCCCGCTACGTGACAGTTCCTGCTCCACAGCGTGTATGGCCATGCGGGAGGCAACTTCGCCGGCCCTGTGACCGCCCATGCCGTCAGCCACGGCACAGCAGTTCCCCCCGACGAAGCAGGCATCTTCATTGCGCTCCCGGACCAGACCTACGTCTGTCGCGCACACACACTTCATGGCGCTCACTCCATCCACGACCACTTCTAGCCGTCAGTATCCTCTTCTGCGTCTTCTCCTTCGCGACAGGCGACCGATGAGGACTGTGCATCGGAGGCCAGGCATGCACACACCCGATACAGAAACCAGTAGAGCACGGCCAAACATGCCAGCCGGAACATGACCAACGCTGTTCGAATCATCCGGGGTCGGCCTCCTCAGCTGCGTCGCTCCGAGGCGCCCACCTCCGCCTCAGCTGCCCGCACGCAGCATCGATGCCGGACCCCATCTCCTTCCTGATGGTAGCTTCGATACCGCGCGACTTGAGCGCATCGGCGAAGGCTTCCACCACGTGAGACGACGGGCGAGCATACGGGGTTTCCGGCACGGCATTGAGTGGTATCAGATTCACATGGCACAAGGCGCCGCGAAGCACAGCTGCCAGCCGCTCCGCATGAGCCTGCGAATCATTGACCCCGTCGATCAGCGCGTACTCGTAAGTAATGCGCCTGCCCGTGATCTCAGCATACTGATTGCACGCCTTCACCAGAGTACTTATGGGATACGCCGCGTTCACCTTCATAATCGACGATCGGGTCGCATCATCCGCAGCATGCAGCGAAACCGACAGAGTCACCGGTAAGCCTTCGCCGGCAAGACGCAGGATGCCCGGGACTATCCCACAAGTAGAGATTGTGATGTGTCGGTAACCTATGCCGAAACCGCGGCCCCAGTTGACAAGCTTAATGAACTTGATCACGTTGTCGTAGTTGAGCATCGGCTCGCCGCTGCCCATTACCACCAGCGAGCTGACCCGCGCTTCTTCAAACCGGCCCGCGGCGTCGCTGTTTGCGGCCAGCATCTGATCGATCATCTCGCCGCATGTGAGGTCGCGCACTAAGCCCCCGATGCCCGACGCGCAGAATGCGCAGCCCATTGGGCATCCTACCTGCGACGAAACACAGAGGCTCAAGCCATAGTCATGCAGCATGAGCACGGCCTCCACAGCGTTATCATCAGCCAGGCCCACTAGGTACTTCACCGTGTCGCCGCCCGGCGACACGCTCCGAGCCAGTACCTCGGGCGGCCTGATGGGGGCGACCTCGGCGAGCTTCGCCCGAAGCAGCCTGGGGAGGTTGGTCATGCTCTCATACGATGCGACTCGACGATGGTAGAGCCATTCGAGGATCTGGTCGGCCCTGTATCCAGGCTCCCCTATGGAATCAAAAAAGGCTTTGCACTCTTCGCGCGACATACTCTTAATGTCCACAGTGCTAATCATTCCACCAAATCGCTAGAATTCCTCTGATTCAGTCTATCATGGAATAGGCGGCCCGTGCGCGGGGCCGCCCAATCAGTATCTGGTGCGCATGGCCGCAAGCGCCCCTCTCTATGCCCCTCCGCGTCTCACATACGGTCTGCCGCCCGCGGCAGGGGGAGTAGACCGTCCTATGACGCCGGCAAGCGCCGCCATGGTGACGATGTAGGGGAACATCAGCAGGAATTCCTGTGGTATGGCCGTGAACCCCCATGTCTGGGCGGTAAGCTGCACTGCATCGGCAAGCGCGAAGAGCAGCGCCGCCCACATGGCCCCCAGAGGCGTCCACTTGCCGAATATGACGGCGGCCAGGGCGATGAACCCTCGCCCTGAACTCATACCCTCCCGGAAGAATGACAGTTGCCCGATAGAGAGCGTCGAGCCCGCCATGCCCGCAAGGAAGCCGCTGAGTATCACGCACAGATAACGTATCCCTACAACGTTGACGCCTACGGTGTCGGCCGCCTCAGGATGCTCTCCGCAGGCCCGGATACGAAGGCCGAGAGGAGTCTTGAACAGCACAACATGCGCGACTATCGCCGCAACGAACGCCAAATACACCGGGGGAGTATTCCTCCCCAGTACCTGGCCGATCACGGGCACGTCGCGGAGAAACGGGATGACCCAATTGGCGAGCTTCGTGACGCGTTCAGTCTGCCCGGCCCTGTTGAATATCGCCCTGAGCAGGAAGCCTGTGAGCGCCGTAGCCAGTACGTTGATGGCCACCCCGGATACGGTCTGGTTCGCCCTGTAGCGTATTGACACTACCGCGTGGATGGCCGCGATCATCGCGCCGGCTACTGCGCCCATCCAGAACCCAAGCCACGGATTTCCCGTCATGTACGAGAAAAGGACGGCTACAAATGAACCCGAGAGCATCATGCCCTCGAGGCCGATGTTGAACACTCCCGCCCTCTCGCTGTACACTCCGCCTACGGCGGTGAGAATCAGCGGCGCAGCCAGGTACACAGTCGACGCCAGGAGGTTTATGATGACAAGCTTGATCATGTTGAAATCCATGGTGATCAGGCGTCCTCCTTTCCTGCAGCGACTGCCCTGCCAGCGCGAGCCCGGATAGCCGGGATGCTAAGCCAACCCCGAACGAGCCCTTCAGCCGCAACCAGCAGGATGATCGCAGCCTGCACTATCCCTGCCACTTCCTTGGGCACATGCGCCATACCCTGCATCATCTGCGACCCGCGCGAAAGCGTGCCGAAAAGAGCTGCGGCGCCGATGACCCCGAAGGGATTCCCCTTGCCGACGAGAGCCACGGCAATGCCGTCGAAACCGAATCCTTCGAACACAAACAGGTCGAGGAACTTGTATTGTATGCCGCACACCTGCACGGCTCCGGCCAAGCCCGACATGGCCCCGGCAAGCAGCATCGATATGACCATCGCGCCGGGGACGTTCATGCCGGCGTAGCGCGCCGCGTCGGGGTTCGCGCCCACCGCCCGGATCTCATAGCCCGTCGTCGTCTTGTAGAGGATGTAGAAGATGAGCACAGCGGCGCCGATGGCCACGAGTATTCCGGTATTGACGCGGAACTCGCTGTGAAAATCGCCAAAGAAGCGCAGCAGCTTGGATGAGTCGGCGATCTCGGCGCTGTAGGGCGCGGCGACGTTTGGATCTTTGATTGGCCCGTTAACCAGGTAGTGTGAGAGGAACAAAGCGATGTAGTTCATCATGATGCTGTTGACAACCTCATGGACTCCCAGTTTGGCCTTGAGATATCCCGGAACCGCAGCCCACACGGCCCCCGCGGCGGCGCCCGCGAGCACCGTCAGAGGCAAGTGGATGATACGCGGCAGGCCCGCCCCGCGAACGCCGACAATAGCCGCGGCGAGCATGCCCACTATTATCTGGCCCTCGGCCCCGATATTGAGCAGGCCCGCTCTGTAGGCAACGGCAATAGATAGCCCTGTGAAGATCAGCGGCGTGGTGTACACTATCGTCTCAGAGATATTGACGGGCGTTCCGAAACAGCCCCTGAGCAGTGCCTCGTAGGCCGTCAGGGGGTTCGCGCCGGTGAACGCCATGAATATGGCCCCCGTAACAAGGCCGGCCAGTATCGCTACTATAGGAACGAGCAGTTCCGACCAGATAGTCTTCTTCCCGTTGCTACTCACTTGCCTACCACCTCCTGAGCCCTGCGGGCAGGCCCGCGCGACGCCCCGGCCATCATCAGGCCCAGCAGTTCCTCGGTAGCCTGTTCACGCTCGAGAACGCCAACAATCTCGCCTTCGTACATCACGGCTATTCTATCGGACAGCGCCAGTATCTCATCGAGTTCCAGGGAGACCAGGAGAACAGCCTTTCCGGCGTCGCGCGCCTCCACAAGCTTCCGGTGGACAAACTCAATCGCCCCTACATCCAGACCGCGCGTGGGCTGGGCCGCAACGACCAGTTCAGGCCGGCGCGACAGCTCGCGCGCTACAATCACCTTCTGCTGGTTCCCGCCCGACAATGAACTCGCGTTGACATCCTCTCCGGGAGTGCGGATATCGAATTGCTCTATGAGGCGCCTGGCCTCTCTCTTGATGGTCTCCCAGTTCAGCCTGGAATTCTTGCTGAAAGGCGGCCTGCAGTACGTTTGAAGCACCATATTCTCAGCCACCGTGAAGTCCAGCACCAGGCCGTGACGATGCCTGTCGGCGGGTATGTGCACCACACCCGACTCAAACAGCTTTCTGGGTTCGCTGTTAGTCACATCCCTGCCTGCCAAGGTCACCTTGCCGGCGGTTGCGCGCCTCATGCCAGTGATCGCTTCCACAAGCTCAGTCTGGCCGTTGCCGTCCACCCCCGCAATGCCGAGTATCTCGCCGCTTCTCAATGCGAGCGACACCCCGCGCACAGCAGGGAGCTTTCGAGCATCGAGTACCTGAAGGTTCTCAATTGTGAGAACGTCATCGCCGGGCTTGGCAGGTCCCTTTTCCACCACTAGCTCTACGTCTCTGCCGACCATCAGCGTAGCCAGCTCGTCCACGCCGGTTTTCGCGGTTTCCAGAGCGCCCACTACCCTGCCGCGGCGGATCACGGTGACATGCTCGGATATCCCCATGACCTCTTTGAGCTTGTGCGTTATGAAGATGATCGACTTGCCCCGGGCGGTTAGGTTCCTCATTATCACGAAAAGCTCGGATACCTCCTGGGGAGTCAACACTGCAGTGGGCTCATCCAGCACCAGGATGTCCGCGCCGCGCAGCAGCGCCTTGAGTATCTCCACCCTCTGCTGCATGCCCACGGAGATATCCGTGATTCGCGCAGTCGGGTCGATGGCCAGGCCGTACTGCTCCGATACTTCCGTCACCTTGGCCACGGCCGTATCCATATCGAGGAAGATCCCACGCCGACGCGGTTCGGCGCCCAGCACCAGGTTCTCCGCCACCGTGAACTGCTGAATCAACATGAAGTGCTGGTGCACCATGCCGATTCCCAAGCGCAGAGCATCGTTGGGTTCCCGAATCTGGACCTCCTGCCCGTTTACGCGGATCGTGCCTGAATCAGCCTGGTACAGGCCGTACAGGATTTTCATGAGCGTCGACTTGCCCGCTCCGTTCTCGCCCAGAAGGGCGTGTATCTCGCCCTTATGAAGAGTGAAGTCGACCCCGTCGTTCGCCAAAACCCCGGGGAATCGCTTGGTAATCCCCCTCATCTCCAAGACGGGGACTCGCTGGGACTTCGTCATACCTGTCCCTCCACGTCAGTTCGGGCGCCGAAGCAGAACGCCGGCGCCCGAACATCGATCTGATAAGAGCACCTTTATTTGGAGTAGAGCTTGTCGGCGTCAGCCCTCCACTCGGGTACGACGTACTCGCCCTTGCGGATCTTCTCGGCCCACTCCAGCGCCTTGGCAGTGGCGGCCTTGGAGGCATTGTTGGACGCCTCAGGGGCCAGGCCCACGCCGTCTTCCTTGATGCCAAGCACGACGGTTCGGCCGGTGAACTTGGGATCCAGAAGCATCTTGGTCCCCTCGAACACGCCAGTGTCGACACGCTTGATCATGGAGTTCAGCACATTCTTCGGGCCAAGATGGTGTTGGTCGGAGTCGACGCCGATTGCCCACCTATCCTGCTCAACTGCTGCCTCGATAGTCCCAAGGCCGGTCTGGCCGGCGGCGTGGAACACCACGTCGGCATTCTGGAGGTACATTCCCATCGTCACAATCTTGCCCTTGGCAGCGTCGTTGAAACTGCCGGTGTAGTTGGTCAGGATCTTGATCTTCGGGTTGGTCTTCCAGACACCGGCCTTGAACCCTGACTCAAACCGCTCGATGACAGGGAAGTCCATGCCTCCCACGAATCCGACGATATTGGTCTTCGTAGTAAGGGCTGCGAGCACTCCCACTAGGAACGAGCCCTCTTGCTCCTTGAAGAGCACGCCCAGGACGTTCTTCATGGCCTTGTACTCGTCATCGCTGTAGCCATTGTCGATGATTCCGAATCTCGTGTTCGGGAACTGCTGTGATACCTTCTTCATGGCGTCGGCCATTAGGAAACCAATACCCCAGACAACATCGTAACTCTGCCTGGCCAGTGACGCCAGGTTGGGCTCGTAGTCGGAAGGGGTGCGGGACTCAATGTACGTAGTGGTGGCGCCAAGTTCTTTCTCCAGCTTCTTCAGCCCTCTGTATGCTGCGTCGTTAAACGACTGGTCGCCAAGCCCGCCGATATCGAATACTATACCGACCTTCGGAGCGGGGGCCGAGAATGCCGGCAGCGCCAGCGCCAGTAGCATCCCGGCAGCGAGCAACAGTGACAAAGTGCGCTTCATAAAACCATCCTCCCCATGTAGGTTATTGGACGCATACAACTTCGCTGTTTGCTGGCGAACTCCTTCCTGCATAACCGTTAACATTTCTCTCACGATGAACGCTTTCACACCGACAAACCTCATACTGCCCGGCAGGAGCCGACTCCTATGTGTCGAATTGGTAGTTGTCGATGCACTACACTGTTTGGGGGTAGCAAAATGGCAGGAAGCCAGTATGAGCAGGTACTCGCCAGGCTCCGCGAAGCTTCTAGGATTCTCAATCTAGAACCGGGCATCTTCGAAATACTTGCCGAGCCCGAACGCACACTGGAAGTGGCGCTTCCGGTGGAGATGGACGACGGCAGCACAAAAGTGTTTATGGGCTACAGATGCCAGCACTCCACAGTGCGAGGCCCGGCCAAGGGCGGAGTCCGTTACGCCATGGATGTCTGCATGGACGAGGTAAAGGCGCTTGCGTCCTGGATGACCTGGAAGTGCGCAGTAGCGGGCATCCCATACGGCGGCGGCAAAGGCGGCATTCGGGTTGACCCGATGAAGCTGTCGCAGAACGAGCTGAAGAAGCTGACGCGACGGTACGTGTACGCCATCTTGCCAATCGTCGGCCCGGAAAAGGACATCCCCGCCCCGGATATGGGCACCAATGCACAGATAATGGGCTGGTTCGTCGACACCTATTCTGTACTTACCGGCGTCCTCAGCCCCGGCGTAGTCACTGGAAAGCCCATCCCCATCGGCGGTTCCCTGGGTCGTCGCGAGGCCACGGGCAGAGGCGTTGTGTTCGCCGTCAGAGAACTCCTCGCCAGGCTGGGCCGACAGCCGTCCGAGGTCACGTGCGCCGTTCAAGGATACGGCAACGTGGGATCCGTATCTGCGGAACTCGCCCACGAACTAGGCTGCAAGGTGGTGGGCGTCAGCGACGTCACAGGCGGGATATATAATCCGGCCGGCCTGAACGTGCCTGAGATCAGCAAGTACGTGGCAGAGCACAAGTTCATTGAAGGGTATACAGCGCCGGGGGTCAGCATCGTCTCCAACGAGCAACTACTTACGCTGGACGTAGACCTCCTGATACCGGCAGCGCTGCAGGGCCAGATCACCGAGGCCAACGCCGACAAGATCAAGGCCAAGCTGATCGTGGAGGGCGCCAACGGCCCGACTTCAGCCGAAGCCGACAAAATCCTGGAGGAGAAGGGCGTCATCGTGGTGCCCGATATCCTGGCCAATGGAGGCGGCGTCATCTGCTCCTATTTCGAGTGGGTGCAAAACCTGCAGAACTTCTACTGGACCGAGGAAGAGGTCAACACCAGGCTCGATGGCATCATGACTCGCAGCTTCGCGGAGGTTTGGGATTTCGCGAAGCAGCGTGACCTATCAATGCGCACAGGCGCATACATCCTCTCCATCGCCAAGGTCGCCGAGGCCATCAGGATGAGGGGAATCTTCCCGTGATCCGTATGGCCCGAGCCTAAGGCCGAGCACTCAATCTCGGAGATTGTGACCATCGGGGAAGTCAGCAGGGGCCTGACTGCATATCGCAGTCAGGCCCCTGTTCCGTCGAGCGAAGGCTCGCCCCAAGCGGGTATGTCGGTCGGTGACGGGCATAGTTCCTCGTGTCACGGGCAGGCAATTACAGGTTCTTGCACGGAAAAGGTCTAGCTGTGGAAGTTTTTCGCCGCGCTACGGTGAAGAATCTCCTCTCAGACCGGGTTTCGCGACCGGGAGTCAGGTCGGCTGCAATGATAGCTATTCGTGTAAGGATATTTGCGGCATATTATGGGCGTAATTCCCTGGCATAGCCAGTTCGGCACAGTTATTCACGTTGATCCCATCCCGTCTTGGCAGGTTCATGCTGGTAGATGGAATTTCCCGGGGGCTTGCGGTCGTTCGCGGAGACTTTTCGCATGCAAGCTGCGGAAAATCCCCGAAAACCGCCCGGTATGTGCAAAAGCCTGTAATTGGCAGCGGCCTCGCGCGCCGCTGCCGTGATTCGGGCCATTCGTGTCTCTACGCCCTCTCCGCCGCCAGATCGTACTGGCCGGCATCGGTGATCCTGACGTCCACCATCTCGCCCGCGGCCAGCTCGGCATCGCCGATGTAGATTTTGCCGTCCACCTCGGGCGCCTCGGCGTAGGACCTGGCTTCAACTACGAGGTCCGACTCATCGGAAGGCCCATCCACCAGCACCCGCGCTGTACTGCCTACACGCGACTCGCCGAACTGGCGGGATATGCGTGCCAGGGCCTCCATTGCGGCGCCCCGACGGCTCGCGGCAACCTCACCCGGCACTTGCCCCGGCATATCGTAGGCGCGCGTCCCTTCCTCGGCGGAGAACTCGAACACTCCTGCGCGTTCCGGTCGCACGATGTCGATGAAGCTCAGGAGTTGCTGGAAATCATCGTCGGTTTCGCCTGGGAATCCCACTATGAGCGATGTTCGTATCACCAACCCCGGCACTCGCTCACGCAGGCGCCGGCACACGTCTATCATCTGTGCCCTCGATGACTGCCTGCTCATCATCTGAAGCACCTTGTCCGAACCATGCTGCATGGGAATGTCGAGGTACTTCACGATTCTCTCCTCGCCTGCGAGCACATCGATTAACTCATCATCGATGAGAGAAGGGTAGGTGTACATCACCCTGATCCACTCTACCCCCTCCGCCCCGGCCAGCTCGCGTAGGAGCCGGGCCAGCGACGGCCGGCCATATATGTCGCGCCCATACGCCGTGGTGTCCTGGGCGATCACGATAAGCTCTCGTGCCCCCGACGACGCAAGCCACTCGGCCTCGCAAACGATTGCCTCCACCGGCCTGCTCCTTGCAGGGCCGCGCAGAGACGGGATGAGGCAGTAAGAGCACCTATTGGCGCAGCCTTCCGCTATCTTGAGATACGCGAAATGCCTTGGGGTAGCGATGACCCGCGGGCCGCCCTCCTTGGCCAGGTAACCCGGAGCGCCGCGAAGCACCGGGCGCTCACCTCTTAGAGCGCCCTGCACGGCCTCCACGCAAAGGCCGCAATCTCCCGTGCCGATCAGCGCATCTATCTCGGGGATCTCTTCCATGAGCGACCGGCCGTAACGCTGAGCCAGGCATCCCGCCACTACCAGCGCGTCTATCCTTCCCTCACGCCGGTCGCGGGCAAACTCCAGTATGGTATCGACCGACTCCTGCGCCGAGTCGGCAATGAATGCGCACGTATTGATGAACACTACGTCAGCCGAATCGCTGTCGGCTGCCGGCTCCATGCCGGCCGAGCGCAGGAGTCCCATCATCGTCTCCGTGTCTACGAGGTTCTTGGAGCACCCGAGCGAACAGTAAGCTATCTTCGTGTCACGTCCACCTCATTTGTTGGCTATCGACTGCAGTTCGGCCCGAGCTTCGTCCTGATCGGCCCTCGTTCCGTCCGGATCGCCCAGGTCAGGCGCCATAGCGAGCAGCGTGTTGAGCGTCTGGCGCGCCTCAGCGTATTGCTTTGTGGCGATAAGCGCGCGACCCAGCACGAGCCAGTGGGATGATGAATCGGGCCCGTACTTCACGGCGAGCCTTGCCTCTTCCACAGCCTTCTGCTTGTTGCCCATGGAGAGTGGAGGCCCGGGAAGCTGCAGGTACAGCTCTGCCATGAGGTAATGGCAGCTTGCATGGTTGGGATCTGCCGCCAGCCCGCGCTCTAATGCCTCCCTCGTCGGCTTCACCATGAACAAGCTCTGCAGTATGCCCCTGGCCACGCCGGTCTCAGCCATCGCAGCCGCATACCAGTAGTGGGCATCTGGGTTCGCAGGGGCCGCCTTGGCCGCCCTCTCGCCTGTGGCTTTGGCCTTGTCCAGCCATTCGATCCTAGTCTTCTTGTCATCCTTGGGGGTGCGAGTCGACTTCCACCAGTATGCTCTGGCGAGCCTCCACAGGACTTCGCCCTGGTTGGGGTAGTCCCTATCCGCATCCTCCAAGTTCTGCAAAAGCAGTTCGGTCACGCCTGCCTGCGATCGTCGAGACCAGTGCAGATCGGCTGCGGCGATCCTCTCCTCCAGGCTGGGCAGGCCGGCCGCAGACACGGGGACAGTCCACGCGGCCACGGCAGCCGAGATGACCACGGTCATCGCCAGTAACGCGGGAACGAGCATCCTAGTCTTCATGTGCCGGACACACCTCCTGTTTGTGCATGTCAGAACCGGCCTAGCAGCAGAAGCACGCCGAGAATGATGAAGCCTGACCCTGCCGCTATCCTCACCCATATCTCAGGGATGTACTTCGCAATCAAGCCTCCTGCCAACACACCTACGAGCGACGACACGACCAGGGCAGATGCTGATCCCAAGAAGACCGCGAGAGGCGACTTGCCCTGCGCCACCAGAAGCATGGTCGCAAGTTGAGTCTTGTCGCCCAGTTCGGCCAAGAATACTGTAGCAAATGTAGTCAGCGCCACTTTAAACACAGCACCATCTCCTGTTGGGCAAGGGTAAGGTCGAACCCGCGGGCGCGAAGGACTGCCTCCTGGTATCCCTGGAGGGGGATGTTGAAAGCCTTCGCCGACATTCGCGGTACGTCTCGGTCTACCGCCGATAGCAGAATCTCACACATGCTCTGCCTCTGGGCACTGACCAGCCTGGGAGCGGCAGCGAAGTCGGCTACGTACAGGCCGCCGGCCGAGTCGCCAAACACGACATAGGCTGTAGCCGCACTGTCGACGTGAGAGACGTAACCTACGAGCCTGTCGCTCATCTTCACAAGTGACTGCGCCTCATTCTGCCAGCAAGGTCGGATTTCATTGAACGCGTCTACCAGGGGAAGCACGCCTGCCATCCGCACCGCGCCGACCCGCACTTCAGTCTGCAATGGGGCGGTAACATCGTCCCGGCGCGTCCGAGTCCCGTGATCAGCAGGCACCGATCCGGACGCCTGTGCGGGCGGTGGAGTGTTCCTCTCCCATAGGCCCAGATCGCGCACGGGCACAAATCCCAGTTTGGAGTAGAGAGCGATCGCTCGGCGGTTGGCAGCCACCACTTCCAGCTGCACCGAACTGAGCCCCAGCCGTCGTGATTCGGACAGTGCGCGCCGCATCAGCAGCTCCCCGACGCCCCTTCGCTGGCGACTCGTGCGAACCCCCATACCGCAGATGTAGCCGCGCTTGCCTCTCACGCCGAGGAACACCACTCCCACAGGCAGCTGGCCCTCGTACGCGACGAAGGAGTTGTCGACCTGGATATCCTCCCTCTCTATCAGTCCGCGTAGTCGGGCTGGGTTGACCTGAACGTCGACGTAATAGTCGCTGTAAGCATCATTGAAGAGCTCAACCAGCGAATCCATATCGATTCCGGACACGCGCCCGATCCCGTATTCCACTCAAAGCTCACCGCCCTTCCCGACCTCCGAATGGACTCATCGCCAGAAGGGCCTCGATTCCCGCCTGCTCCATCCTCACGAGGTCCCGGCTCTCCTGCGCGTTGCCTGCCGCCGTAGTCGCCGCCGCCTCGCCTATCGCCAGGAGCGCTGAACCCAGAGCGGCCGAGCGCTCCGGGTCACCCAGGGGATCCAGGTAAGCGAGAGCCAGACCGGCCAGAAACAGATCGCCGGTGAGCGGCCTGGAACTGCCGTCCAGAATGCGGGCGGTCAGGCGCTCGAGCCCGCCGCGGACTCTGTCGGGGCTAATGCCTCGCGGTGCACGGGACAGGGCATTTCGCACGAACTCCGGATCAAGCTCTCGACGACGCTTGCCGCGGTCGCGCGTGGCTGCGAGCGCCCGGGGTTTCAGTCGATGCACCGCCAGTGCATCTCCCAGCTTGCGCTCTGCTTCTATCTGCACGGCCTTCTGCAAGAGAAAAGCCGGCAACCCGGCCTGCTCAGGCGGGAGCAATTGCTCGGGGCCCATCCCCGCAATGAGCAGATGAGCAGTTCGGAGAGCCTGATACGCCTCAGGGCTGCAGTCAAGCTCGTCGGGCAGGCGCCATTCGTGGTTCGCCCCCGCCGATGACCGACTCTCCTCATCCGCGCTCCCTTGCGCACATGCGCCAGCGTCATCCGATGAACCCAACGCCCCTGCAAACCGGCGCGACCAGCCTTCCATTTCGGCCCGGGTCTTGGCGACGGCGCGCCTGATCCCGGCAAGCGCCGAGCCCGGGTCGGAAGCCATATCGAACTCCGGCCCAAGCGCACCGGCCATCTCAGCAAGTGCCCGACATGCCTCGTCCAGCAGCCTCCGGGCATGACGGACCTGCACACTCCGGATGGAATGGATAAGCGACTCCGCCGCCTCCTGCGGCGGCATCGATTTGAGCATCCTCTCTATCGCAGGAACGTCAAGGCCCGAGGACGGGCCCGGCAACAGCGATGCCGATGGCGCGGGCAAATGCGCGGGCGCCTGCGACGGCGATGGTAACGGCGGTAACGACGGCAACGATACCGACACCACAAACTCCCCGTTCTTCCAGAACGCTCTCCACGAGGCCCCGTGCATCAAGCCGGTCAGCCTCGCACGGCTCAAGGCCTCCCGGGGCGGGCGCTCACGGAAGGCCCACGTCCACACCGGGCTCGGATCATCATGGTCGCATCTGGGCACGGGGTCAACGGCGTTGAAAAACAGGGAGATGGTCTCCGAAACACGGCCCCTTTCGTCGTCCCGCACGCCGATTACTGCCGAATGCAGCCGCCGGGCGGACGAAAGAATATCGCGTGCATCAGACGCAAGCGACACAAGCTCCGCAGCCATGGACAGCTCTGCCGGCGCGGGCATCGACGAATCCATGTCCGCGATCACACTCTCTATCGTATCGAGCATGCTCTCGATTTGGCTGCCCATCCCGAGCAGGTCTGTCATGAGACCCGTGTGGACGCCCAGGGCATCGTCGAGCGCTGCCGCGGCCGATTCAGCCAGCATCGTCCATAGCGCCTTGTCGCCCGAGCGCGCTACGTGTTCGATGCAAGACGCAAGCCCAGGGCAGTCGTCTGCGTCCGCCAAAGACATGATGATCTCGGCCGCCGCGCCCACGTCAGGCTCCAGATGGAGCCTGGATAGGAACGCCTCGGCCGACCGACCGGCGCCCTGAGCCGCTCGGGCGAACCATTCCCGAGCCGCACCGTGCGACGGCCCCGTCGGAGTCGCCTGGCAGTACCCGCCCAGACGCGACATAGCCTGGTCGGGCCGGCCCACAGCCATGGCGATGCGCGCCTCCAGCACGGCCTGCTCGACGCCGTCGGCGCCCGACGCCGCCAGGGCCGAAGCAATAGCCGCCGCCGCGTCCAGCCTGCCCTGGTCTATGCAGCGCCCGGCGCGGCGCGCCAGCAAATCGGCAGGCCCCATCGATACTGCCCACCGCGCTCCAGTCGAGCCGAGAGCACGAGGGGTCATGTCTACCAGGACTTCCTGCAGGCGCGTCCATTGGCTCTGCATGGAAGCGCGGATCCTGCCTCGCGTGTCCACCGACGCGTCCGACTCCCAGTAAGCCCACAGCCGGTCAAGCGCTCTGGGCCCCCGGTGAAACAGCTCGAATACGGTCTCGTCGAATCGCGATCCGTCAAGCCGACCCAGGTCGTCGATAAGATCCTGAACAGTGCGCACAGACCGACCTTCTCTCTTTACCGAAGCCACTCGAGCCATGAAGGCGTCCACTTGATGAGCCCCATGGACCGTCCGGTGTAGTAGAGCACAAGCGCCACTGCGGCCACTATCAGCACTACCAAAACGCTCTTCCCCAGCGCATGCAGGCGACGCTGCTTCCTCTCCTCGCGGGTGCGCTCCATCCTCCCAATCCGCTCCTGCTCCAGCTGACGCAGTGCTGCCGAATCGCGCGCTCGCCGTAGTTCGTTGTACTGCGCGATCACCTGCGCGCCGTCGAGGCCGAGGCAGTCGGCGTAAGTGCGTATGAAACCCTTGAGGTACACCTCCCCCGGTATGACGGCGAACTCGCCGTCTTCGATGGCCTCAAGGTACTTAGTGCGAACCTTGGTGATCTCGCTTGCCTGCTGCAGTGTCATGCCGCAAGATTCGCGCGCTTCCCTCAGAAGCTCGCCGATCTCCTTCAAAGCCGGCACCTCCCGCGTGTGTTCGTCATCCGCGGCGCCCAAGCGCTTCCTCGAGTTCCGCCTCGTCCATTAGCACCTTTCGGGGTTTGCTGCCCTCATATGGGCCAATGATGCCCAGCACTTCCATGGTATCGATCAACCGCGCCGCCCGCGCGTAGCCTACCCTGAACCTTCGTTGTACCTTGGATATGGACGCCTCGCCGGTCTGAACCACCAGCGTGGCCGCTTCTGCGAACAGCTCGTCATCCTCGGCTATCCCTTCTCCGGTCTTCGAGGAGGACTCCACGTTCTCGGCTTCGTACAGCGGTTCACCTCCGCGCCGCACGAACTCTACCAGCGCCGCCACCTCTTCATCGGAGATGTAGGCGCCCTGCACCCTGATGGGCTTCGGCAACCCCACCGGGTGGAACAGCATATCGCCCTTGCCCAGCAGGCGCTCGGCCCCGGCGGTGTCGAGTATGATGCGCGAGTCCACTTGGCTCGAAACCGCAAAAGCTATCCTGGACGGGATGTTGGCCTTGATTATCCCGGTCAGGATGTCCACCGACGGCCTCTGGGTGGCTATGAGCAGGTGTATGCCCGCAGCCCGAGCCATGAAAGCGAGCCTCGCGATGGCATCCTCCACTTCCCGCTGCGCCACCATCATCAAGTCGGCCAGCTCGTCCACGATCACTACGATATAGGAAAGCGGCCGAAGTCGCTCAGCATCTACCTGGGCCTGGGCCTGGCTCTGGGCCTGAACCTGGGCTTCAGGCTCCGTGTCTTGATCAGGCATGAACTGCTCCAAGGCGCCCGACTTGACCATATCGTTGTACTGAGCGATGTTCCTGGCCCCCGCGATCTGGAAGAGACGGTATCTGTTCTCCATCTCCTCAACAACCCATCGCAGGTAGCCAGACGCCTTCTTGGGATCTGTGATCACCGGGGCGAGGAGGTGAGGAATCCCATCGTACACCGAGAGTTCCACACGTTTGGGGTCTATCATTAGGAACCTGACTTCGTCAGGCGTAGCCTTGAATAGAAGGCTGCAGATTATCGAGTTCAAACAGACGCTCTTGCCCGAGCCTGTGGCGCCGGCGACCAGCAGGTGGAGCATATCCGTCATGTCCGCCACTATTGGAGCGCCGGCGATGTCCTTGCCCAGCGCCATGGTAAGACGAGACTCCGCCCCGCGGAATTCGTCGGAGTCGAGAACCTCGCGCAAGTAGACTATGGATTTTTCGCGACTGGGCACCTCGATTCCCACAGCAGACTTGCCGGGTATCGGCGCCTCGATGCGCACACCGGCAGAGGCGAAAGCCAGAGCCAGGTCGTCGGCGAGGTTGACGATTTTGGACACTTTGACCCCCACACCCGGCTGCACCTCGAACCTGGTCACCATGGGCCCTTGGCTGACACCGACTACCGTTGCGTCGACGCCGAAACTGGCAAGCGTCTCCTCCAGCATCCGACCGAGCGCAGTGGGATCCTCCGATTCCTTCCGCGCCGCCCTGCGACGCGTCGGGGCTTTGAGAATCGACAGCGGAGGGACAATCCCGGCGGTGCTGTCGTCAATCAGCTTCAGCTGCTTGAGCGGCGCACCAGGCGTCTCGGCCACCGGCGCAGAGGGCGCCGCGGCCCGTTCAGCCAGCCCGCCCACGGCGGACAGAGCGGGTGCGGAATGCGCATCAGTCGGAGTCAGCGCGCGAGGCGCCGTCGTCGCAGCAGGTGCAGAAGGTACAGAAGGCGCGGCAGGCCCGGCAGGTGCGACCGGTTCAACAAGTGCGGTCGGTGCGGCAGGAGCAGCAGATGGCGCGGAGCGCTGTCGACGCCGGGGCCGCGGCGATACATCATCGCGCCCAGGGTCCGCCATCCCCGCCCCACGCGCAGCATCGCACAGTGGCGGGTTGTCTTCGAATAGGTTGAGTACGATGGCGTCGAACCCGGCCCTCACCAACCTGATAACAAGCCATACAGCCGACCAAGCGGTCCGGGCAACCCATGTCGCGGCGCTGGCCACCGACACATTAGTAGCCACGGCAAGGCCCCCTGCGCCCATGGCGCACAGCACGACTACGGTCCCTGCATAGCCGAAAAGACGCATGAAAACCCAGGCCCCGGCTGCGCCCACAGCTCCCCCGCCCAGACTGCCCGAGTTCGCCAAGTAATCGGAAAACGGCAGCGCAAGAGGAGCGCCGTCCGCCACGGCCAGCTCAAAAGCGACCACAGCCGCAGAAGACGCAACGACCAAACCGACCAGGCGCACCATCACCGCATAGCCAGTACGGCGCCAGAGCATCAGTATTCCGGTGAGCGCCGCAATCAAGGGAACGACATACGCGCCGCTCCCCAAAGCGCTCAGCAGGGCGGCAGCAAGCGCGCCTCCTACATACCCCGCCGGGCCTCGAACAAGCGATACGAGGCCCACTCCCGCGGCGGCCAACAGTGCTATGCCGCCGATTTCGATGCCCAGATTCCCCTCGAGCGCCTGCTGCTCGCGGCCTGGTTTGGCCCTGGTTTTCCGCCCCTTAGCCCCGCCGGCGGCCCGGGCCGGCCGGCGGGCTCGCCGTGCTGTCACTCACGCTCACCACCCAGGACCTCAATTCTACTCTCAGGGCCACAATCCTCTAGTCTCCCACAGGATGACCGCAAGGCCTACCGCCCAGAGGTAGTATGAGAACTTCCTGAGCTTACCATGTTGTACGATGCTCCGCAGGACCAGCATGGCGGCTATGCCTGACACAAAAGAAGCGACCGCGCCCACCGCCAATGACGGCAGGTGCAGGGATGCAAGCGCGTCCGGGTTAGAGACGGGCCAGAGCGCCACAGCGCCCAGAATCACGGGAAGAGACGCGATGAATGAGTAAGCGGCGGCGAACGTCCTGTCAAAGCCGAGCCCGAGCGCTCCGGAGATGGTCATCCCCGAGCGGGACACGCCCGGAAACACCGCAATCGCCTGCGCAGCGCCGACCCCCAGGGCATGGCCGTACGTGATTGTGCGCGAAGTAACGCGTCGCCGGGCTGAGCGGCCCGGAGATGCCGCGCGACCGCCCGTCACCCATAGTACGGCCCCCGATATCATGAGACCGATGGCAACAAACATGGGAGAACTGAATGCGGCCTCCACTGCGTCGCTTGCAGCCAGGCCCACGATGGCCGCGGGAATGCTGGTGAGTACGAGGCACAGCGCCATCCGGGCGCTGCCGTCCCGATAGGATATTCCCCTGAAGAGACCGACAATTATGCCCCATGCGTCGCGGCCGTAGAGCGCCAGAACCGCAAGAGCCGTGCCTGCATGCACACCCAGGGCGAACGTCACCGAGGGCTCTACGCCCATGATCATCTGTGCCAGTGCAAGGTGGCCCGAACTCGATACCGGCAGGAACTCAGTAAGCCCCTGGATGACCCCTAACACGATGGCTTGAGGTGTTGTCAATGCTCGATCGCTCCCCAGTGCGGCCGACAAACAAGGACACGAATTGGCGCGAAAACGGAAGGACTGCGGCCGCAGTAATGATGTTGAACAGGGCATGGGCGTTGGCAAGCTGAACACCTGGGTCCACAGACGTAAGGGCCAGCAGCTTCGAGAGAGGTTCGGCAAACGGAAGGACCGCCGCCGCTCCAAGCGTATTGAACACGATGTTGGCCCATGCCAGCGCTCTGGCCTCCCTTCCTGTGGGCAACGAGGCCACGAGCGACGCGATGCATGTCCCTACATTGCTCCCCACGACCAGTGCGATCGCGCCGGGCAGTTGTATTAGTCCCTCACGAGTCAACGTCACGAGCAGCGCTGTTATGAGAGCGCTGCTCTGCACAGCGGCAGTCGCGGCCGCGCCCACAGCCGCCGCGACTACCTTGTCGCGCGACGCAACTGCCAGTACCAGCCTGAGAGTGTTTGAGTCGAACGCCCCTCGGCACGCCCCCGCCATGACACTCAGGCCGGAAACGATCCCGGCAAATCCAAGTGACGCCACGCCGCCGAAAGCGCGGGACGTTGCACGCCCGCCCGCTCGATCCCATATCGCAAGCGCCATGAGCACAGCGCCTAGTGCAGCAGCTGTCCACCCGAGCCAGGCGGGGCGGAATCCTGCTATCTGCGCGATCACCGTAGTCCCGACATTGGCGCCCAAAACAGCCGCGAATCCGGGCCCCAAGCTGATAGCGCCTGCGTGCACCAACCCCACAAGCGTGACGCTGACCAAAGTGGAGCTCTGCACCAGGGCAGTGGCCGCTAGCCCTGTCACAAAGGCCACGGGCACAGATGCTCCGGACAGCGACGCACGCGTTCTGGGCCCAATAACGCGACCCAGCGCTGCGCTCATGCACGCCAGCGACAGGAGAAAGAGCGACAGTCCTCCTGCGAACTGAATTGCCATAATCATCAGCTGCACCCCGCCCCGGCAACACGTAGTCACACAAACGTATGTGGCCGGGCGAGGGGTTATGTAGCGTGACCAGGAGCGGCAACCGCGCTCAGCGCACAGGCTAGATCAAGGCGCCGGGAGCCAGTCGCGGGTTGAGATAGTCTGCAGGGTCGGTCGATATGACGCGCTCTACGCGGTTCCTGCCATCGTACGACGGCGAAACCAGTACCTGTACTCCGCCCACGACTGCCGGAACCGGGGGATGCGGCGCGGCAACCGAGCCGCTCGGGCCTGTTGCCCATGGAGGCGCCGCAAACACTTCTTCGAGAGGGATGATCGTGTAGAGCATCAGTGCACGTTCCCCCAGTCTTTTCCGCCGGAAATTCTGCGTCTGATGGATATCAACTCATCCAGTTTTTCGAGAGCATCCGACAGGCTTCCAACCGAGTCGATCAAGCCGGCATCCACGGCGTCTTGCCCCACCAACACGGTGCCGACGTCGCGGAGAAGTTCGCCGGTACGGAACATCAGCTCTCGGAAGCTCTCCGGTGTGCATCTGGAATGCTCGGCGACGAACTTGATGACTCTCTCCTGCATGCGTTCGAGATACTCATACGTCTGTTGCGTGCCGATGACGAGTTGGCCCGATAGCCTGAGCGGATGGATCGTCATCGTGGCCGTGCTGGCGATAATCGAGTAACTGCAGCTCACGGCTATCGGCACGGCAATAGAGTGGCCGCCTCCCAGCACTATGCTTACTGAGGGCTTTCGCATGCCCGCAAGTAGCTCCGACATGGCGAGCCCTGCCTCAACATCGCCGCCCACAGTGTTCAGCAGAATCAGCAAGCCCTCGATCTCAGGGCTCTGCTCAATCGCCACGAGCTGAGGCATGATATGCTCGTACTTAGTCGTCTTGTTCTGAGGAGGCAGAACCATATGCCCTTCGATCTGGCCCACGATACTCAGAACATGTATGTTGCTGGCAGGCGGAGCCGGGGTCGCAATCTCCCCATATTCCTTAATGGGACTTGTAGACGGTTGCCTGATCTCGGTTTCGCGTGCGCCCGGGTCAACTTCAGATTCCACCCTCATAATCGCCCGCACCTCCGTTTAACTCCATACGGTTATTATGAGGGTGGACAAGACATGCTTATACGTCTATGACCACAGGAATCACCATCGGTCGTGTGCCGGTGCGTTCAAAAATGAGAGACGATATGGCGTGCCTCAGCTGATCCTTGAGCGACTGCACTTCCAGATTGCCTTCGCCTGTATGGCGCGCGATTGCCTTTCCGCCCACCGACCGCATCTCCTCGATGAAAGTCTCGGCCTCCTTCACATATACGAACCCGCGCGTGACGATCTCCACATCCCCTACGACCATCTCGCGCCCGCGGTCCGCCGCAACCACAGCCACAACAATGCCGTCTTCCGCCAAGAGCCGTCGATCTCGAAGCACCACATTGCCCACAGTACCCACAGAGAAGCCATCCACTAGAAGATGCCCGGAGGCCACGCGCCCTGAGACGTGCGCCGACTCCCGGGTGAACTCCATTACGTCGCCAAGCTCAGGTATGAGTATGTTTGCCCTGGACATCCCGAGTTCCTGAGCGATCCTGGCATGTTTGACTAGGTGCCGGTACTCGCCGTGCACCGGCACAAAGTACTGCGGTCTCACTACGTTCAGCATCAGCTTGAGCTCTTCGGCGCTGGCGTGCCCCGACACGTGGAATCCGGAGAAGGCGTCGTAAATGACCTCGGCTCCCTGCTTGAAAAGCCGGTTGATGGTCGACCCTATCATCCGTTCGTTGCCCGGTATGGTGCTGGCAGAGATGATCACGGTGTCGCCGGGCATAATCGAAATCTTCCTGTGATCGGACATGGCCATGCGCGTCAGGGCCGACATGGGTTCGCCCTGACTGCCTGTGGTGATTATCACCGCCCGATTCGGCGGCAGCGAGTCCAACGTATCGAGGTCAACCAAAGTCCCAAGCTCGACGTGCAGATACCCCAGATCCAGAGCAAGCCTCACGTTATTCTCCATGCTGCGACCGACTATCGCAACACGCCGGCCTGATTCAGCGGCTGCGTCAAGCACCTGCTGTATCCGCTCAATGTGCGACGCAAACGTTGTGACGAATATTCTGCTGGGCGCGTCGCGAAATGCGTTGCGGAAGATGTCGCCCACGACCCGCTCGCTCATGGTGTACCCGGGCCTGTCCGCATTGGTCGAATCAGACAGCATCACCAACACACCGCGGGCGCCCAGATCCGCGAAACGCCGGATGTCCATGACCCGACCGTCCACCGGGGTCTGGTCGAACTTGAAATCGGCCGTATGGATGATCATCCCGGCAGGCGTATCGATGGCCAGGGCCGCGCAGTCAGCTATGGAGTGGCTCACATGGATAAACTCCACGCCGATGCTGCCGAGGCGTATGGAGTCGCCCGCCTTCACAACGTGTGCGTACGACTGCAGTCTGAGGCCGTGCTCCTTCAGCCTCGACTCCACAAGCGCCAACGTCAGCCGAGTGCCGTAGACCGGTATATTGCAGTTCAGCCGCTTCAGCACGTATGGAAGCGCTCCAATGTGATCTTCATGCCCGTGCGTGAGCACAATCCCGCGGATACGCTCGCGGTTCTCCTCAAGGTAGGCCACATCGGGTATGACCAAATCAACGCCGAACATCTCCTCGTCCGGAAACATAAGCCCCGAGTCGACAACGACGATGTCAGGGCCGTATTCCACCACGAGCATGTTCTTACCAATCTCGCCTATCCCGCCAAGCGGGATAAGCCGAACCGAATCGTTCTTGGTTGATGACACTATCTAGAATTGCACCTCGCAAATTGGATTTTCGCCAGACTCCTAAGATTATACACCGCAAGTCCAGCCGACGTAAAGGATGACCCGAGGATGGGCAGCAGTTCCGCAAATGCGTTGAG
>Ga0209718_1001229_pt1 | contig 30034 bp, 19 predicted proteins | sample AD_JPNAS1_MetaG_FD_184420 | JGI IMG/M metagenome (GOLD analysis project Ga0209718, IMG submission 184420) | Active sludge microbial communities of municipal wastewater-treating anaerobic digesters from Japan - AD_JPNAS1_MetaG (SPAdes) (version 2) | ecosystem: Engineered > Bioreactor > Anaerobic... | reverse complement strand
CAGCGATAAAAGAGTGGATAAATATCTTAGAATCAGCGAAGCGGACTACCTTCAAATAAAAAGATGGCATTCCTTGTATAACGAATTCGGTATGGCTTCGACGGTTCGCGATATTATCTTGTTTTTTTATAACGGCGTTATAAAATATGGGTTGGAAGGATTTCTTGAGATTGTTGGTAAGGAATTGAGGATTGATAAGTTGGGAAAGGACTTTTTGGATAAAATGACACAACTGTTAGATATCGCCGCTCGAAAACAGCTGTTATACGAGCTTGTAATCGAAAATTATCCCAAATACGTCTATTATACGTAAAAACCGACGGGTTACACATTATAAGCAATTTTAATTTACAACTATAAATTTAATTATTATAATAATTACAATAAAGGGGAGATGTTGATGGATATTAAACTTCTGAGAAAAGTTCATATAGTCGGAATAGGAGGATGCGCCAGCTCTGCGGTTGCCGAATATTTAGTTAGGCGCAATATAGTCGTAACCGGCTCCGAGAAGAAAGAGAGAGGCGGATTGGAAAAACTTGAGGCTTTAGGGGTAAAAATATTTTACGGACATAATAAAAAAAATGTCTTAGAATATGGCGAAAGACCGGATATCGTTTTGTATTCTCCCGCCGTTACGTCTCTTGATCCGAATAATCCCGAATTAAGCGCATCGAGAGAGAATAAAATACAATTATCGTCCTGGCAATCTTTTATAGGCAAATATTTATCCGGAATCGGTAAAACGGGTATAACTATATCGGGTAGCGAAGGTAAAGGGACGACCGGCGGTATTCTTACCGCTATATTGAAGGATACCGAATTTGATCCTTTATCGATATTAGGCGCGAAAATTAAGGGAATCGCTAATGGAGAGGACTCAAATATATATTTGGGGAACGGGTCGACGTATATTTTGGAAGCCGACGAGTATAACAGAAATTTTTTTAACTATTCGCCGGATATTAATGTTATGATTAATTTTCAATACGAACATCCCGAAACGTATAAAAACTTTGAAGAGTATAAGGAAGCGTTTTATAAATATTTTACAAATATGAGAGGCAGAAAAACGTTAATATTTAGAGCTACCGATAATATAGTCGATTTTGCCAAACAATATTCTATCGATAAAACTCATAAAATTATTTGGTTTGGCGAAGACAAGCGTGTTTTGTCAAAAACTACGGGAGATAAATACTATATTGAAAATCATAAATTATCCGAAAGCGGAAATTATTTTAATATATCTCACAGCGATGGAAATATTGACATTCATCTTCCTTTTCTACCTGGGTATATAGTATCTAACGCGGTTGGGGCGTTATTAGCCGCTAAAGAATTGGGGCTTCAGACTGATAAAATTATAAATAATATAAAAAATTTTAAAGGTATGGTCCGCCGGTTTGACGTCGCTAAAACTATAGGGACGGGAGCGATTGTCGCGGATTACGGTCATTCTCCCGAATCTATCAATTGCATAGTCGGCGAGTTGAGAAATATTTACAAAGGTAAGAAAATACATCTTATATTTCAACCGCATCTGTTTTCAAGAACGTACAATTTTTTTGACGATTTTATTTTAGCGCTTAAAAAAGCCGATAAAATATCGGTTGTAGATATTTACCCCGCGCGCGAGAAGGAGGAGGAGTGGAAGGACAGGGTATCGTCGGAAATGTTGTATGAGGAATTAAAACGTCTGGGTGCGGAGGTTTATTTTGTAGGAGACCGAGCAAATCTTTACGAGAAACTGATCGACAAAATTGACCCGGACGAAGCGACCTGTTTTATAGGCGCAGGGGATATGGATTTGTATTATGATAAATTAATAAAAAATTTTATTCAATAATTGTTGGTAAAAATTTTTTTATGAGATAAAATATAATTATATACTGCGAAGGAATACCGAGATGAAATATAAAAATATTTTGCCCATAATAGTATTTTTTTCTATTGTTTTTTTTAACTGCCCGATTGGTTATTATTCTTATGATCCTTTTTTTCAATCGTATTTTGGGGTTAATTCTGAAAGGGAGTTTATTTATAAAAAGATGAAAACGGTATACTTTTGGAAAGATAAAACGCCTAATGTAGATATAGATTTGTATAACTCAAATCAGTCGCTTTTAGACGATTTGATATACAAAGAGTATGATAAATGGAGTTTTATATTAACTCTTGGAGAATACGAGCAATATTATCAAAACAACGAATACGTCGGATACGGCATTCTTTTTAAATGGGCGGATCAAGCTAAAACGGATTATCGCATAGGATATGTTATGGACGACTCCCCCGCGAAGGATGCGGGATTATCGAGAGGAGATAAAATATTAAAAATTAACGACAAATCGATGGATTATATATTACAAAACAATCTTTGGGAGTCTGTATCGGACGAGATATATAATGGGACTTCGATAAATTTTCAAGTATATTCCGTTGTAGACGATGTAGCAAGGGATGTCTCGATGACTAAGAGAGTTATCAATATCAAATCGGTTCATATGTCGAAAATTATTGACATTAACAATAAAAAAATAGGGTATATAGTTTACAATGAGTTTAACGCCTCTCAATATGATAATACTTATTCTTCAGAATTAGCGAAGGTTTTTGAATATTTCAAGAATAATAACGTAAACGAGTTAGTCGTCGATTTGCGCTATAACGGCGGCGGTCGGGTCGACGTTTGTCATTATTTTGCCAATCTTATAAGCGGCGCCGGGATGTCGGGGGAAACATTTATCAAAATGAAATATAACGACGATTGCGCGGATAACAATTTGACGTTAAATTTTAAACATAACGTTTATTCTTTAAATATGACTAGGGTTTTCTTTATCACAACGGATAATACTGCGTCGGCAAGCGAAGCTCTGATAAACGGTCTTAAACCTCATATTGAAGTTAAGATTATTGGAGGAAAGACTCATGGAAAACCTGTGGGGATGAACGGTTTCCAATTTGAAAATATCGTATTTTACCCGATAACTTTTGAGATAATTAATTCTCGAGGCGAGGGGAGATATTTTAACGGCATAACGCCCGACGTCGAGGTTGAAGACGATCTAACTAAACAATTCGGCGACGTTTCAGAGAAATGTCTGAAAGAAGCTATATATTATATAAATAATGGAGCTTTTTCGATATCTTCTCAAAATTTTAGAAACGCCGAAAGTCTTAAAATGAAACTGCCCAATATACCTTATAGAGGAATACAAAATCTCGTAAATCGATTTTAAATAATTTGATATCGCTGCAAGAAACTATAAATAACTTTTGCTTACCTAATCAGACAGGTTCAATATAACCGCTTTAGCAGATTTAATCAATACTTTTACCTTAACATCATATGCGTCGCGTCATGTTTAACCCTCGATTTTCCCTCGACTACGCGCGGGACGCGAAATCGAGGGTTAAAGCTCCTTAGAATGACACATATGAAGTAAATATTTTTGATTAGTAAATTATTTGTTATTTATTAAAAATTATCCAAATTTTTGTAAAGAGTTTTCTACTTTTAGTTGTTATATATATTAAAGAAATATTAAAAAAAGGAGAAAATTTTATGAAAAACAAAAAACATCTATTTCACTTTATAGTATCCGAATCTATGAATAAGAACGTCATAGATTTTTTACTAAAAGAGTTCAAAATTAATACGTTCAGCAAACTGTTTGAAACGATGTTTCGTCTTATTGACAAAAAAATCCTAAAAATGAAAGGGATAATAGGAAATCAGCGCTCGGAATACGCCGTTATAGACAATACAGACGATAAAAGGCTGGATAAATACCTTAGAATCAGCGAATCGGATTATCTTCGGATAAAAAGATGGCATTCCTTGTATAACGAATTTGGTATGGCTTCGACGGTTCGAGATATTATACTGTTTTTTTATAACGGCGTTATGAAATATGGGTTGGAAGGATTTCTTGAACTTATTAGTAAGAAATTGAGGATCGATAAATTGAAAAACGACTTTTTGGATAAAATGACACAACTGTTAAATATAGCCGCTCGAAAACAGCTATTATACGAGCTTGTAATCGAAAATTATCCCAAATACGTTTAACTATAGTTATAATTAGAGTTCCGATTATAATATAACGCCGTCATTCAAAAATATCGACTTCAACCCCTTTGATTAATTTTGTCGAAATATTGACGTTTTTTTTCGATAATTTTTTAACTAAAAGAGTTTCCAGTTTTTTATCGATCGTTTTATCAAAATTATCAATTTTTTTAAAAAAATCGTCGCCTATCGGCGGAAACTCCATAATATCTTCTAGTACGCTAAAATCTCGAGCAGAATAAGAATCGTTTTTATTATATTCGGATTCGATTTTTGGATAAAAATCGCGATCGTTTGCAAAACTCTCGCTATAATTCGGTAATTTATCCATAATAATTTCGTCTTCAATATCGGCGAGCTCGTCGATGTCGTCAAAATCTATCGGTTCGTCGGATAATTTAGACAGCTCTTCGAGTTCGTCTTCGATTGATATATCTTCTATACCGTCGTCTAACAATTCAAAATTTTCATCGGTTAAATTTTTATCAATTTCGGATAACGCTTCCAGTTCGTCCTCCAATTCGGGGAATAGCTCTTCAGATTCGTTAAATTTACTCAGGTCGTCGTCTATAGATTTCATAACGTCGCTGATATCTTTATCTAAAATATCGTTAATTTTACCGTCGGCGCTATTTTGAAACTCTTCAGTTGGAGAAAGTTCTCGATCTTCGAAAAGGTCGTCTAAATCTTCATCAAATTCGTCCGATACGGAGTTTTCATCGGAAATTTTTGATTTATTTGAGTCTTTTGGTTTGTCTTGGAGGTCTTCGTCAATATCGTCTTTATCAAACTTTTCAATATCCTCCGTAGGTTTCTCGAAGTCATCGGGAATGTCGCGATCGTAATCTTTTAGAGCCTCTTCGATATCTTTTTTAAGTATATCGTCGGTCAATTTATCGTTATCAAAACTTTCCTCTTCTTCTAAAATGTCAATACCTTCTATCTCCTCTTCGACATCGTCCGCCTCAAGCTCTTCTAGTCTCTCCGGCTCTTCGGTTACGTCGATATCGCCAATATCGCCGTCTTCTCCGATATCGTCGCCGACTTGCGGTATATCAAAATTGTCTTCAAATTCTCCTAAGTCGAAATTTTCCGGCTCTTCAATTATTTCGGGTTCGTCTAATATATCCTCGTCCGGAGGAAAATCGTCAAGATCGCCAAAACTTTCGAAGTCTTCCTCTTCAATATCGCCGATTTTTTCTTCAACTTCCTCCCCTATGTCGTCAAAATCGTCCAATATTGCGTCGTCCATATCCTCAATATTGTTTAGTACGTCTTTTATATCTTCGTCGATAAAATCGTCGACCGGTCCGTCGGTTTTTTCTTCATTATCAAATTTTTCCAACTCCTCGTCGATATCGTTTAACAAATCCTCGTCGTCTATAGGAATTTCATCTTTCAAAGATTCGTCGCCGACGTCTTTCGTTTCAAAATCCTCCGATTCTTCTACGATCTCCGGTTCAGTCTCATTTTTGTCCGATTTTATTTCCGGAACGCTCTGTTCTTTATTTTTTTCTTCTTTTTTTTCTTCTTTTTTTTCTTCGCTTTGCTCTTCGTTCTGTTTTTTTGCTTCGCCTATTTTATCGCCGAGTTTATCTATAAAAGAGCTTAACTTATCGCTCAATTTATCCATAAACCGTCTTTCGTCGGCTTCGTTTGATTGTAAAGGCGTCGCGTTTTTAGAAGATTCCATTTTATCAAAAAGCGACGCGACTTTATCGTTAAGATTTTTCATTTGAACTTCAAGATTATTCGAAAAATCCGTTTTCTCAGGCATATTCTGATTTTGAGACACATTTTGATTTTGGGGAATGCTTTGATTTTGAGGGATTTGATACATTTGATCCAATAAATTCTTAGTTTCCGCAAGGTTATCGTATACGGATTTTTCGCTTTTAACGACAATCTCTTTTCTATTATCTTCCTCTCTACGATAAGGAAGTTCGTCGTAAGTATCTTGATCTTTAAGAAGATTAAGCATAGAGTTCGGCTCAAATTTTTCTTCCTCCTCTTCGGGTTCGTCTTCTTCATCTTTAGCCGAAATAATCTCTTCCTCTTCCTCTACAGAATAATAGGGTTCGTCGTCGCCGATATTTATTATCGGAGCGTCGAAGGAATTTTCCAAAGATTTCTCTATATTCGATATTCCGTCGTCGTTTTTGGTAAGATCGTCTCTGTTTTTTACGTCGTCGTCTTCCATTAGGGCGCTAATGTCGTATTCTCTAAGTTTGTCTCGAATCCTCTTACTTTCGGCTTCATTTTTTAAAGCTATGTTTTTTACCGTTTCCTCGTATAAACCAAGTCTCTCGTTAAATTTCTCTATTTCATTTTCGCCGATAGACTCCGTTCCTTCAATATCAAATAGGGTTTGAATGTTTTCCATCGCTTTGTCGTAATTTTTATTAGCTTTATACGCCTTTGCGAGATTTAGCGATAGCATCTCGTCTTTGTTTCCGCTCTCTTTGAGTTTTTCAAAAATATTTATCGCTTTATCGTTCTCTCCTATTTCGAGATATATCCCCCCCAATTCGTTCAAAACCCTATCGTCGGAACCGCTCGCCGCAAGCTCTTCCAAAGTTTTTATTGCGTCGACATACTCTCCCTCCATTTTAGATATCTGAGCTATTTTAATTTTATTATCTATATCGCCCGGAAGAAGTTTCTCAACCTTTTTATACTCCTCTAAAGCCTCAAAATTTCTTTCAAGAGACATATAGAGTTCCCCTAAAGACTTTCTTAACTCTGCGTTTGTAGGATCTTTTCTTAATAAATTATTATATACGTCTACGGCTCTATTCGGATCAATTTTTTCAAGAACTCTCGCCAGGTTTAAATTCGAATCAAAATCGTCTTCGTTAATTTTCAATAATTTTTCAAATATCGCCGCCGCTTCGTTATAGGACTCTCTAAAATATAAGAGCTTGCCAAGATTGCCGAGGGCTACCGTGTAATTCGGATTAATGGCGAGCGCTTTTTTATACTCTTTTATAGCGCTTTCGTAGTCGTTTACTTTTTCATAAACCAGCGCAAGATTGTTTCTGGATTTAACATAATTAGGATTCAGACTAAGAGCGTCTTTATAACAATTCTTTGCGTTCTCTATTTGACCTTGTTTTTCATAAACGACCCCCAGATTATTATGAGCGTCTATGCAGTTGGGATTTAGCTCTATCGCTTTTTTATAGCTCTCTTCGGCTTCGTCCAGATTATTCACTAATTCAAAGACCACTCCCAAATTGTAGCGCAATTTCAGGTTGTTATAATCAACTTTAAGCCCTTTTTGATAAACGTTGATCGCTTCGTTGTATTTCCCCAACTGCTCGTAAATAATACCAAGATTATTATAAGAAGGGATAAATTCCGGATTTAGTTTGATCGCTCTTTCATAATCGTTTATCGCCTCTCTCGGTTTGTCTATTATTTTATGGACGTTGCCCAAATTGTAGTATATATCGGCTCTTTTATGGTCAATTTTCAGAGCTTCTTTAAAATAATAGACAGATTTATCGTAATCCTTAAGATTTTTATAAATTACGCCAAGATTGTTGTACGCTTCGATAAGTTTTTTATTTTTTGATATAGCTATTTCGTAATTATCGATAGCGTTCGTATAATCCCCTTTCGACTGATAAACCGTTCCAAGCAGTAGGTATGCGTTTGGGGATTCGTTATTAATATCGATAGCCGAAGATATAAATTTGATCGCCTGATCGTAATCTTTTATCCTCAAAGCAAATTTCGATCTTGTAATTAACTCTTCATATTTCATCATAAGCCTTCGTCGGTAAAATCTTCATACTTTCAATAATCATTCCGAACCCAGTTTTCAATCGGTCTACATGCGACCTCTTCCGAAAAATCGCTTTCGTTTCTTTTTTCGTCGTCGTCGAAAGCGGTAACCGAAAAATAATAGATAATATTATTCTTCAGTCCTTTTATCTCGATCCCTTCTTTGTCAAAATCGGCGTCTTTACTTACTACAATCGGACTGTCCCCCAGTTCGGAATCTTTCCCGAAATAGTTAAAAGACTTCGTTCCATAATATATTTTATACCCTTTTACGTCGTTTTCAGAATTTTTTAACCATTTTATCTTCGCCATACCGTCTTTTGGCAAAACCATTACCCCCAACGGTTTCGACGGGGGGATATTCTCTTTATAACTGATCGAAAGCCCTCTAAAATTCGGCGAATACTCGTTATCGGCTCCGGGAAGAAATTTTATCTTCCACTGTATATATTTTAACAGGTTACTCTCTAATTTCTCATCGCCGAATTTTTTCCAAGCTATCTTTTCTCCATAATCGCTTTCCGGATGAAAAGGCTCGTCGGAATATCGGTAAAAATAGATTAAATCGCTCTTATTATTTGTCAGTTGGTCAAACGCTATATTTTTTATATATACTCCTCTCCTGTCTAATAATATTACATTACTCAAAATTTCTCCACCATTAATATTATATTTATCTGCAATATTATCGTTTACCCCTCTGAAAATATAAAATTCATCCAACGCCCCGGTAAAGGAGTTTGCTATTTTTATCAAACATCTGTTTTTTGAATGATACTTCATATTATATACCGAGCCGTTAAGCGTTCCGTCGACTGTGGCGACTACTATTCCCGATTCGATTCCGTCTATATATAGTCTGATGATGCCCGTAAACGCGTCGAAAGTCATCGACGCATGCGTCCACCTTTCCGGAACCGCTCGAACCGACGAAATCAGTTCGATTTTTTCAACATAGTCTTCGCCAAAATAAAACAGATTATTAAAATTCCAACTTATTTTGCCGTCGACAATCTCGCACACTATCGATTGTTCTTCAATATTCTCCTTTTTTTTATTATAATACTGCCCGCCTATTTTTAGCAGAGACTCGTTATACGAACCGGTAACCGGAAACATCCAAAAACTGATCGAAAATGAGGAGAGATTTATCCCCGGTTGAAAATAGGTCTTTTCGCTACCCGACAACTCTACTCTATGCGACGAATTTACAAAATACCCCGAATTCCTATTAATACTTTTTTTATCGCTAATGAAAAATTGAGAATAAGAGACCGAGTATCTTCCCGTTTCGTCTTTGGTTTTATTTTCGTCGAAAGAGAGGTAGAGCTCGACGTCGCTCTTTACTCCGTAAATATTTTTCGACAAACCGTAGCCGACCGGTTTATCCCCGTAATAAATTTTTTCCACGTTTTTTTGTCTATAAATAAAATCGGCGATATTATCCGATACGTTCCATTTTACGGTTTTGTCTTCAGAGTTTAGAAACATTCCGGATAGAGCTAATATAGCGAAAGTCGTTAATATCTTTTTTTTCAAATTTTGTCTCCGAGAAATTGTTAAATATATTATTAATTATCTTATATATCCGAAAAAAGTTTAATTAATAATTTGTATGAATTTTAAAATTTTTTGTTAAAGAAAAATCTATATTGTCGAAATAGAAAGTATCGGAGAGTCATATTGAATAATAAAAATAAAAACTTGCTTGGAATAACGTGGGAATACGCCCCCAAATCGCCGGCTACTAATGTAAGAAAAAAAGCCGTCGTTAATAAAAAGAGTATTAACTCCTATTCTATTTCTGCTTTGAATTCTACCTTGAAACAAACCAAAAGGAGACGAGCCAAAAGCGGTTCAAACTTTCTTGCGAAGTATAAAATAATTTATACCGCGTCGTTTCTTTGTATATTTATAACTCTGTTTTTTTTGTCAATCTCTATCAGTTCCGCCTCAAATCTTAATACTAAAAAAAGAGGAGATATAGAATTTGACGTTATGAGAGAAGATAATCCCGATAAATATCTCGAAAGCTACGTTTTTTTTGAAAACGATGAAAACGATGACGATAAAAACGATAAAGAAGGGAGCGATCCCGGTCAAATAACGCAGTTTGTAACGGGCAAAGTCGAATATTCAAAATACAGAGTCGTAAATAACGAGAATCTAAATTCTATCTCGAAAAAATTTGGTCTTCTTAAAGACACCATAATTCTCGTAAACAACCTTAAAAATACTAACTCGATTAAGTCCGGGATGATTCTTAAAATTCCAAGCCGCGACGGTAGAACAATAAAAGTCGGCAAAAACGACTCTATATTTAAGATAGCCAATCGTTACGGCGTAAAATGGGAAAGTATAGCCGACGCTAACGGAATAGAATCTTCTCTGATCGTAGAGGGGGACTCCTTATTTATCCCCGGGTCAAAAATGACGGATTATGAAAAAAAACGGTTCTATTCGGAAATTTATCTTTGGCCCCTGAAAAGCCGAAAAATAACTTCAAAATACGGACCTAGAATAGACCCTTTCACAAAGGCGTACAGTTTTCATACGGGAATAGACATTAAAGACGATCTCAACGCAAAAGTTCTCGCGGTAACCAGCGGAGAAGTCTCTTTTGTCGGAAAAAATAAAGTTTATGGAAATTATATTGAAATTAAATATAATGATGATATAATCTTATTATACGCCCATCTGAATAAAGTCGACGTCAAGAAAGGAGACTTTGTAAATCAGGGGGCGGTTATCGGAAAAGTAGGATCGACGGGGAGAAGCACCGGACCTCATCTTCACCTTGAGATAAGAAAAGATGGGAAATTAGTTGACCCGTTAAAGATAATGTTGTAAAATCCGATAAAATTACTATGATCAGAAGAAGAAGAATGGACAAAGACTACAAGAATAATTTTATTATACTATACCTGGCTAGCGCTCTAACGCTCTTTCTAATGCTTTTTGCGATATTTTCGCTGGGCTTCTTTGAGAATAACAATATCCTTATCAAACAGAGAAATCTAAAATCTGTAAAAAGTTTATACGACGACAATAACTCAAACAGCGAGGGGGTCGGAGGAGCGTATACGCCCGATACGATATCCGCTCCGCTATCGCATCTCGATTATTACGTCAAAATAGGCGACTCTATTCACAGCATAGCGGGTAAATTCGGAATAGACGAAGTAACGATAATCAAATACAACAATATTGCCATACCTTCAAAGATAGTTCTCGGAACCAAAGTTATGATTCCCAATCAAGACGGTATCGTAGAAAACGTAACAAAAAACAACACTCTTGAAAAAATTTCCGATAAGTACGGCGTAGAAAAAGAGGAAATCTTAAGAGTTAATAATTGCGACGCTTCGTCGGACGTTAAGACCGTTTTTATCCCCGGTATTCATCACGACAACATCTCAAAACAGCTCCTTCTTGGGGAATATTTTAGAAGACCTTGCTACGGACGCTTTACTTCGTATTTTGGCTATAGAAAAGACCCGTGGACTAAACTTAGGTCGTACCATTCGGGAGTAGATATAGCAAATAGCGCCGGTTCGTATATATACGCCGCGGCTCCGGGTAAAGTGATTTTTGTAGGTTCTTATTGGCCTCTTGGCAACGCCATAAAAATTCAACATACTTCCGGTTACGTCTCCTACTACGGGCATCTGAGCAAATTCCTAGTAAAAAACGGAACATGGGTAGAAGCGGGAAGAATAATCGGGCTTATGGGCTCGACCGGACGATCTACGGGAAGCCACCTTCATTTTGAAGTCAGAAGATACGGCGCTATTATCAATCCCATGAGAGTAACGGTTTTTTAAGACTAACATTCTAAATATAAGTTAAATTTTATAAAAAGTCAAGATCTTGTCCTACTCGGACAGCGCAAGGGCGAAACGCCCTTGACCCGCATGTCGAAACAGTCGCATATGTGTCATTTCCCAAAAAACCGACGCGCCCCCATATGCGTCGAATTTGTATGCGCCAATTGTCGAGCGTATGTAGCTCCATATGTGTCATTTTCTCTAGGGGAGCGACGCGTCCCATATGTGTCAATTTCCAAAAAACCCGACGAGCGCAAATAATATTAATTTGACATTTATATAGTAATTAAATATAAATATTTATAAATACATCTTTTTGTTAAGGAAATTCTTATGAAATTAGGGATCGATATAGGCTCAAAAAATATTTCGATAGTTCTCTTGGAAGATTCAGGCGTAGTTTTTCATAAAACTTTTTCTCATAACGGCAATATTTTCAAGAACTTAATAGAAGAAATCGAGATTTTGCTTCAAAAATTTAGCTTAAAAGATATTGAATCTTACGGAATTTGCGGGAGCGTCGATCTAAAAGGAATTAAAACTATAGATACGATACTTGCAAGCGTTGAGTCAAATAGGTATTTATCGACCGGTTGCCGAAATATTCTTACTATCGGTTGCGAATCTTATTCGTTAATTATTCTTGACGAAAATTTTAACTATATAGAACACACTATCAATCCTTTATGCGCTTCGGGCACCGGAAGTTTTATCGATCAACAAGCGGAAAGAATAGGACTTACCAGCGAGGAGTTAGGCGAATTATCGTATAAATTTCAAGGAAAAACTCCGGTTATCGCGACCAGATGCGCCGTTTTTGCAAAATCCGATATTATACACTCGCAAGCCGAGGGCTTTACTAAAGAGGCGATCGCCGCGGGACTTTGCGAAGGTATGGCTCGCGGAGTTCTTGCAAATTTGTTGAAAGGGAGGACGTTAAAAGGCGGAGTTTTATTTGCGGGCGGGGTTAGCAAGAATAAAAAAATCGTTTCCGAACTTTCAAAAATTTTGGGAAGCCCCGTCAAAATTATACCTGAAAGCGCATATTTTAACGCTATCGGCGCGGCGCTTTTGGGTAAAGAAAAAGACCTGAATTTAAAAAATGTTATATCTAATATCTCTACCAAAAGAGAGATAAGAGACGAACTAAAACTCGAGTCGACCGACTACCCGAATTTTTACGAGGACGAGTTTTATATCGAAGATAATATTGAAATAACAAAATATTCGGAAGTAAAAGAGGTCGCCGACGTTTATATCGGGATTGATATCGGCTCTACCAGCACAAAGTCGATAATTACGGACGAAAATAATGAAATCCTATACGGATTATATACAAAAACCGCGGGCGATCCGGTAAAAGCGACTCAAAATATTTTTCAAAAGGTTAAAAAAATATTTTCAGGGAAAAAGATAAACATATTAAGAGTCGGAACGACCGGCTCCGGCAGAAAATTAGTCAAAGAGATAATTAACGCGGATCTGGAAATAAACGAGATAACCGCTCACGCGAGAGGCGCGACCTTTCTTTCTAACGACGTCGACACAATTATCGAGATCGGCGGACAGGACTCAAAATTCACTCTTTTAAAAAATGGAAACGTCGTAAGTTCGACGATGAATTACGTTTGCGCGGCCGGCACCGGCTCGTTTATCGAGGAGCAAGCGAAACGCCTGGACATAACGCTCGACGATATATCAAAAATGGCGCTTGGAAAAAAAGCCCCATATACCTCGGATAGATGTACAGTGTATATGGAAAGAGATCTAAATTTGTTTCTTTCAGAGGGCTATTCCAAAGAAGAGATAATAACCGCCGTTCTTTACAGCGTAAGAGACAACTACCTCTCTAAAGTGGCGGGGCGGGAAAATCTTGGAGATAAAATATTTTTTCAGGGAGCCACCGCGCGAAATAAAGCTCTTGTCGCCGTATTTGAGAAGGAGATCAAAAAGCCGATATTTGTATCGAAATATTGTCATCTGACCGGCGCTCTGGGAATCGCGGTCATTTTGAAAGAGAGAAATTATCAAAAGTCTAAGTTTTCAGGAATAGACTTTGAATTTAAATTATCTACGGAAGTTTGCGAACTATGCGTAAACAAATGCGCCCTTTCGATATACGAAGTTCGCGGAAACAAAGTCGCGTGGGGGCTAAAATGCGGCAGAGAATACGAAGATCATAAAGTAAAAGTTAAAGAGACCAAAACGGCGATCGATAAGATATTTAATTCGACGTTTATCGAAAATATTGCCGGAGTTGAAAAAAACGGAAAAATTATCGGAATTCCAAAAACGCTCTATTTAACGGAATTCTATCCGCTATTTAAAAGTTTTTTTGAAAAAGCGGGTTTTGAAGTAATAATAGAGGAGCCCTCCCAAGCAAAGATGAAAAACGGCTCTAAATTGGTCAATTCCGACTTTTGCGCGCCTATGCTACTCGCTCACGGTCTCGTCGAGTCGTTGCAAAACAAAAAAGTCGACTATATTTTTTTTCCGACGATTATCAACAATAAAAGTTTGATGAAAAATGAGGTTGAAACGGAGTATTTCATCGATAAAATCAACGACGGGTATTATTGTTACTACTCGGAATACGCCGCAACGATTATAGATAATCTAACCGCTCTTAATATTAAAGATAAATTAATCTCGCCAAAAATGAAGTTTAACAAATCTAATACCAACGATATTTCCGTAGAACTGATCGATATAACTTCCAAAATAACAAATATCGACTCTGAAAAACTCAGAGAGATGTTTTTAGATTCTTATAACAAATTCCTTGAAAACAAAAAGAAATTTAGGAGAGCCGGCGAGAATATACTAAAAAACGTCGATAAAAGTAAAATTCTCTTTCTCGGGCGTCCGTATACCTTTTTTGATAACGTCGTAAATTTAAATATCCCAAAAACGTTTGAAAATTACGGATTTGATATTCTTTATCAATCGATGCTAGAACTTAAACCTCAAGAACTCGATTACGCTAAAAGATTCATTGATAAAGCGCACTGGATTTTCGGACAAGAGATAATATGCGCGGCCGAATTTGCCGCCAAAACCGAAAATCTTTTTCCGGTATTTCTGACATGCTTTAGATGCAGTCCCGACTCGTATCTCATAAGTTATTTCAAAGATATTATGAATTGCTACAACAAACCGTATCTCATAATTCAGCTCGACGAACACTCCAGCGACGTCGGTTATCAAACTCGAATAGAAGCGGCGATTGAGACCTTCAAAAATCATAAATCCGCCGCGCCCAAAAACATAGAGATAAAGTCGTATAAAAACGATTCTATTAAACCGAGCGATACCGTTCTCATACCTTATGTAAGTCCAATTATCAGCGAACTTCAAAAATCTGTATTTACCGCTTACGGATATAACGTCATAGTAATGCCTCTCGATCAAAAAATTATAAACAAAGGATATAGATACGCTTCGGGCGGGGAGTGTATGCCGAACGTCGCTATCTCGGGTTCCTTAATTGAATCGATAGAAAAATATTCTTTAAATCCTGAAAATTGTATAGTCTATCTCCCTACTCTATGTATGGCGTGCAACTTTAATCAATATTCAATACTTCTTGAATTGGCTTCGGAGAAAGCCGGCTACGATAAGATAAAAATCGCCAACGGCAACTCAATGAAGCATATCGACGAACTTCCAAAAGAGCTGAACGTTAATATTCTCGAAGTAAACATTTTGGGATCAATTTTATATAAACTATATTATAAATTCCGCCCTTATACGAAGAACCCGCCCGATATAGACGACGCGCTAAATCGATCGATGGAGTTAATCAAAACCAATCTGACTAACAAAAAGCCATTAATGGAAGCCGCTAAAGAAATTAAAAATTTATTTCAAAACCTTCAAGTCGATATGAGCGTTAGAAAGCCCCGTATCGCAGTACTCGGCGATCTTTACGCAAAATACAATTTTATTCTTAACGACGATATATACTCTCTAATAGAAGAGCTTGACGGCGAAGTTCTAGTTCCTTCCTTTACGGAAACCGCAGCTCACTTTTTGGACGCCGATTATAGAGATAACGGGCTTGATATCAAATACAAACGCGGCTTATCGCTCTTTGAAAGGCGATACGAGAATGTTTTTAAAGAGTTACTTGAGGATTCGTTCGAACCGCCGATGGAGGAGCAGGTTAAACTAATGGAAGAGTTTGGGATAAAGAATTTTATAGCCGGCGAAACGTCGATGAACGTCGGACGCGCGCTCTATTATATAAAACATAATACCGTAGACGCTATGGTTCATCTCAATCCGTTATTCTGCTGTCCCGGGGTAGTTTCCGCGTCAATTTTTAGAAAAATTCAAAAGGACTTCAATATACCGATCATCGATATTTTTTACGACGGAAATAACAAACCTAATAAAATAATTATTCCGCAACTGTATTATCTAAGGAATAAAAGTAAATCGTAACCGTATGAATCAAATTTATGCGCTTGTATCTATCCATATCTATCGTTTTACGTCTGAAACACGGTTTCTTTTTAATGCGTATGGTCTCTATGAAATTCTTCGGAAGGTTTAGGCGGAGTAAATCCAAGTTCTTTCATGGACTTTCCCCCTTTGGATCTTAAATAATCGACTACCATCATATTCATAAATCTCAACGCTTCTCCGGTAGCCGTTTCCGTATAACCGCCGCCGGGATCTACCTGGTATAGTTCGTAAAATTCTCTCACAAACGGCGGATAATCCGGCTTCCATTCAAAATATATATTTGGCGATATTTTTTTTTGTTCGATAAAATATTTGATAATATCAAAACTGCCCTGTTGTACCGCGACCACCAGAGCAAAATCCCAGGTTTTACCCGAGCCTGTATGAAACACTTTATCGACAAGTTCGATATCATTCTTCTGTACCGCATAGCAGAGAGTCCATATTCCTTTCGAATTTTTACTTAGCAGATAGTCGATCATCTCCTTGTCGCCGCATTGAACCGCTTTATCAAGTTTTGTCCCTTCAAAATTATTATATTTTATGTAGAAATCGTCGTCGTTGATTATTTGTTCGTCGACGATCTTAAACATTTCAACGCTCCCGGAATCAATCGCTTCGGATATAATCGCAGATTTGAAAAGATCATTTTTGGCGTAATCGGAGGTCAGCGAGCGCGGAATAAATCTTTTTAGTAATTCCGGTTTGTTATGTCTTATGGAAAAAAAAATTAAATTCACGTCGATCTTATTTTCATTTTTTCCCGCTATTTTTAATATTTTGTCTATTTTATTGTCAATAAAAAGATTTTCAACCTTTTTATAATATTTTGCATCTTTTTTCACCGAACAGCCAAATAACAAAACCAAAACGATAAGTAAATACGCGACTCTAAAATTACTCATAAGATATTTCTCCGAATTATAATTATTGAAACAGGACTATTTTATCGCAATAATCGCTCCGCCCCTGTCGCAACCGGGCAATCTATCTCCCGGTATCGCGATAGCGTCTCTGAAGCCCGCTTTTTTAAAATATTCTATCCACTGTTCGGGTCTTAAGATCGGAGACAGCGGTCGCAACTCTTTATCTTCGTAATACGAATAGCTTGATAATAATCCAAACGTAAGCTCCATATACCTGTAAAGTTTATCTTTGGGCGGGGCTATTTCGCCAAGAACGGCATACCCCCCTTTTTTAATAAGCTTATACATTGCGGAACAAGCCGATAGTATATTGTTTGTCGCGTGCATGACGTTTACGGCGTATAACAGATCGGCGCTTTCAAGATCGACTTCCTGCTCTTCAAGCGGAAGAGTTACGTCTAATCCCTTAAATTCCATAAAATCGAAATATTCCTCAAAATTTTTGGAAGACTTTTTTACCAATCTTTTATGAATATCGGTAAAAATATATTTCTCGATTTTGTTTCTAGGTTCGCCCAAACTTTTAAACAAATCGGTCGTTCCTCCGCCGGTTCCCGCTCCAATCTCCAAAACGGTTATTTTTCTATCAAAAACGTTGTTTATAAGCCGCGTTACAGTTTTACCGGCGAGCTTAGACCAATAACCGTAAACTTCGCTGGTATAATATACTTGACCTACTAAGGTAAAATCGCCCCACGGACCAAACATCGCCTCTTCGCCGGATAGTTTTCCTTTGATAAATCTCTTCAATCCGCCGATACCTCTAGCCAGCCATTGGAAAGCGGCCCACTCTTCCGGAATGTCTCTTACCGCCTCCGCTATATACTCTATCGGAGAATGAATCTCCGGATCGTTATCGACGCATACGTAAACTTCGCCCTCGCGCGATAAAATATTTTCTTCGACAAGGATATCTAAAAGTTTTTTAAATACGTATTCATTGTCCGGCGTTATGCCTACCGTATTCTTCATATCAGAATAAGTTCCGGTATCGCCCTTTTTTGAAAAAAGCGATAAATCCCAAATAATAATGTCGACGGCGGCCGACAGCGTAATTTTCTGAAAAGAACTTTCAATCTCGCTCCACCTTTTCGGCCAAACGTCTTCCGCGTCTTTAACCAATTGATCAATTAAATATTTATCTAAGAAACCCATCTCTCTATTTTCCCTTCCATTTTTTTATTATTGAACAGCAGTTTATGCCGCCGAAACCAAAAGAGTTTTTCAACAAATAGTCAATGTTATAATTCTCAACTTTTTTATTGGCGCAAACGTCTATCCCCAAAGCGGCAATTTTCGGATCGAGATTTTCGATATTTATAGAAGGATGCAGAGTCGAGTTATTCATCTGCATAATCGCTCCAATTAATTCTACCGTATTAGAAGTCCAGCCGGTATGACCTATCATCGATTTTGTGGCGTTAACCTTAATATTCTTAGCGTGTTCGCCAAAAACGTTTTTTATAGTCGTAAGCTCTACTTCGTCTCCAAGAGGAGTAGAAGTAGCGTGACAATTGACGTAGCTTATATCCTCAACTTTAATTCCCGCTTTTTGAATGGCTCTTTTCATAACTTTAGTCTGCCCCTCTACCGATGGATTTGATAAGTGGTTGCCGTCGCAGTTTGACTCGACGGACAGTATCTCGGCGTAGATATGAGCTCCCCGCTTTAACGCATGTTCCAGCTCCTCGATAATCATTATACCGGTTCCGTGAGACGGAACAAATCCCTCTCTTCTAACGTCGTACGGTCTGGAGGACTTTTCCGGCTCGTCGTTAAAACTTTTATACGAAATCGCGCTTACTAAAATAAGAGCTTGATATCCTACGTCTGAATAATCCAAAAGCCCCCCGCCGATCATAGCAATATCGCAATCGTTATACAATATCTCCATTATGCCGTTTTTCATAGCCATACCCGAGCTTGCGCAAGTGCCGCCGGTTATGTACATAGGCCCATATATCTGTAAGGATTCCGTTATACTTGCCGCAACGTCGCTATCAAAAACGCAGATACCCATCAATCCGTCTATATACTCCGGCTCTTCTTCAAATTGCCTTACGTTCTTTACAATGTAGTTGTCGTGGAAATTGTGTCCCCCCAAAACTACCGCCATTCTGTCCGGATCGGGGGCGTTTTCAAATAATCCAGCGTCTTTGTAAGCGTCCAAAGCGGCTAAAAGCGTAAGTTTTGTCGAAAAAGGGGCGGTCTTTATGATCTTTTTAGCTCTTTTTAAAACGTCTTCCGGAATATTATCTTTCAACGAGTCCAACTTTCCTCTAACGTCGTAGTCTCCCAGATCGCCTCCAATCTTACATCTGATTCTATCGGTGTTAACGCTCGTCATCTTTTTTATACCGGACTTCCCGGCTATAAGATTATTATAAAAAGTTTCGGGAGTATCGCCGTTAGGCGCGTTTATTCCCATTCCGGTTATTACAATTCTTTTTGGATATGCCATGCCAAAATCTCCTTAATTAAGTTGTTAAATATTACGTTTCAAAGAATGCCGTATATCCCGCTGAAAACGCTTCGCGCTTTCGCCGTCCGTAGTTTTCAATCGGGCGATAGAAATATTTTTTCAATATCGAATGAGTATAAACTAAATTGAAAAATTGTCAAATATTTTTTAGATATATTATGCGCCTCGACGCGTCTTGATAGAATTTGACACATATGGGACGCGGCGGTTTTTTGGGATTGACACATATGATACGCGCCGCTTCTCGATGAATAATTCGACACATATGCGTCGAATTATTATGCGACGCATATGTGTCAAAAATTTTTAGCCCCAAAACGCCGACAGACTGCGACATAATTTCAAGCGCTTGTCGGTCCTTTTCTTAAAAATAAAGACAGCGGAGAGCGGTAAATTCCGAAAATTTATTTAGCCGGCGGCGGTTTATTTTCCGATTTTTTTGTCGTTGTTTTCTTTGTCTTGGTTGTCTTTGTTATTTTTGTTTCAATCGGTTTTTTCGGGGACATCTTTTTTATCGGAAGCGGCTCTGGGTTTATCGAGACGTAGCAGTCGAATAGCAGTTTCATATCGGTCGTCGTATTGTAGAAGTCGGGATACAAGCCGCCGCGGATATTTATATCGACAATATTATGCGGCTTGATCGAGAAGCCCAGATAGAAAATATTGTTATCCAAAATAGTTTCGTATTTTTGAGCTGTCGTATCGATTATGCTTACCGCTAGATTTTCTATCTGCCATTCGAGGTAGAGTTTGAGATTTATCTTTAATTTGTCTCGCGAATCCGCCGAGAACTTGAAGAAAAATTTGTCGTAATAACTCTTTGAAAAAATTATCGTCTTATAGTAAGTAAAAGTCGCTTGATATGAAGTTTCCATATAGAGATATTTATCTATATCTATCAGGAAACTTACTCTTGCCCCAAAATTGTAATTAGATATGGAGATCGGTTTTGCGCCTGTAGAGGTCAACCAATTTATCGAGTCGGTCATCCTTTGGTCTCTTTTTGCCGAATAGGATAGATCGAAAAGTCCGATTTTGTTCAACCCCGAATCGGCGATTATCTCCCCGATAAACTGCAGTTTCTTAATCCTGATCGACAGCCCCATAGCGGCGGAGATATTATCGACTAGCATAAAGGGATTAGTTTTTATAGTATTAATGGCAAGCGAACTATTCGATCCGAAATTGTAAGACAACGGAAATAGCGCCCCCATATTCAAGAATATAGAGAAACTAAACGACGGTATATTGAAGGCGTTGAATTCCGAAATAAGATTGACTTGCGTCGGAAAATACAGCTCGCGCCCCTTGTCAAAATTCATAAAATCGTAGCCGTCGGCAAATATATCTATCCCAAACTTGAATTTAAAACTCGAATACGGCGTCATAAATTTCAACGACAGTCCGTAAAGCCCTTTCGGCAGAATATCTTCCGCATAGAAAAATCCTTCAAATATATTAGACTCTCCTTTTATTATGAACGAGGTTTTTCTATACATAGGGAAGAATATTTTAGAACAAAAATTTACCAGCGAAAATCTCGAGGAGTCTGAAAAATTGTTCAACTCCCCCATCTGAAAGAAGAAATTATCGTTTATGTTATTGTATCTGAGTATTCTCAATTTTAACAAAGCGTCGTCGACGGCGTCGAGAACGATTTTTACCGTCGAGCCGTTTTGATCCGACCCAAACGACCACTCGTTATTGGTATTATTGACGGGCAACAACATATTATTTGCAAACATTTTGTCTACGGAGAAAAATACGGGAAAATAAAAACTAAATTCAAATTTTTCTTTTTCCAGCGCGACGCCCGGTTTCCATACAAATTTTACGCAGGTCTTTTTATCGTAACTATAAAAGCCCGTTTCATTAGCGAAAAACGACGAAAAAAATCTCAGCAGTTTTATCGCTTTCAAGTCCGACGTTTGATCTTTAACGACGATCTTGCTTTCAATTTTCGGCTCGATAACAACGCTGTCGGCCGACTCGTCGTCGGCGTCCGGAACTTCCGCATCCGAAGTTTCGTCAAGCGAAGCAATATCGTCGAAAACGTCGTTTGAGTCGTCCGTATCGCTAAAAATAGGCTCAGCGTCTTCGATATATTCTTTAAGCGGACTCTCCTTCTCCGACTCGATATCTTCGTCTACCTCGCCGGTTTTGCTTATAAACATAATTGGGATCAATTTATCTTCTATAACGGGATAAAGCGGCTCTTTTGGTTTAGATTCGTGGGCGTAAGTATAATCTCTATCGGAATCTTCGTCTAAAACGGCGTTTTTCGGCTTAATTTTGGCTAATTCCGCAAAAATCTCCTCTTTAGGAGGCATTAGTTCTGTTTTATCGGTTTTATCGCCTTCATCTCGCTTAAATTCCGGAGCCGTTAAGTCTTCCGTCGGGTCGGAAAATTGTTCAATCGTATCAAACGATAAGCTCTCTAAAACTATCGGCGTCGTTTTAGAAATATAGTAAGAGTTAAAAGACATCTTTTCTTGCCATATTTCCAGATCTTCCGGAGTAAATTTCTCTATCTCTTCAAGGGTATTTTCGTTAAAACCCGCCTTATCCCATTTTTCAAGTTTTACCGATCTATTATCTTTGATCAAATAATTCTCCACTACTCCGTTAAAAACGATCGTATAACCGACGAGCTCTTTTTCTTCATTTAATACCGTAATTACGCCAAAATCGCCGCCGTTATTGTATAGTTTTACAAATTTTAGCTCTATTTCGATTTGGTTTCCCTCTTTGATAACGCTCCTCATTCTACCGTAATTCATTTTTAAGTAAATTTTGTTTTTAGCGCCGTCGTTGTAAAAATAAAAATCGCTGTTTTCGCTTAATACTATAGAACCGATAGGCGTATAGTCCTTAATTATGACAAATTCCGCTCTCTGTTTCTCAAACGTCAGAAAGGTCGATCCCGAATAGAGATAATCGTTAATTTTTATAAGATTTTCCTTAGAATCTTTGTCGTAAAAAAAATAGTCCGACGAGCTATCGGAAGTATCGATCAGTTGTAAAAATGCTTCGCCGGCGTTTACAGAAAACCGCGCAAGAAAAAACAAGAAAACTACAATAATCGGAAGATTTCTTTTGTTATAAAACAAAAGACACCCCCACTCCGACAAATTTTTGAATATCAGCGCCATATCTCTCTATATAAAACTCGTTAGGATTTTCCGGCGGCAAATAGTCTTCCTCGACTATCCAACCGGGAGTTTGAAGCCCGATAATAAAACTTATCTTAGCGGAATAAATCTTATAGCTTACTTCGGCGTAAAATCTGAAATTCTCCGTTATCGACTCGAGAAAGTGTCCCCCGTTTGATCCGGATATGTGCAGATCGGTACATCCCGTTTCATAAAAAACGTCTATCGTCAACCCTTTAACGGCAAATTCGGACAATCTAAATTCCATCGCGTATTTAGATTTAAAAACGTCCGTTATTAACGGCATTAGTATCTTAAATTTGAAATGCAAATTGTCGTTTAAAGCGTACAGACCAAATCCCGCAGATACGTATAAATTATAATCTTCGCTCTGCCCGCTATACTGCTTCTGCCTGACTATCTGGTAATTAGAGGAAAAATAATTTATAAAAAAATCTTTGCCTTGAACGATAAATCCGGAGCTTAATCCTAAAAGCAATCCGGAATTCTTAACGTTTAAGAATCTCGCTTCTACTTCAAGATTATTGGCAATCCCAAAATCAGACTTATCCGGATCGGACGGATTGGCTCCGTTGTATGCAAAAGCTACTTCGTCGATTACAGATACTTTGACGTAATCCTTTTTAAAATATACAAAAGATATCGGAACGGATCCGCTAATCAACGCCGAACTAAATCCGTTAACGTGAAAATTTCTATGGCTTTGAAAATATTGCCCTTTGAGAGCGCTCAGCCTGTTTCTCTCAAAAGTATCAAGATCCGACATAAAAGTAACGCCTAACGATAATTTGAAAATATCTTTGAATTTAGCAAATCCAAGGGGGTTTATATTGAAATCAAATCCAAATATGTCGGGATCCAGTAAATCCGGGCAAAAAAAAGTAAAATTGATAGGGATGTTTTTTATCTTATATTTTTCAAAATACTCTCCGTCGAGGCGAAAATACGCGCCGTTTTCTTTATTAATCGGGACAAAAAAGTTATTATGAAAATTGTTTACAAGCGTCCCCGATCCGAAGGTCGTATAAGGAATCTTGCCCGTCGTAAAAAAAATCGGGCTTTGCGCGTTCCCATATCGTATATAATCTATCCTGTCAAGATATAAAAAAACGGTCGCCAACGGATCCCCTTCGATATACCAATCGCGAAAACGGAACTCGGGTTCCAAAGAGAATATTTTAAACCTGATAGTAAAATCCAAACCGATCCCAAAATCATTAATATGAAAAGCAGTCTTGATAAAATAAGATTGATAATCCGTTACCCCAACGCCGTCGTTTACCCCGACAATTCCGAAACCGGTATCTAATATCGCCTGTAAGATAATCGGCTCTTTCGTTTTATCCTTTTGGTCGATCTTAATTTTTACCGGATACATATCTGCCATGACGGCAATTAACAGCGCCAAAATCAAATATTTTTTCATCTATACGCCTTGCTTTTTTTTATTTAACCTATATTATACACTTAAATTGAATTGTTTTCTATCTTTTTAATCGGTATTTTGCGCCGCGCCGCTCCCCGATAAAAAAATCGTCGCATATGTGTCAAAATAAATCAACGCATATGCGACGCCGCGCCGCTCCTCGATAGAAATTGACACATATGAGACGCCATGCTCCCCGAGAGAATTTGACATACGCGCCGGGTCGATAACGCGCGACAATTGTCGTAGAAAGAAATATTGACACATATGATGTTAAGAGTAATTTGACACATATGCGGTTTTGGTCCGACGCATATGCGTCTCTTGGTAAAATACGGGAATTGCCGGATTAGCAATAATCCATGAATTCCGTTATTAAATTAAATCTATAAATTCATCTCTTGTTAAACCGGTAATAATGGTAAAAAATAATGATAAAATATATTTACCAAATCGATTTTTTTTTGTATATTATAATGAAATATTTATTAGGAGGCTATTAAGATGGCTTATAAGATTTCTGACGACTGTATCGAGTGCGGGACTTGCATGTCGGAGTGTCCGGTTGACGCTATATCCGAGGGAAGTCCATACAAAATCGACGAAGAAAAATGTACCGACTGCGGCAGTTGCGCGGCGGTATGCCCCGTTAATGCAATTAGTCAGTAACTTTTAATAATAAAGGGGCCGTCGATTAGACGGTCTCTTTTTTTATCAAATCTATGAAACCAAAATATTTTGCGCTTATTTTCGTTATTTTAATCTATCTTGCCGTTGCGTCTCATTTGGCGTATTTATTTTTAGAAGAGAGCGGCAAACCTAAGAGCGCCGATAAGTTTAATTCTTCCAAATTAGTTTATTTTAGCGATATATCCGGCGCGTTAAATATTAGTCCGGATTTTGAAAATATTTTGGACAAATTTTATCCTAACGAGATTTTTCCGGACGAATATTCCAAGATCAGATGGATCGATAAAGCAAACGCTATGTATCTGTCTTATAGGTATAATTTTAGTAAAGCCCGATTATTATACGACGAAAATAGCCGGGATATAATATTTTTCCTGAAAAACGGAGAGAAATTCTTTTTTAAAGAGAGTTTAATGCTTCCCGAAAAGGACGTTTCCGCGGACGAACATTTTTTGGGCTATTTATATTACGAATATATCAAGTCGGATTTGGTTTTCGAAGAGTATCCGCTCTTTTTCTCGACTTTTGTAACCGACAGATTTACTAATTACGCTTTTTTTGACTCGATATACGGCAAAGACAAGAGAGAAATTGAAGAAAATTTCAACTACTTTAAAATGAATAAATTTAAATTTCAGATAAACGGTAAAAATAAATGCGCTTATCGGTTTAGCAAAGCGTTGTCGGAAATTAATAGAGAGATTGACGGGAACGAGGATATTAAACTTTGGTTTAAAAACCTAAGATCGGTTTCGTCGTATTCCCGTCGCGAGGTCGCTTATCAAAAAAGACCGTCGTTACACTCGTGGGCGATTGCGATAGATATATCCCCTAGAACATACGGCAAAGAGTTATATTGGTATTGGACTTCCAAATTTCGCGACTATTGGTGGACTATCCCCGAAGAGGATAAAGCGCGCTTTCCTCAAAAGATAATCGAGATCTTCGAGAAACACGGATTTTGCTGGGGCGGCAAGTGGAAAAGATACGATCTTATGCACTTTGAATACCGCCCCGAGATATTCTTTAGAAAATATAACTAGGTTTAAGATTATCTAACTATTCCCGCTTCATTAATTAATTTTCCGAGAAGTTGGTCGTGAGATTGTATAGATTTTTGATTCGCTTCGTAAGACCTTTGAACTTCTATCATCATTGTCATTTCCGTAACGGGATTAACGTTCGCAGCCTCGACGAAGTTTTGTAAAACGTTCGGACGCAGATTCCCTTCCGCTATAAACGGTTCTCCGGTAAATTGATCCTCGTAGAAAAACGAGTTTCCCTCTCTTCTCAACTCGCGTTCTCTGGGAAATCTGACAATTTTTAATCTTCCGATAAACTCGGTCGCTTTCCACTCGTTTTCTTCTTTTAAAACCAAACGGTTCTCATCCTGCGCAAACTCGTTATTTTGATATATATTCCCCTCTTTATCTATGACGAAATTATTGCTCTTTATTTTTATCGGACCGGTTTCCGTTAAAACTTTCAATCCGTCTTTTGTAACTAAGTATCCCTCTTTGTCGATAGTAAAAGCTCCGTTTCTGGTATATCTCTCCCCTTTTTCAGTTTCTATCGCTATAAATCCTTTTCCGTCCAGCGCCAGATCGAAATCGTTGCCGGTCTCTTTAAGCGAACCTTGATTAAAAATAGTATACGACTCGTTAAGCTCGACTCCTGTTCCGAGTTTCCCGACAAAAGGGGCTTCGTCGTAACTGCCCAAAGGAAACGACAATTTTCCGTCGTCGTCGAGACGCCTTATTTGCATATCCGGGTTAGCTTTCATAATAGCCATATCCTGCTTGAATCCCACTAAATCTACGTTCGCCAGATTATTAGATATAATGTCTAATTTTTTTTCCATCGCCGCCATGCCTGAAGCCGCCGTATAAATTCCTCTTAACATAATTACCTCGCTTTGCTATATAGTTATTATCGGAATTTTGGAATTTTGATTTAGAAAAAATATTATTTGCTAATTATTTACCACTTTTTGAAGATAAAAAATGCGGCGGCTACAATCAAAATAAAACCTACGATATAATTCCATTTTATCTCCTCTCCAAGGTAGAGAACAGAAAATACGGAAAAAACCGAAAGAGTTATAATCTCCTGTATGGTTTTTAATTGCGCCGCGCTAAATTGCCCGTGTCCTATTCTATTTGCCGGCACTTGAAAGCAGTATTCAAGAAACGCGATAAGCCAGCTTACTACGATAACTATCAGTAGCGGTTTGTTTTTAAATTTTAGATGACCGTACCAGGCAAAGGTCATAAAAACGTTTGAAATTAATAGCAGTATAATAGGTATAACAATCTTCATCGTATCTCTTATTAAATTTCAGCTTCTTCAGATAATATTTCATTAGCTCTGGCTAAAGCTAGGTCTATGTTTGCCGCTACATTTTCTTCGCCAAGTTTTTTAACCAAACCGGATTTTTGTAAAACTAAAAACATCTGAGTTCTAACTCCGGAAAGAACAACTTTGATCCCCTGTTTCTGACTATCTACGATAATCGTTTCAAGAGCCGTCAAACCGGTCGCGTCTATCATTAAAACGTTCCTCATTCTAAGTATTAAAATCTTTGGCTTTTTTTCTATGGACTTTATTTGGTCTTTAAATTTTTCAGCCGCCCCGAAGAAGAATGAACCGTATATTTCATAGACTTCTACGCCGGCGGGAACGTTTTTATTTTTAATTGAATTTGCGTCCGTTTCGTTTTCGTCGTCGACGATCATCTTTCCGACTTGAGATACGTTTGACATTCTATACATAAAAAGTAGAGAAGCAAGAACGACTCCGACTTGTATCGCCACCGTTAAATCTAAAATTACCGTCAATAAAAATGTTACTAAAAGAACAATAACGTCGCTCTTTGTGCTTTTAAAAATCTTAACAAAAATATGAATTTCGCTCATGTTATATGCAACCATAATTAAAATTGCCGATAACGCGGGCATAGGAATCAGAGCCGCCAATTTGCCGAAAAAAAGCATAATCAGTAATAAAGTAACGCAGTGTATAATGCCGGCTATCGGAGTCGTTCCGCCGTTTTTAATATTTGTCGCCGTTCGGGCAATCGCTCCGGTCGCGGGGATTCCGCAGAATAACGGAGATACTATATTTCCCGCCCCTTGAGCGATTAGCTCCATATTCGATCTATGTTTCCCGCCGGTCATACCGTCGGCGACTACCGCGGAGAGAAGACTCTCTATACCCGCCAGAAGCGCGATCGATAGAGCCGGTTGAAAAAGTTCCGGCAGTACTTTAAAGTCTATATGAGGAAACTTGGGTAGAGGCAGCATATTTGGAACGGATCCAAATTTACTTCCGATCGTATCGACCGGTAGTTTGAATATCAAAACTATCAGGGTGGATACGATAATCGCAATTAGAGAACCGGGAATTTTGAGAGAAACTTTTTTCCACAATATCATAATAACGATAGATACCCCTCCAATTAATAGAGCGTAAGGATTGACGGTAAGTATATTTTGCGAATATGCTATAATTTTATTAATAAATTCCGCCGGAACTTTGTCTATTTGCAATCCTAAAAAGTCTTTAATCTGAGTCGTAAATATTATTAGAGCTATACCCGTCGTAAATCCGACCGTTACGGGATATGGAATAAACTTGATAACGGAGCCCAGCCCCGCTATACCCATTATGACCAAAAGTATTCCGGCCATTATTCCGGCGACGGCTAATCCGTCGTAGCCGTATTTTTGTACAATACCGTAAAGCATTACAATAAAAGCTCCGGTAGGTCCCCCTATCTGAACGCGACTGCCGCTAAGTATGGATATAACTATTCCGGCGACAATCGCGGTGTATAACCCCTGCTCCGGTTTGACTCCGGATGCGATAGCAAAAGCTATTGATAACGGGAGAGCCACAATCCCGACAATAACTCCGGCGGATAAGTCCTTTGTAAAAGTTTTAAAAGAGTATCCCTCTTTAAAAACCGTAATTAATTTTGGCGTATATTTTACGCTTTTCATAGAATCTCCTTTTTAAAATTATATGATTATATTCGGCGCGAACCGTTGATCTTAAAAACCGGCAAATAGCTAGTTCAAAAAACGCAAAACCCGCTACAACCGATATAAATTCAGAGTAACAAACGCCGCTTGAAGTAAAATTTTACGCTAAAAATCACCATCTCTTTAATTTCCAAAAAATAGACGTTAAAATAATCGATACGGCGGAGAGTCCCATAATGACCCAAAACGCAAACGGTTTGTCTTGCATAGGAATGCCTACGTTCATAGAAAAAACGCTGACTACAAAAGTAGGCACCATTATCGAAATAGTTATAATATTTAAGGTTTTCATAAGGACGTTAAGATTGTTGCTCACAATAGCGGCTCTTGCGGCGGTAATCCCCGACAAGACGTTAGCGTAGATTTCCGCCAGTTTGTAACACTGAGTATTCTCGATTATTATATCGTCCAGTAGAGATAAATTGTCGGGGGTGAATCCGATCCTTGCGGCGGCGGCTTTCATTTTCTCAAATAATACCGAATTAGAATTAATACCGTTTAGGAAGTAAACTAAGCTCTTTTCAAGAGTAAACATATTAATTAGAAATTTATTCTCCATCGACGTATTTATTTTTTGCTCCAACGAATCCGATATCATATTAATTACTTTTAAATGACCGAGAAAATGAGAAATTGTGCCAAACAGCAGTTTTAATAAAACGTCCAAAAGAGAATTAAGTTTGAAAGATTGCCTCCCCTCAAATATTTGAATATCTTCCGGCATAATAATTATCATTTTATCTTTAAAAATGAATACGCCGACGGAAGTTACTTTAAATAATAGATTGTCTTCGTTAGAGTAGTCTTTAGGCCTTTTTAACAAAAACATGATATGATCCTCTTCAAACTCGATTCTTCCCAATTCGTCGGGGTCTATAGACGAGTTTACGTTATGCTCGTCCATCCCGTAAGCGCTGATCAAATAGTTCATTTCATTTTTTTCAGGCTTTTTATATATTATTACTATTGAGTCTTCTAAGTTGGATTCTACTAATTTATTATTTTCTATTTTAAAATAATTAACCATATTCTACTCTATATAACAATATATAATTAATTTGTAAAGAATAAAATAAATATTTGAGTAAATCTTTATAAATTATATATTATTCTATATAAAAGAGGAATAT
>Ga0209718_1001222_pt1 | contig 30140 bp, 27 predicted proteins | sample AD_JPNAS1_MetaG_FD_184420 | JGI IMG/M metagenome (GOLD analysis project Ga0209718, IMG submission 184420) | Active sludge microbial communities of municipal wastewater-treating anaerobic digesters from Japan - AD_JPNAS1_MetaG (SPAdes) (version 2) | ecosystem: Engineered > Bioreactor > Anaerobic... | reverse complement strand
CCGGAGATTAACGGAATGGTTAGTACATTATAATTTTGGTCGACCACACCAAACCCTAGATTATATGTCACCCATTAATTTTGTTTCTAAATATCACAATGTGTTACCTATGTACTCATCCAGTACAAAGCGTTGATTTTTTCTGCTTATCTGTTACAATAATTCTGAACAATATCCTTTGGCAACCATAAACCAGGAGAAAAATGAAAGAGTACGAAATCACCTATCTGCTAGCAGACGAAGCCCTTTTTAGTAAAAAAATAGTAGAAAACGCAATCGAAAATCTCGGGGGCAGCGTTACCTCAGTTAAGCCTTGGGGGCAGCGCAATCTGGCTTACCCCATTCGCAAGCTCAACACCGCTTTTTATGCAACCATAGTTTTCGAGCTAGAAACAACAAAAATCAAAAAACTTAATCGCCAGCTACTGCTTGAACCTGACCTTATGCGCTTTTTAATCGTTAACGATGTAGTAACCAAAGAACTAGAAGAGGAAGCAGTGTCGGAGAAAAAAGAATCATTAGCTAGCAAAAAGGAAGAAGCAGAAAGCGCCTCGGTTAAGCCAGCAAAAACAGTTTCCACCACTACCTCTAAAACCTCTAAAGCAAAACAGAAAGAAGCGGTAAAGAAAACTACCAAGAAAGAATCAACACCTCTTAAGAAAAAACCCGTAGCCAAAAAGAAAGAAGCAGTATCCGACACAGAACGCCTCAAGCAATTAGAAAATAAATTGCAGGACTTATTAAAAGAATAAAGGCGGTGCTATGCTAAACCTAAATAGAGTAATGATACTAGGAAATGCGACTCGTCCTCCAGAGAATCGCTTTACTCCCAACGGCAAAGAGGTTGCTAACTTTGCCGTTGCCACCAATCGCCGCTGGAAAGATCAAACAGGTAACTTCCAAGAGCAAACCGAATTCCACGAGGTAGTAGCGTGGGGTCCTTTAGCAAGCATTAGCAAGCAAATCATTCAAAAAGGAAGTAAGGTTTATGTTGAAGGTCGCCTCCAAACAAGAACATGGGAAACACCCGACGGCAACAAAAGGCAGAAAACAGAAATAATTGCAGAAAATATCATTGGTCTCTCCCCTCGCTCTGCGGGTTCTGCCGAATATGCCGAAGATACACCAGTGCAGGAAGAAGAAGCAGAGTCTAGCACAACCAAAAAAGAAAGTTCTTCCAAAGAAAAGAAAAACGACAAGAAAGAAGAAAGCGAAGAGGAAGAAGCAATTGATTTAGACGATATTCCATTTTAGGAGAAGTATGGCAAACAAAGCTAAGAAAAAAACAGTAAAAGTTATCGATTATAAAGACGGCGCAACACTGGGCAAGTATTTATCGCGCTGGGGTAGAATTAAGCCTGCAAGCGCCACCCGCTTAAGCGCGAAAGACCAACGCAAACTGGCGGAGGCAATCAAAAGAGCACGCTTTCTGGCTCTCCTGCCCTACGTCAAAAGATAAAATACTTACAGAAAGCAAGTCAGCTCGGTATTCACCCAACAATATCCATATAGCTATGTATCTTTATGAGTTACGACATTTCTGAGTTGCAAATTGGTACAAATATTTTATGGTCTAATGAGCCCTGCGTGGTAATAGGGCGCGACCACACAAAGCTAGGGCGCGGAGGAGCTATTTTAAGGTTAAAGATGCGCGGCCTGATAAGCGGGACGATATACGAGACAACACTTAAAGGAAACGATAGCCTATCCGAAGCAGAAATCAAAAGAAGTAAAGCACAGTTTTTATATGGCGACCAAGAAAAACTTCATTTTATGAAGCAGGACGATTTTGATCAAATCTCTTTAAGTAAAAAAATTGTTGGAAGGCAAAGCGATTTCCTTAAAGAAGAAACCGAGGTTGACATCATCAGCTTCGAGGGAAAAGCAATTAACGTGCAGCTGCCGGTAAAAGTAGATTTAAGAGTAACCTACGCAGAGCCTGCTGTACGTGGTAACACCGCCCAAGGCAATGTTACCAAACCAGTAGAGTTAGAAACAGGCGCGAAAATTAATGCGCCACTTTTTATTAAAAACGGAGACACTGTCCGCGTGAACACAGAAACAGGGCAATACGTAGAAAGAGTAAACAAGTAGTTCACAGACAGTGCTGTAAAAATGATCCACTGCAAGACAAAGCAATATGCCAACGGCCTCACACTAATCACTGCCCCCCTGCGCGACACACAAACAGTAACCTCATTCATACTAGTACGCGTTGGCAGTCGCTATGAAAACGAGCACAACAACGGCATTTCTCACTTTTTAGAACATCTTTTTTTCAAGGGAACAAAAAAACGCCCCTCTACTTTTGAAATCTCGCAAGAATTAGACGGCCTAGGGGCAAAGTACAACGCCTTCACCTCCGAAGAATCAACGGGCTTTTACGTACAGGTCGCCAGTGAAAAATTCGCGCAAGGCTGGGATATACTAAGTGATATGTTTCTTAACCCCCTTCTCCCAGAACAAGAAATACAAAGGGAGCGAGGCGTTATCATCGAAGAAATGAAAATGTACTGGGATATGCCTGCGCGCTATGTACACGACCTTGCTAAACGCCAAGTTTACGGTAATACCCCCCTAGGAAGAGAAATTATAGGCACAGAAAAGGTTATTGAAAAACTACAGCGAAACGACATCCTCAACTACCGCAAGCGACACTATTCCCCGCAAAATATCATCGTTATTATTGCTGGTAAGGGCAACGAAACAGAGTGGGAAGAAGCAGTAGCAAAGTCATTTGCACAAAGCAAAAACGCAAGGTCACAATCGCCTTTTGAAAAAGCGCAAATTAACTTTAGCGGTCCTGTCGTGGCTTGTAATTACAAGCAAACAGATCAAGCGCACATAGTTGTTAATATTCCCACTTTTTCTATAACAGACAAACGCTGGCCTACACTCGATGTACTCACAAACATTTTAGGTGGCCAAATGTCGAGTCGTCTATTTATAGAAATTAGAGAGCGGCGAGGGCTTGCTTACTACGTTAGAGCAACAACAGATGGTTTTCATGATGGCGGGTTATTCTCTATATCCGCGGGCTTAAGAACAAGCCACGTTAAAGAAGCGCTAGCGGTCGTTGCCGAGCAACTCGAAAAACTAAAAAAAGAAACCGTCAAAAAAGAAGAGCTTGTACGCGCACGTGAAAATATTGTTGGTCATCTTGCCATGGAAATGGAAGGCTCTTTTAATATTGCCTCATTTTTAGCCAACCAGTATTTTTACAGGAGAAAAATTAAACAACCGGAAGAATTTACAAAAGAATATCGCCAAGTAAGCGCACAAGACGTACAGGCGTTGGCACGCTATCTTTTTGAAAACGGCAATATTGCTGTAACGACGCTCGGCCCCCTAAAGCAAAAACAAGAAAAAGAATTAGTATCAATTTTTAGCAAAAAAATATAATAAATGTTGGAGGAAAAATGGAAAAAACGTTAGTATTATTTAAGCCAGACGCAATTAACAGAGGGGTAGTAGGAGAAATCCTCGAACGCTTCGAGAACAAAGGGCTCAAAATTGTCGGTGCAAAAATGATGCAACTCGACGACGCGATTATTAACGAACATTATTCCCACATCGCCGATAAAGCCTTTTTTCCTCCTTATAAAGACTTTATGAAAAGAGCACCGGTTTTGGCCTTAATCTTGGAGGGCAACGATGCGGTGAGAGTGGTGTGTACAATGTCTGGTCCCACAAGAGGGTTAGAGGCAATGCCCGGCACCATCCGCGGTGATTATTCTATGAGCCAAGGTTATAATATTGTCCATCGCTCCGATTCCAAAGAAACCGCGAAAGAAGAAATAGCGCGCTTTTTCAAAAAAGATGAAATATTTGACTACGTCCGCGTCGACTACGATGTTGTTTACGCTCAAGACGAAAAAGAGTAGAGACGCTTTTCTTGTAGGAGGGGAATAATGGGCATGCAATTAATAGGGGCGGGCCTCGTCGCTTTTCTCTTAACTTTTTTAGGCACTTTAGCTACCACCAGGTATGCAAAAAAACATGCCATCTTTATGCCCCCCATTAGAAAAAGAGATGTCCATAAAAAACCCGTACCGCGCGTGGGGGGCATTGCTATTGTTTTAAGTTTCACGATCGTAACATTAGTTATAAACTACCTTTGCCCGAATTTGTTTTCGAGTTTTAACTTCCCTTTTGCGATTTTTGGCATTTCTATCGACAAGCGCTTATTGGGTCTTTTGCTGGGAGGGCTGGTGTTAGCAACCGCTATGGCAATCGATGATTTTCGTGGCCTTAAGCCATGGCAAAAATTTATTGCGCAACTCTTGGTATGGGCAATCGTGGTAGGCGCCGGCATTGGCATTACCCACCTTAATAATCCCTTTGGACTGGAATTTAATTTAAGACAGTACGCCACCAATATTGCAATCGGTAATGCCGTGTATCACTTTGTCTGGATTGCCGATTTACTTTTATTTTTTTGGCTTATAGGAATGATGAATGCCATGAATTTTATCGATGGTGCCGATGGCTTAGCTGCAGGCTTAGGAGTAATTGGTTTTGTCGTTTTAGGGGTGCTCAGTTTAATGCCTAGCGTTAACCAACCCGCGGTCGCAATGCTTGCCTTTGTTGCCGCCGCCTGTGTTAGCGCCTGTCTCTTGTTGAATTTTTACCCCGCAAAAGTTTTCCTAGGCGACGCTGGGGCTATGTGGATCGGCTATATGCTTGCTGTTTTATCGGTAATTTCTGGGGGAAAACTCGCCACACTCTTTTTGGTTTTAGCAGTAGTAATTTTAGACGGATTTGTAGTAGTCTTTTTTCGTATAAAAAATAAACAAAATCCCTTTACTACCAGCGACCAAAGCCACATCCACCACCGCTTTATGAAGACGGGGATGTCGATGCCAGCAGCGGTGGTATCTATTTGGATACTTTCGGCGCTCTTTGGTGTTCTTGCGCTTTTTACCTATGGAAAAACAAAGTGGATCCTTATTACTATTCTTTCTATCGCAATTATAATATTTTTGGTCTTAATACGGAGAAAAAATGAAAAAAAAGAAAAGCGAGTTCACGTTTAACGGGCAAAGACCCGACGAAGTTGTTTTGCATATTTGGCGCCAACACCCATGGGTTATGGCAAAACTAGCAACGCTGGTGGTTTTAATAATTTTTGTCTCTTTAATTCCCCTTCTTCTACCCGGCGGTCTTACCGGCATTGATTTAATAATTAGCGCACTTATTATTAGCGCCATACTTATTGCCAATAGGCTTTATCTTTGGTGGAACACTGTTTACGTCTTAAGCAACCAACGTATTATCGGCGTCGAACAAAAACAAATAATATCAAAAACGGTGCGCGAAGTACCACTAAAAAATATTCAAAACACCGCCATTATCCAAAACGGTATATGGCCGACCACTTTTGATTACGGCACCATAAAAATACAAACAGCAGGTGGCAAAACAGCATTACGCATACGCAACATTGAAAATCCAATTAGGGGTCAGGGAATAATCACCGAAGCCGCCCACAAGAAAACCCAGGTCCTGTGAGCCAGAACATCTTAGTAGCTATTAAAGAAAACTATTTCGACAAAATAACAACAATGTCGATATCGTCCGGTCTCTCTTCTTGGTCGGGTAACTCACCTACTTGCCCGCCCACTGCATTAGCAATAGTTTGCGCCTGGGTAGCCATAGAGCTGTTGAGTACGGCAACAATGGTGTTTTTATAATCTTTTTTTACCGCGTCTTTTTTAAGCACTATTTTGACATTAGCGATAGCTGTTTGAATTTTATCCTCTGCCTCTCCTGTTAAACCAGTGGCAACACTGCCGTTATATAACGCCACTCTTGGAAAGTTTGAGATGGCGTTATTTTGACTATCTTCGTAAACCGGCATAACCTCAATAATACGGTTTGTGTCCGGCCTATAAAGAATAGCTTTTTTTGCTTGCTCGTAGACTAGTACTTTGTCGCCATTTTCAGCGTTTTTAAAAAAATCCTGGTCTTGTAGAGCACTTTTATCTAAAACCGTAGCAAGCGTGGGTGTTTCGTTAGCAGGAAGTTGCATTAGCTTACTTACCTTGTTTACCACCCATACCAACTCTTGTTTGGAAACTATTTCTGGGTTTTTCATAATACTTCTGTACTGAAAATAGTAATATGCACCAAAAGCACTAGTGGCAAGCAAAACCAAAACTAGTAATAGTTTATAAGAAAATATTTTGCCAATTCTTATATTTATTTTTTTCATAGCAACAATCACATACCCTAATTAATTTAGGACTGCCCAATCGGCGCTGCCCGAAGTACCCGTCGCGATATAAACTTTTTTTGCCACCGTATCAACGTAAATATCACCCACTCTCAAGGGGGTAGACGTTGGCGCTGCCCCACCCGTTGTTACGCCAGGGATTGCTTGGCGCCTGGTACTTGCAGTACCGTTGGTTGCACTCATATAAAAAGTATCGGTCGAAAATTCAATCGCCCCCGCTTCGGCGTTCGTTAAGAGCGTGCCAGAAGTGAACTTTAATGGTGCTTGTCCCGCGCCTGCGGCGCCAGCCTTAATGTGCAACGCGCCGGTTGGAGTGGCATTACCGATCTCTACTCGCCCCGTCGCTCGCTGCACAAATATCTCATCGCCCGCCGAACCCAGGCTTAGGCTTTGACTGTTTGACCCCGAGGCATATATTTTAATAACTCCTGCCGTGGGACCACCTCCGTTGCCAGCAATCACTAAGCCTCCCCAACCATCGCCTGCCACGCGTTGACGACGGAAGGAAGCGATGTTAACAAAAGCATTTTGCTGTGTCGGATTATAGACATCGAACAAATTGGTAGGACCTGTCGCCCCCGTTCCAACCCCCACATATCCGCCACCGCCGAGCGACAGCCTTTGGTTTTCAGGCATAAGATTAGAGGTACCATAAATTAACGCACTGCTTCTTGCCTCTGATTCATTCGCTCTTGGCAGGTTATCGATAATTAGTTTGTTTGACCCAGTTTCGTAACGCCCTGCGTAAAAACCAAGGAATATATTCGAATCTCCTACATTAACTGCACCAGCGTAATAGCCCAGGGCAACATTGTTGTTACCAGTACTGTTCTGCCCTAAGCTACTAAAACCAATGCCAATATTAGACGAACCGGTAGTATTGTAGAACAAGGCGTCCGCACCCATTGCAATATTATAGTTACCACTGGTATTACGAGGAAGAGCAAAGGTACCAACGCCGATATTGCGCATACCAGTTTTGTTGCTCGAGAGTGTATTAAAGCCAATACCAATGTTTCTGGAACCAGTTGTGTTATCACGCAATGCCCGGTGACCAATAGCCGAGTTCCAATAGCCAGTGGTGTTATAGGCTAGTGCTAAATTACCTAGGGCACTATTGCCAGAGCCAGTCGTGTTGTAACGACCAGCATCGGCACCAACAAAGGTATTGTTTAGGGTTGATGACGACGAGCGAATTTCGAAACCGGTGCCATCTGCTGAATCTTGCATTGCAAAGGTTGGATTATAGGTACCTGTTATTTGTTTTACGGAAATATTAGTAATTGTACCCGCGAAACTATTCGCCGGGGTGAAAACCAACGGACCATTAGAGACAGAGCGAATTCCTGCGCTATATGTTGAGCCAGCAGGTGCACCGTTATAAAGATCGTACGGCGCAGAATTACCAAGCGTTACCGTTAAAGAATTAGAAGATACCGCAACATCAACCGTAAATGTAACTTGGTAAAAATTAGCACCAGTATTGCCTATTGAGAAGCTAAGGGGGTCTGTGTTGCCCGTAATATGAGTAAAACCATTCTCGAAATTGCCCGTCCAATTATGAGAAGTCCAGCCAGTGTTGCTTGTTAGCTCACTGCCCAGCGGAGCAGATTCAATGGCAAGACCACTTTTTATAGTAAAAAGATAAGAAGCGTCAAAAGTGCCAATACCGACATTGCCTCCATTGGGTTGCAAGCTCACAGTACTTGTAGCCTTGGAGTCGCTTGCAGTACCGTGAATTACGATACCCTCATTGGGTCCCGTGCCTCCGCTTATTACTTGACCACCGGCGCGACCCTTACTGCTCACGTATTGAGAGAGGAGAGAGTCAAAATCAATAGGCTTTTCCGTGCCACTACCAGTAGAACCACCCAACGATTCGTTGGTGGTTTGCGAATAATAATTTTTTGTCGTTCCCGCAGAATAATAACTAACTTTGTTTGTTATTGCACGAATTTCACTCTCTGCTACATAACCCCCCCCCGAACCGCCACAGGTTCTTCCACATCTTCCTGTATAACGGGGGCTGAGTTGCTATCGATACGTGCTAATATATCTTGGTATGCATTAGTGTAGCTACGGTAAATAAACAAGCAAAACAAAACAACAAACAGCGCCAGCAACATCAGCAAAACTAAAGATGTTAGTCTCTTTTTAACTGTTACCATAATACCATTGTAACACAAAAACTATTTAGGGCTGTGGATAAGTGCGAGGAGTTTTTCGTCTAGCTCTTTAGAAGGAGCAACGCGCGCGCGCGTTTTAATGCGCTCAAAGCCACCGTTTTGAGGAACGTTTAGAATAACGGGAACATCGCCCTCAAATTCTTGCAGTATTTCTTTAATCGCAATAAGAAGATCTTTTTTTGTCCCGCGGGGCAGATTGACAACGTATTCTTTTAATTTATTTTTTGCTTTTGCTTTGAGCGCACTTTCTTTTGACATATTTAGTTTAATAGGGTCAAGATTAGTCAGATCTATTTCCTCGAAGGTATCGTTTTTATCTTGTGGTAAATTAGCAGTATCAAGCACCTGCCCCTTATCCACCAAGATCTTGATCGCATTATCCTTGGTACTTATTCTCCCTGCCACTTCGACTATTTTGTCTGCCACCCAAACCGTAGTGTCCTTCTCTAAAACACCAGGAAAAAGAACAAGCTCGGTACTGCCCGTAGTATCTTCTAAGCCCACAAAAGCCATTGACTGGCCATTTTTTGTTACTATTTTTTTAACGGTAGTAATAATACCAATAACGATAACCTGCGTATTTTCTGCAACATCAGTAAGGCTTGCGATAGTGTTTGCGTGTGTTGCAATATAGGAAGATAAGCTCTTTAGAGGGTGCTCTGAAAGATACATACCTAGAAGTTCTTTTTCCCAGGCAAGTTTTTGTTTGTCGTCTGCCGGAGTGGCAGAGGCAAGTTCTAGCTTTTGCTCCAGCACTCTACTTCCTCCGCCAAAGAGGTCGATTTGGTTTTTGTCTTGTCGCGCGGTTCCTGTAGCAAACTTTAAAATCTGCTCCATATTCTCCAAACAACGGTTGCGCTCAATGAGGGCATCAAGTGCCCCGCCTTTACTTAGGGCCTCGAGAGTTTTTTTGTTAATAATAGAATTACCCCCCTCGAGTTCTAATTTTGCGCAACGAGAAATAAAATCAGCAAAACTTTTAAACGAACCATTTCTTTTTCTTTCCCGCACAATTCCCAGTGCCACACCAAGCCCAACATTTTTAATAGCAGCCAAGCCAAAGCGAATAATCCTTGGCGCTTGCTCTTCTTTTTCAATGGGAATAGGTACACCCTTATCGACGACCACACCAAAATCGATATAGCTTTCGTTAACATCGGGTGGCAGAATCTTTATACCCATCTGCTCTGCTTCTTCTATTTCTATGGCGATGCGTTCGTTGTTGTTAAGATCGCTTGTCATAAGTGCTGCCATAAATGCCGAGGGGTAATGCGCCTTAAGGTAGGCAGTTTGATAAGCAATAAGAGCATAGCATGCAGCGTGGCTCTTATTAAAACCATAAGCGGCAAAATCTTCGAGTGTCTTAAAAACTTTTTGCGCGTCGGCAGGATCAACGCCATTGTTCTTTGCCCCTGCTAAAAATTTCACCTTCATCTCTTCCATAAGCTTAACCTTCTTCTTCCCCATTGCTTTGCGTAAAGTGTCTGCCTCACCACCAGTAAAATGAGCCATATCTTTTGCAATTTGGATAACCTGCTCCTGGTAGATGGGGAAGCCGTAAGTAGGCTCGAGTGCTTTTTGTACCAAAGGGTGAGGATAAGAAGTTGCTTCACGACCGTGCTTGCGCTTAATAAAAGATTCGATAAACTGCAAAGGACCGGGGCGGTAAAGAGCAACCATCGCAATAATATCTTCTAACTCTGTTGGCTTGAGATCACGAATATAGCGCTTCATACCACTTGACTCCAGTTGAAAAACACCCGTTGTTTTACCTTGCGCTAAAAGGCGAAATGTTTTTTTGTCGTTGAGGGGAATGTTGTGAATATCAACCTTTTCTCCCCACACAGCTTCGATAATTTCCAGGGCACGGTCGATAATAGACAAGTTCGCTAGTCCTAAAAAATCCATTTTTAAAATTCCTACTCTTGTAACAGGACCCATGGCATATTGTGTTACATGTTCCACATCTCCCTTTTGCGCCTTTTGTAATGGTACATAATCGGTAAGTGGATCGCGCGAAATAACGACCGCGCACGCATGTTGCGAGGCATGGCGCACCGTACCCTCGAGTTTGCTTGCCATATCTAAAAGTCTTTTTGTTGCCGGCTCTGCTGTATAAACTGCTTTTAGTTCGTCGCTTTCTTCGATAGATACTTTCAAGGGGATATGGCGCCCCTGCACAGGAGGAGGAACTAATTTTGCCACACGGTCTACTTCGCCATAAGCCATACCCAGGGCACGCCCGGCGTCACGCACTGCGGCGCGGGCCGCCATGGTACCAAAGGTAATTATTCCCGCTACCTTTTCATCGCCATATTTTTTGCGCACATATTCTAATACCTCATGGCGGTGGGTGTCGGCAAAATCGATATCGATATCGGGCATTTCTATGCGGTCGGGGTTTAGAAAACGCTCAAAGAGCAAGCCGTATTTTATAGGGTCCAAATCGGTAATGTTAAGTAGGTAAGTCACCAATGAGCCCGCAGCAGAGCCGCGACCTGGTCCCACTAAAATACCTTTGCTTTTAGCATAATTAACAAAGTCTTGCACAATTAAGAAGTAAGAGGCAAACCCCATTTTTTTGATGGTTTCAAGCTCGTATTGTAAGCGTTCTTTTAAGGTGGGGGTTACTTCTTTGTACCTTTTTGGCAACCTTTCTTGGCACATTTCTTGTAGTAGCTCATCGTCTGTTTTCCCCTTAGGCACAGGATAAACAGGCAATATTTCTTTACCTAAGGAAAGCTCTACATTACAGCGACGCGCAATTTCCACAGTATTACTAATTGCCTCAGGAACAGCAGAAAAGGCATCGATAATCTCTTGAGGAGGGCGCATTGAAAAATCACCATCGTAAGTCATACGGTCAACATCGTCGATAGTTTTTCCCGTTTGCACGCACACCAAAACTTCGTGCGGTTCACGATCTTCTCTTTTCACATAGTGAATATCGTTAGTGGCAACAAGAGGTACTTTAAGTTTTTTTGCTAAATCTATTAGTTGGCTATTAACCTGCCCCTGCTCTGGGAGTTCGGGGTGGTCTTGAAGTTCCAGAAAGAAGTTTTCTTTGCCAAAAATCTCCTGATGCTCTTTGATTATTTTTACTGCTTTTTCTACGTTCTGGGCTGCGACCACACTCGGCACCTCGCCGACGAGGCAGGCAGAGGTAGCAATAAGACCGCGACTGTATTTTTTGAGCACTTCTTTGTCGATACGTGGCTTGTAATAGTACCCTTCTTTATGCGCTATGCTAACAAGCTTAAGAAGGTTGCGATAGCCCTCGAAGCTTTCGGCTAAAAGAACGAGGTGGTAAGGCTTACCATCTTCTCGGCTACTCTTATCGGTAAGACGACGAGGAGCAATATACGCCTCTACTCCCAAAATAGGTTTAATATCCATGGCCTTCGCGGCCTCGTAAAACTCAATAATACCGTACATTACACCGTGGTCGGTAAGTGCCAACGAGTCCATATTTAATTCTTTTGCTCTTGTTAGAAGCTGATCTATTTTTCCTAAACCGTCGAGCAAAGAATAGTGCGAGTGGGTGTGGAGATGAACATATTTCATACATTTTAACCTTACCAAGCGCAGGGGCAAATCACAACCTTACTAGCAAGACATTATAACCGATTGCCAGGCGGTAATATTTTTACCGTTCGAGGCGCAGCGCGCCGAGAGCCCCGCCCGGTGGGGCGGGGCAAGTTCCTAGCCGTTGATATTACACCTGACCTGATAGTTCTCGCTCCCGCTCGAACAGTAAAGGGGTAACGGTCGTCGCTCTTATCGTTCGAGAGAACGCACGGAGTGCCATCTCGAGAACTATTAAACGTTAGCATCAAACCTCACGTAATAGTTCTCGCTTCCGCTCGAACAGTAAAGTGTGCCACGATCGTCCCCCTTATTGTTCGAGAGAACGCACGGAGTGCCATCTCGAGAACTACTAGGCGCTGGTGCTGGAGCTTGCGTAAATAGTTCTCATCGTTCCGCCTACGGCGGATACTCTTCGAACAGTAAAAAGTTCTCGCTGTCGCTCGAACGGTAACAGGTATCAAGGAAAGCTTGCCCCGAGCCTTTAGGCGTGGGGTTCTCACTGCGTTCGAACAGTAACAAGATTATCGTTCGAGGTGTACCCACCGAGAACTATCAGCCTCTGATATCAGGACTGATGTGGTAGCTTGCCCCGCCTTTTTAGGCGGGGTTCTCGCTTCCGCTCGAACAGTAAAAGGGGGTAACGCAGGTTCTCACTTCCACGCTCATCTTTAGCCAAACGTTATCCTTTAACAATAGCGTTTTCTGCATTTACTTCGATACTGGGAAGTATCGAAGTAAATGCAACATAATACGAAATGGTGAGGGGCTTGTATCGGACAAAACGAGGTATGTTATTGATTTTTTACCCAGGCGTGCTATACTAAATAGGTAAAATATCTAGTTTGTAAAATACTATGTCCGAGATAATTGCAAAATTAAACGCTTCCTTCGAGCGCAAGAGCGTTCCCGAAATACGCACCGGTGATCGTGTCCGCGTTCACCAAAAAGTACGTGAGGGGAAAAAAGAACGCGTCCAGGTCTTTGAGGGTATTGTAATCAAAACAGCTGGCGGGAAAGGTATCAATGGCTCTTTTACCGTTCGCTGTATTGCCTCTGGTGTGGGGGTGGAAAAATCATTCCCTTTGCATCTACCCTCTATTGTTAAAATAGAAAAGCTTAAATCCGCCAAAGTACGCCAGGCGCGAATTTACTACATTCGAGAAAGAATAGGAAAAGCAGCAACACGTATGAAAGGCGAAAAAGCATCTGCTGGTTTGTGGGAAGAGACCGTAGAGACACAGGAAGAAGCGCCCAAAAAGGCTGAAGAGGCAGAAAAGAAAGAAGAGGATAAGGTAGAAAAAGCAGGTGAACAAGAGAAAAGCAAGGCAGAGTAACCTTTTTATAATAGGTAAAGTGGCGTATGAGCCGCGATAAGAAAAATTTAGGTGATTGGGGAGAGGAAAAAGCCGCCAAGTACTTGGCGGCTAAAAAGTACCATATTTTAGGGAAAAAAGTACGCACCATTTGTGGCGAAATAGACATTCTAGCCCAAGAAAAAGATACGCTAGTCGTTGTAGAGGTCAAAACCAAAACCTCGGTTGAGCAAGGGGCACCCGAAGAAATGGTAGATTGGAAAAAGCAAAAGAAATTGGTACGATTGGCTCAAGAGGTAAACCAAAAGTTTCCCCAATATGGTATTAGGATTGATGTTATTGCTATAGAGGAAAAAAAGATACGTCACTATATAAATGCGGTTCTCGATGACGATACAAAATATAATTCTTAAATCAATATGGAAAAACAGCAAGTTGTAACCAGGTTCGCCCCTTCGCCAACCGGCAAATTCCAGCTCGGCAACGCTCGCACCGCCCTTTTCAACTACCTCTTTGCACGCCACAACAATGGTCGCTTTCTCTTGCGTATCGAAGACACCGATAGAGCGCGCTCTAGCGATGAATACGTTAAAGATATTAGCGAATCGTTACTTTGGCTTGGTCTTACGTGGGACAACCGCAACAACGAACACTACCAAAGTAAAAGACTAGCAGAATACCAAAAAATTGCCCACAAGCTTGTTACGCTCGGCCACGCCTATGAACAAGAAGGAGCTATATTTTTTAAGGTTAAAAGCAGTGGCAAAGAAGGGGAAGCTATTACTTTTACCGACTTAATCCACGGCAAGGTCGCCACCAAGCTTGCCCACATCGAAGATTTTGTCATCTTAAAATCAGATAACTATCCCACCTTCCATTTAGCAGTAGTAGTAGATGATAACGATATGGGAGTAACGCATGTAATCCGTGGCGACGACCACCTCTCTAACACCCCCAAGCATATTTTACTTTACCGCGCACTCGGCTGGCCTATGCCACACTGGGGACACCTGCCACTTATTCTTAACAAAGACAAAACAAAAATGAGCAAGCGCAAAGACCCTGTTTCAGTGCGAGACGATTTTATGCGCAAGGGCTATTTACCAGAAGCACTCGTTAATTACCTCGCTCTCCTTGGCTGGAACCCCAAAACAAACAAGGAGTTTTTCCGCCTAGACGAACTAGTAAAAATATTCGATTTAAAAAATAGCCAAAAAAGTAATGCTGTTTTTGACATCGAAAAATTACAACATTTTAACAGCCATTATTTACGAAAAATTCCGCTGGCACAAATCGCCAACACTATTGCCCCCACGATTAAAGAAAAACTTCACCTTAAAGAAATAGATAACACTTATTTACAAAAAGTATGCGCCTTGTCTGTAGAACGGGCAAAAACAGTGGTTGATCTTAGTGAAGAAATAGACTATTTTTTTCTCAGCCCAAAACTAAATTACGACGACATCGTTTTTCGCTCTTCTACTTTGGAAAAAACAATACTCGGCCTTACAAATGCGCTAAAAAACCTAGAGGCGCTTAGCAAAAAGAACTGGGAAACAACGGCAGAGTTACGCAAATGCTTAGACAGTGCCGTTAATACAGGTGGACTAGGAAATGGTGATGTTTTTTGGCCTGTGCGTTATGCTCTTTCTGGCGCAATCAACTCTCCCAAGCCCGAAGAATTACTTTATGTGTTGGGCAAAGACGAATCACTACGTCGCATAAGAGTAGTACTCGACTTACTGCAATGAAAAAAATAAAGGTTGTGCAGATTGTAGGCGAAAAAACAATGGTGGGCATTGCGCGCCATGTTCTTTTGCTCAGTAAGGAACTAAAAAAACAGGGGCACGATGTTAGCGCTATAGTTACGCCCGGGCCAGTCGCTAACCAATTTAAAAAAAGCAAAACCCCATGCCACTGCGTTAAGTTTAAAGCATTTCTTAATCGGCGCCTATACCACGAAATTCGCGATATTATCGCCTCTATCAAACCAGATATTGTGCACTGCCATGGTAACCAAGCGGGTTGGCAAGGACGCCTGGCGGTACGTCGTTTACCAGAAATAGCAGTAGTTTATAGCGAGTACCACTTTACAAAAGACTTTAGCATTCGCAACCCTGTTTGGCGCGAATTCCACTTGCGCTCTATGACCTTGCTAAACCAGTTCACCGATATCACTATTGCTACCTCCCCCTCCATTAAGCGCTATCTTATTAGCCGAGGCTTAAGTCGCCGCAACAGAACACTGATTCTTCCCTGCCCTGTTGAGCTTCGTTTTCTAAAAAACAAAAGGTATAAAAAACCAGAAGAGGTGCCACAGATCATTGGCGCTATTGGCTCTCTTAATCCACATAACGGCTACCTCTGGCTCTTACAAGCGCTCTTTTTAATGCGCAAAATAGATAAACACAGCAACTGGCGTTGCCAAATAGTTGGCAGCGGTCCCCTTAAAAAAACAATTCGCAAGAAAATAAAAAAATTAAAACTTACAAAACACGTCGAAATGTTTTCTTCCCTCCCCAATCCGCTAAGCACAATGCGCCACTTTACCTACTATGTGCAATATTCTAGCTCGGAGTCCACTGGTATCCGCCTCCTTGAAGCAATGGCACTAGGCGTAGTGCCAATATGTAGCGACAGAGGGGCACTTGCCGATATAGTGAAAAATAACAAAAATGGCGTTTTAGTTCCCCTAGGTCGCCCCAATGAGCTTGCCTCTGCCTTACAGGCACTTATTAAGGACAAAGAAAAACATAATAAACTATCGGCTAACGCACGCGCGACAGTTACAAAGCACTATAACGTTCGTGATATCGGGAAGCGTTTAGAACTTATCTATGCTAAGGCACTAAAAATACGCCACTTCAAACAGGATCAAGGAACGCGGTAAAAACTTATTTTTTACTTGTTGCTGTCTTAGAGTTACTTATTTGCTTTTTTGTTTTATAGTTGGAGAAGGCAAAAATATAGATAATCTCTAATATACCAAGAGTATTCAAGATTAACAGCGCAACATACCAAATAGTGTGCTTGTTGCATGCTGCACGCCATAACGCCCACCCCTTCCAGGCCATTGACCACAGTGTTAACAAAATAATCACCAGCCAACCACCGGCCAGCGCCGCCAAAAAGGCCGGCTCCGCCACCGCCGAAGTGTTGAGCGAAGATTCATTTACCAAATCTGCCCATGCTTCTGTGTCCATAAAATCCTTTCTTTATTTGTTTTTTGTACCTTACACTTTGTATTATACGTCATAAAATTGATGAATTAAACAGTGGCTTAAGTAATAACTAACCATTGGCGGTAAGCGAGAACCTACGTTGCCCCTTTACCGTTCGAGCGAAAGCGAGAACTTTTTTACTGTTCGAAGAGTATCCGCCGTAGGCGGAACGATGAGAACTATTTGCGTGAGTTTTAGCACTAAGCGACAGGTAGTTCTCGAGATGGCGCTACGCGCAATTCTCTCGAACGATAAGGTGACGGCTGGAAGCTTGCCCCGCCTGACTGGGCGGGGTTCTCGGGCAGTAACCCTCGAACGATAAAAAATAACGGCCGTTGTCTCCATTACCGTTCGAGCGGAAGCGAGAACTTTTTTACTGTTCGAACGCAGTGAGAACTATTTCGTAAGAACTAGTACCAACGGTTGATAGTTCTCGGGCAGTAACCCTCGAACGACAAGGGTGGCGGCTGTTGCCTCTTTTACTGTTCGAGCTTATAAATAGTTCATTCCTCCACTTTTCTCTATTTGGTCAAGTACAGCTTTTATTTCCTGCGCCCTCCTCTTGTTGGCCACCAGCAAAACGTCATCGGTATCTACAACAATTACGTCTTTAAGACCAATAGTGGCAATCATTTTATCGCGCGCATAGATCAACATATCTTGACTATCGAAGTCTATATGCTTTCCCCGTGATATTAGGTTCCTACCGTTTTGCGTAGTTAAAACATCGTGGAGTGTTCCCCAGTTACCTACATCGCTCCAGCCTAGTTCAGCAGGTACCACTAAGACCTTTTTCAGCTTTTCAATAACAATGTATTCCAGCTGTTCATTGTTTAACTTTTCATACATTGCCTTTACCTTTTCTTCATCTCCATTTTTGGCGCGCATTGTCGCAATCTCTCTTACCGTTTTTGCTACCCGAGGACGCTCTACTTCGAGCCATTGAAGCATTTCTTCTGCCATAAAAAAATAATAAGCGGCGTTCCATAGATAACGCCAGCTCTTTAAATATTTTTCTGCCGTATGATTGTCTGGTTTTTCTACAAATTTATTTACGGAAAAAACTTTGCGTCCATCTACATCTTTCTGCTCTTTATCCATTTCGATATATCCTAGCCCCGTATCTGGCTTATCGGGGTTAATACCCACCGTTGTTAAGTAACGCGGATTTTTCTTTGCGACTTTGTAGGCACACTTAAAAATACTGGCAAACTCTTTCTTGTCCAAAACATAGTGGTCACTCGCGACCGTTGCAATAACTGCTTCCTTGTCTTTCTCTCTAATGATAGCAGCCGCCAAGCCGATAGCAGGACCTGTGTTTCTTAATGCCGGCTCAAGGATGATTTGATTTTCAGGAATATCGGGCAATTGTTCGCGCACTAGTTTTTTATAACGAGCAACAGTCGCCACGTATATTTGGCTTGCTGGCAAAAGTCGACGTACACGTTCGTATGTCTCTTGAATAAGAGTTTTTTCACCCAAGAGTGCTTGAAATTGCTTCGGCTTCTCTTGGCGACTCATCGGCCAGAGGCGTGTACCACTCCCTCCGGCCATAATAACAGCATAATAATGAGAATTCATATAAAACCCTATAAAAAATTGATAATGTTAAATATTTTCAGCGCTCTGTGGCAACAATACATACTACTTTTTTCATGTTCGGGTATTGGTCATTATACATCTTTTCCCTACAACAGCCAATGTTTTTTGATGCCCGAGCAGTAAATTGTTTATTTTTTGCTCTTAATTATTTTCTCGTACACCCTCTCGTACCCATCTACCATTTTTTCCACAGTAAAATTATGTTTAATATGTTCGCGACAACGCCTACGCATTACCCCGTATTGATCTTGTGGCATATTTAATATATTTTTTGTTGCTTTTTCCATTGCCTTTTCATCGCCGGGTTCAACAATAAATCCAGTTTTACCGTTTATTACTAACTCGGGAGTTGCGCCTGAATTAAACCCAATAATCGGGGTACCACAAGCTTGGGATTCAATTGTCACAAAACCAAATGGCTCACCCGTAACATTGGGGTGTAGCATAGCGTATGCTTCGGCATATTGCCTAGGCATATCGTCTCTGGGGACATATTTTCTATATTCCACCCAAGGGCTATTAATGTATGGCTTTATTTTTTGGTCGAAATACAATCTATCTGCATCGGAATCGCCTTGGCTACCGGAGATAATTATTTTAACACCCAAATTTTTCGCAATGCGAAGGGCAATATCAGGTCGCTTAAACTCTATTAAACGTCCCGAAAATAATAATTTTTTCTCCTTTGGCATTGGGTCGAACACAAACTCATCAATATCAACGCCGTGCGGAACAACGCCGGCAACGTTCATATAATTCTTGTCAATTTGTGTTTTTGCGGCAACGATAATGTGACTGTTTTTTTTAAACTTTTTAAAACGCATTTTACTAATATTGTCCACAAGATCCCTATTAGGAATACCGTGGAAGGTATATGTAATCGGCGTTTCTACGGTGTCGGAAAAATACATTAGCCGGCGTAAATCATGAGCGTGAATAATATCAAACTTGCCCGCGCGGGCTTGTGTAAGTGCTTCGTGGATAAACATCAGTTCATACTGCACATACATTTGTTCGAATTTCAGCCGGTCTTCAAAACGCAATCGCGGATAGTCATAACTAATTGAGTTGAGCCCTACGCTTTCGAGCTTGGCCGATGTTTGCGAATCCGCCGGCGCGAAAAGTGTTACCTTGTGGCCTTTTTTCACGAGTCCCTCGACCAATGAGTCTATAACAAGCCCCGGTGCCCAAATTATATCTTTATTTCCCGGAAGCGGATTGTGCGGAGGCGAGATCATTGCAATGCGCATTTTTTCTCCTTTATCTTAATTGTATATTACTAATTTTAAGATACAATAACAACAGAGGAGAACGATGATTAAAGTATCGTTTGTTGTGCCGGTTAAAAATGGCGAGCGCTTTATCGCCCAAACAATCAGGTCATTACAAGAGCAATCGGTTGATAATCTTGAAATAATCATTGTCAACGACCATAGTAGCGACAACACAGCAAAAATTATTCAGACAGTCGCAAAAAAAGACAAGCGTATTGTTTTTTGCAATTTATCTAATACAACCGGTGTCGCAGCCGGTCGTAATGCAGGCACAAAACTAGCCCGCGGCGCAATAGTATTGCCGTCTGACGCCGATGATCCCAGTTACCCTGACCGTGCAAAAATTAGCATCGAAGAGCTGGAAAAAAATAACGCCGATATTTTTTACGGTAATTTAATGCGTAAATACGAAAATGGCAAAGAAGAGTTGCGTCATTTTCAGCCATACGACCATAAAATGTTGCGCAATATTAATATTGTCCCCAACTCCGCGTCCGCTTATAAAAAAGAGGTTTTTGACAAAATTGGTGGCTACGACGAATCACTAAAGGTAGGTGAAGATTATGACTTTTGGCTCTCTGCCCAAGACAAAGGCTTTAAATTCATCTGCCTCAACAGACCGGTTACATTTTACTCTATGCACTCTGGCCAGCTAACGGGCACCAGTGTCAATAAAGATAAAATACAAAAACGGCAAAAATGGAATCTTACTGTTAGAGAAAAGCATAGTATTTTCAGTGTTGATCCTGAATACGTTAAAACCTATGCCACACCAAGAGTAGTTGATTTTTACACCAACAAAAATTACGACATTTGGTTCGCTCCCGCCTCAATTCCCAAAAACGGTTAGAATTTCTTTTTTTTGCCAGCGAGTTCTTTGTTTTCTTGGTACTCTTCTTCGCTCACAAACGACGGTCGTTTTGTCGCACGGCTACGCAAACTTCTTTCGTACGCGCCTTCGTAATACTTAATTACTTTGCGTGTAATTACACGCCAGTCATACTTTTCGTGGGCGTCTTCGCGAGCTTTTCTCGCAAACTTTTCACTGAGCTTGTGGTTGTCGAGAAGTTTTCTTATTCCCTCGACCAATGCCGAAATACTTTTTGGTTTTACTAGAATGCCATTTTTGCCGTTTTTAACAACCGTAGGAATTCCGCCAATATTGCTTGCTACTACCGGAGTACCCGAAGACATCGCCTCCAACGCAGCAAGTGGAATGCCTTCGCTAACGGTCGATGGCACCGCCAAAACATCGGCTCTACGATACAAGGCAGCGAGCAAATCTCGTTCGTTCGCCCCGAAATACCCGGTAAATGTAACGTTATTAATACCTTTTTCACTAACAAGTTTTCTCATTGTGCTAATTTCTTCGCCATCGCCCATTACCACAAATTGCGCATCTTTTACCCTTTGCGCTGCGCGTAGAAAAATATCAACGCCTTTTATGGCAGTAATTTTCCCCGAATATAAAACCACTCTCTTGCCTTGAAGTTGGTACTTTTTATCAACCATTGAAGTATCGCCTCGGCTAGGAAACCTTCTTGTATCGACACCGCAAGGGACAACTCTTGTTTTTCGCGCAAGGGAAACACGACCCTGGCCAAACACTTTAAGTAGGCGCTCGCGCGTGTTTTTTGACACCGCGGTAACAATATCGGCGCGGTTTAATGCATCTTGCGTAAGCGCGATGTATCTTTTATCGAGAATTGCATTTACTATATCAGTGTTATGCGATGTTACAATATAATGAATCTGAAACGCTGTTTTAACAAAATTAGCAATCCACGACAAGTTTGAGGCGTGATGAACATGGATAACGTTTGGCTGAAATTTTTCAACGGCTTTTACAATGGCATCGGTAAACGCAGTTTGAAGCTCATTAAGCTGGATACCAGAAAGCTGGGAGTAGAGTTTTGCGCTTGGATGTTCCGGATGCCCCGTAAACACCGCCATAAACGGCAGATCGACATTGTATATCTTAATACCTTCAAGGGTCCTTGTCTCGGGAGCAACAATTGCAACCTCGTGTCCCGCTTTAATTAGAGACTCTGATAGTTTGCGTACATAAGTACCACTGCCAGAACCATACAGCGGAAAACAAAGTAATTGCAGTATTTTCATTTTTTCCATACCACCTCGCATTTACATTAATACTACAGGTTAGTACAGGTTAAGTCAATAATTAGTCGTCGGTATCTTCGCCACGCAGGTATCTTGCAGCATTTTCGGGGCTCACTACATCAATCACCATACCTGCCCCTAATTCAAAACCGCCATAGTTGGAAAGGCGAGGACCGATTTCCATATGCCAACGATAATAAGGTGCGTTTTTTTCGCTGTTCGGTGCACTGTGGATAAAAAAGTTAAGAGGAGGATCATCTAAGGCATTATCGAGTTTGCCAAAAACAATACGGCAAATCTTTGCTAACTGAGCAATAAGTTTATCACTCATACTCATAAAATGCGCCATGTGGAACTTGGGGACAATCCAAGTCTCAAAGGGAAAGCGAGCAGCATAAAGCGTAAACGCCAAATAATCCCTTGTTTCCGCTATTACTCTTATTTTTTGCTTCTGCTCGTGAGCAACTAAATCGCTAAAAACATTAACACCGTTGAGCTCGAAATAGCGCCTTGTTTGTTCTAATTCGCGCCTTACGTTATTGGGTACAACGGGAGAGCAAAAAATTTGCGCGTGGGGGTGCCAAATACTGGCCGCCGCCTCTGGCTTGTAGTTGTAAATGGGCATACTGTAGTAGTTACTATTAACAGAGTCAAAATACTGGTAGCGCCGCTTAAAGGTTAAAAATAAATCCTGCCATACTGTTTGGTTAAATTTTGTTGGCCCTACCGTGTTTTCGTCTTTAATTACGACAACATCGTGCCCTCCTATAGAGGGGCGGATTAAATAAAACCGATCTTCTACCTGATGGGCGCGGGTAGAAAGATTTTGTGGACCCTCGAGAAAGGCTGGATATTTATTAGGAATAACAAAAATATTTTTTGTATCGAACTCCTTATGTCTTGTTTTCCACGCATCCCCTCCTACCCTAAAAACGCTTTCTTCGCCCGCGTCTGGGCGAATACTTGTTTTGCGCCCCACAAAATCGGAAGGGCGCTTTGCTCTTTCTGGAGCAATCACCACCCACTCGCCAGTTATAATGTTTTGTCTAAGTTGTGGCATTGTTCCGTCCTTCTTTATTTTCCTCCTGACACCCTAATTCTACCAAGGAAAAAAGATTTTTGCGAAAACCTTTTTCTTAAAAAATGCAATATAAGATTAGTGACCACTTAAAAGCGCAATTTTGTTTTTGTAAGTACTCTGGTTAGCGTGGCACAAGGCAATTGCCACCGCATCTGCTTCGTCGTCTTGCCTAATAAACGAACGCGCGCCCAGTATGTTTTTTACCATACTTTGCATCTGCTTTTTATCGGCATGACCATAGCCGGTAATGCTAATTTTTATTTGCGTTGGCTTGTATTCGGTAATAGCAATTTTTGCTTGCTCGAGTGCTAAAAGCACCACACCACGCGCTTGTCCCACCGCAATACCAGTTTTTATATTTTGCACAAAAAATAATTCTTCTACTGCTGCTTCTTGAGGCTGGTATTTTTTAATAATTGCCGTGAGCTCTTTGAAAAGTATCTGCAAACGCTTAGCGACGGCAGTACCTGCTTTGGTTTTAATGCAACCAGAAGCAACAAGGTGGCAATCGCCATTATTTCTTTTTTCTACTATCGCCCAACCACAAAGTGCCGAGCCTGGGTCAATACCGATAATTCTCATAACACCATAGTACCAAAAGAATGACACTGCCGGGTAATTTTCGCCCGAACGGTAAAAAATGGCGACGCTGCCCCCCTTACTGTTCGAGCGGGAGCGAGAACTGCTACGTGATACTTGACACTAGCGGTCAGGAGTTCTCGGCGAGTACGCCTCGAACAATAAGGTGGCGACCGCGGCTCTCTTTACTGTTCGAGCGCAGTGAGAACTACCTCGTGAGGTGCAGTACTAGCGGTTGATAGTTCTCGGCGAGTACGCCTCGAACAATAAAAACTTACGGTCATTAGTTCTCGATATGGCACTTCGTGCGGTCTCTCGAACGATAAGAGCAACAACCGGGGCACACATTACTGTTCGAGCGGAAGCGAGAACTGCTACGTGATACTTGACACTAGCGGTCAGGAGTTCTCGGTGGGTACACCTCGAACAATAAGGTGGCGACCGCGGCTCTCTTTACTGTTCGAACGCAGTGAGAACTACCTCGTGAGGTGCAGTACTAGCGGTCAGGAGTTCTCGGTGGGTACACCTCGAACGATAAGGGCGAGGTTCTCGGTGTGCCGCGCTTCGCCCCGTACTCCCTGAACGGTAAAATAAATATTTAGCCATTAGTTCTGATTTTTAGTATTAATATTTATTTGCTATAATAAAAGAAATAAGGAGGTAACGTGTGTACTTATATAGTTTTGCGTTGGGTGATAAACGCCCTTGTTCTTATGTTGATCCCCTATATTGTAAACGGTGTTACAGTAGATAGTTTTTATATCGCCCTAATTGTTGCCATTGTTCTTGCTCTGGTTAACTCATTCTTGCGCCCTATCCTTATGGTTTTAACCCTCCCCATTAACGTCCTTACACTGGGGCTTTTTACTTTGGTTATTAATGGTTTTTGCTTCTGGTTTATTTCTACCTTTATTAGAGGTTTCAACGTAACCGATTTTAATGCCGCCTTCTGGGCAGCGCTTGTTTATGCCATTATCGCCATCGCTATTAACTCCATTACCGGCAGTGCGGAAGAGGTATCCGCTCGCCCCAAGAAAATCCGCGCAAGGAAACGCAAATAGCCCCCTTTCTTCTTGTATTAAGTTAATATTTTGCTAAAATACTCTTACCACATGAAAGGTGGTGTTTGTTTTGGTAGTAAAGCCAGACAGAGTAGTTTATGCCCTGTCAATCATAAGGGCAGACTTTGGTAACTTCCGCGGGATTGTCTTTGATGGCGACACGCGGACTTTTGTCAACATAGAGGAAGAGGAGATAATTGGGACACTCCATCCCTCTTGCTCTTTTACTAGATACCGAAGTAATGTCCTCATCGGGCCAAAGGAGATGATTGCCGAGCTCGAAAAAGCTGTGGCGACCATCAACAAGCTAATGCCTGGGCGCGAAGAACCCAGGCCCTCTAAGACCACCCTTCTCTAGCTCCACACGGCGCGGATTTGTTACAAATCCGCGCCTTTCTTTTTGTTTAGTGCCACTGTGGATAACTTTCTTTTTACGCCTCGCAAGTAACTTTTCATTTTAACACTTTTGCCATTATATTCCATTATAATATAATATTGCATAATATGGTTAAATGTTGTTGACAAACCATAAAAGGACACGTAAAATTGACCCAGTTCTTTGAAAAGGAGGTAGGTAAAATGGGTTGGCTAAAAGCACGCAGGGAAAGACGCGAGAGGTTGGGTGAATTTCTCTACATGGAAGGGGTGACCTACTTCTGTCCAGAATGCGGGCAGAGGTGGTTCACCCGCAGACAGGTGGCAAAATCCTTCCCTCGACCACCTCGTCACACCGTTCCTTGCTCATACGGGACGCCGAGGAGGAAGAGGAAGCGATGCACGAGCACACGGCTCCCGCACCCAGACCTGCCGGCGGACTCGTAAAGAGGCCCTTCGTGAGGCCTTCTATTCGGCGGGTTACCCCGCCCTTCAGGGAGCCACACCACAACAGCCCTCGCAGGAATTAACACCATTCTTGCGAGGGCTTTTCTTTTGAAAAATACCTGCCGTAGGCGGAACGATGAGAACTACCACATCAGTTCCGGTACCAGCGTCCAGTAGTTCTCGAGATGGCGCTACGCGCGTTCTCTCGAACGATAAGGGCGACGACCGTTGCCTCCTTTACTGTTCGAGCGGAAGCGAGAACTACCTCGTGAGGTGCAGTACTAGCGGTTGATAGTTCTCGGCGAGTACACCTCGAACGATAAAACTTACGATCTTTAGTTCTCGGGCAGTAGCCCTCGAACGATAAAAAAAGATGACCGTTGCCCCCCTTACTGTTCGAGCGGGAGCGAGAACCCCGCCGGAGAATCGGACGGGGCAAGCTTTCCGTGGTACCTGTTACTGTTCGAGCGGGAGCGAGAACTACTACGTAAGATTTGATACTAGCGGTCAGAAGTTCTCGGCGAGTACACCTCGAACAATAAAACTTACGATCTTTAGTTCTCGGGCAGTAGCCCTCGAACGATAATCCTGTTACTGTTCGAACGTAGTGAGAACTATCACGTTAGTTCCAGTACCAGCGTCCAGTAGTTCTCGAGATGGCGCTACGCGCGTTCTCTCGAACGATAAGGGCAACGACCGTTACCCTCCCATTACTGTTCGAGCGGGAGCGAGAACTTTCCGTCATCTCTTTACTGTTCGAGCGGGAGCGAGAACTACCTCGTGAGGACTGGCATCAGCGGTCGGGAGTTCTCGAGATGGCACTACGTGCGTTCTCTCGAACGATAAGAATGACGATCTGTAGTTCTCGGCGATTACACCTCGAACAACAATTTTAATACTTTAAGAGTTTTACAAAAACTTCCGTTGGTACTTCTACCCTGCCCATTGCCGCCATTTTCTTTTTCCCTTTTTTCTGCTTCTCTAACAACTTCCTTTTCCGCGTAACATCCCCACCGTAAAGCTTAGCCGTTACATCTTTACGATAAGGGGCAATTCTTTCCGCGGCGAGCACTTTTCCACCAACGACTGCTTGCAACTTAACCTCAAACGCCTGGCGTGGCACCACCTCCTTTAATCTCTCGACAATGCGACGTGCAACACTCTCCACCTGCTGGCGCGGTAGTTTTCTCGCCAAGGCATCTACCTTTTCTTCCGCCACCAAAATATCCAACTCCACTAAATCAACGGGGCGATATTCACCCATTACATAGCTTAAAGAGCCGTAACCACTCGTTACCGCCTTGAGTTGGTCATAAAACTCTACAATTACCTCGGCTAGTGGCAAGGCGCAAGACAAAACCACCCTATCCCCTAAATAGTCTACGTCTCCCAAAGTACCACGCTTTCTTGTAACTAATTGCATTACAGACCCAAGTGTATCTTGGTTAGTGATAATCTCTGCCTCCACCCAGGGTTCAAGCCACCCCTCTTCTGTTTTTTGGTAAGCAACAGTAGGCGTAGTAACTACTAAATCTAAATTATATTCGCGCTCTAGGCGCTCTTTAATAATCTCTAAATGCAAAAGACCCAAAAACCCCACACGAAAACCAAAGCCAAATGCCGCGGAGGTAGCTGGTTCGTATTGCAGAGATGCATCATTTAATTTAAGCTTACCGATTGCTTCACGTAAGTTTTTGTAATCCTCGCCACTTGCCGTAAAAAGACCCGCATACACCATCGCCTGGGGTTCACGGTAGCCGGTTAAAGCTGTAACTTGCTCCCTCCCCTTCCCCCATTCGCTTGTTAGTGTAATTGTATCACCAACGCGCGCGCTTGCTACATCTTTTAAGGAGGTAACAATGTAGCCTATTTGTCCGTTCTCTATACTTTCTTGCGCCTTAAGACCCACACACACCGCCCCCACCTCCAACGCCTGCGTATCTTTTTGCGCCTGAATCATTCTAATACTCGAGCCCGCCCTTATACTGCCATCTATAACGCGCACATAGGCAATAACACCACGGTAAGAATCGAAATAAGAATCAAAAATAAGAGCACGCGCCGGGGCAAGCGCATTGCCTTTTGGCGCAGGAATATATTTTACAATTGCATCAAGCACCTGCGTAACGTTTTCGCCAGTTTTAGCAGAAATCAAAATAGGAGCACACGCAAACTTAATATTTAGGCCATCAAGTTCGTTAATAACCTTTTGTGTATCCGCCGCCGGAAGATCAATTTTGTTGATAACAGGGATAATTGTAAGGTTGTGGCTTTGCGCCAGGTGCAATGTTGCTAAGGTTTGCGCCTGCACTCCCTGAGAAGCATCAACCACCATCAGCGCCCCCTCCACCGCCGCGAGTGAGCGCGAAACTTCGTAAGAAAAATCTACGTGCCCCGGAGTATCAATTAAGTTTAGTGAGTACACAGGCTCTTCGCCGATATAATTTTTTTTGCCAACATCACCGGTGCGAATTTGTGTATATGTCATACGCGCCGGTTGCAACTTAATGGTAATGCCATGCTCACGCTCTAGCTCCATAGTATCAAGAACTTGCGACTGCATTTTTCTTTTTTCCACGCTACCCGTTAAATCCAAAAGGCAGTCCGCCAATGTGGACTTTCCATGGTCAATATGAGCAATAATACAAAAGTTTCTAATCGAGCTCATCTTCCTACTATTTTGCCTTGCAGAATCAGGGCACCAGAGCTTTTTTCTACGCTAGTAAAGTTTATAACGAGCAATTCCTTATTGATACTACTTACTCCTCGGCTAAAACGACCAACTACCGGCGTTGCCACAGTGCGCATAACAGGTAGGGACCCTATCTTAACACTTTTAACCGTAAAATCCAAGCGCCCGTCGTCGACTGTTGGTTCAAGAAGAATCAAAATATTTATGCCAAGGACTGCTCCTTTGAGCCACACACCATCGGGCATAATGGAGGTCTCGTAGTTACGAGGTAGAGTTGCATTTATTTCTTGCTCGCTAAGCGTAATAGTAACATTGTCGCTTTCGCCACTTAGAGCGGTTACAACCTGTATCTTAGAAGAGCTGGTTACTGCCGAATTAGGGGTGCTAGCATGGGGTAAAGAAACAGGCGAGCGCCCCGCGAAAAACACTGTGGCAACAAGTAGTGCTAAAATAATTACAAAAAACAAAAACAAGGTGGCGCAGGTACAGCCAAAACGATGTTTTTCTTTACTGTCGCCGAAAAAACCTTTTGCGTCGAAGTCGTGTTGCTTGTGAGCACCAATTATTTCCTTATCTCGGGAATCCGCCATTGCCAAGCACCTCCTATATATGTTGCCCCCCCCACAAGGACGGCCAACAACGTTTGTAAAAGCAAATTATAAACTTTATCTATGTCGAAAAAGGCATCATAGGTTACTTTAACAGCCTGCATAACTAGCGCGCTCACGACCGCCAAACATAAAACCCTTAAAACAAAAAACCAGAATTCTTTAGTAAGGCGAAAACGAATGCGTTTTTCAAGCCCAATAAGCAGAATAAACAACTGCGCCCATCCTGCTACCGTAAAAGCCAGCGCAAGACCAGCGACGCCTAATTTTTCTGCCCCAAAATAACCGCCTGTAATACCAATAACCACCGCCACAATTGCCGCCATCATTGGAAAACGTGTATTTTCCAACGAGTAAAAGGCGCGTGCAAAAAGAGGAATTAATGATTGTGCCACAATGCCCACAGTAAAAAACGCCAACGTATCAACTGCCTGTCGAGTATCCGACCAACCAAAATAGCCATAACCCAAGATAAGGCGAACAATTTGCGCCCGTAAAACAAAAAGCGCCACCGCCGATGGAATCACCAAAAAAAGAATTACACGAGATGCTTTAATTAAAAGACGACGAAATTCTTCTGGGTTGTCGTTACCAATTTGCGCGAGCGAAGGAAAAGTGGCGGTCGCAAAAGACACGCCCAAAATAACGGTGGGTACAGTTTGGATGTTATCGGTAAGGCTAAAAATCGCAATCGCCCCCGCAATAGAAGAAGCAAAAGCGGTAAAAGCAACAAGCTGGATTTGCCCCGCGCCCAGGGCAATGGCTCGTGGCAACATAAGCTTAAAAATCCGGCGCACCTCTTTGCTTTTAAGGGAAAAAATAAACTGAGGGCGAAAACCTAACCTAAAAAGAACGGGGAGCTGAATCGCCATGTGTAAAAATGCACCCACTACTACCCCGACAACCGGAGCAAGTACTCCGTAACTATGGGCGCCGATTACCGTAGCGCTAATGATAGCTAAGTTGTACATAATAGGCGCAAGCGAGTACATAAAAAATCTTTTCTTAACATTAAGCACACTGCCGACAATGTAAGAAATAGAGAAAAACAATGGCGAAAGGAGCATTAGGCGCGCCAAGGTAATTGTTTTATGCAGTTTCTGCAGGGGAAAATCGGGAACAATAAAGGGTAACAACTTAGGAAAAAGGAAGTATAAAACAGCAATTGCCACAAGCATTGCGGAAACGCCAAGGGAGAGTAAATTATTAACAAGGCGCCAAGCCTCTTTGTCTCCAAGGCGCAATGTTCTCCCTAAAACGGGAATAACTGCCGCCGCAATTGCCCCCAATATAAGGACATTTAGCAGAAAGTCTGGCAAACGAAAAGCAGCGTAATAAATATCGAGTTGGTCGGTAGGAATTTTTTGCGCCAAAAAGTGATCGCGTATTACACCCAAAATATTAGAAAAAGCGAGAGTAACCACAAGGATCCAGCTTGCGCCCCGAATAGAATTTTCTCTAAATAGAACCGATTTTATATAGTTAAACACAACTATAGTATAACTCCATTATGGCAAGATGACAAAATCTGTTCTAAAGGGTGCAGAGTTCTCGCTTCCGCTCGAACAGTAAAGAGATTATTGTTCGAGAGAATTGCACGTAGTGCCATCTCGAGAACTCTGAAACGTTGATACTGGAACTGGTGCAATAGTTCTCACTGCGTTCGAACAGTAAAAAGAGTAACGAAGAGTTCTCGCTCCCGCTCGAACAGTAACAGGCGCCACGGTCGTCGCCCTTATCGTTCGAGGTGTACCCAC
>Ga0209718_1001218_pt1 | contig 30192 bp, 16 predicted proteins | sample AD_JPNAS1_MetaG_FD_184420 | JGI IMG/M metagenome (GOLD analysis project Ga0209718, IMG submission 184420) | Active sludge microbial communities of municipal wastewater-treating anaerobic digesters from Japan - AD_JPNAS1_MetaG (SPAdes) (version 2) | ecosystem: Engineered > Bioreactor > Anaerobic... | reverse complement strand
TGCGCACCAGGCGGGGACCTGAGGCCTCGCAGAAGGCCAGGCCGAATTTGATGCCGGGAACGCTGTTAACCAAAGCTTCATAGAGGTCTTCCACGGTCTTGATGAAGTGGCTTTGACCCAGAATGATATTGGTGTCTGTGGGAAATTGAAGCTGCTCAAGCCTGAGTTCCATGCTGCAAACCTCTTTTTATCTGATGTCGGCAAAATATTCCGCGGGCAGAGCCTTGTCAAGCTAAATTTCCCGTTTCGTTTCTCCTTGTCTGTCACACCGGTTACTTACTGCTTTTTTCCCGTGATGACTGTAAAGTGACAACGAAATCGGCAAATTGCGCAGCTAAAACTGCAAACTGTCGCATCGTAGATCATCCTTGCTCATCCTATCCAAGACCAATTTAGGTAGTTTCTGACAGGATTTCTACATATAGAAAGATGCTTTGCATTGGGTTGATGAAAGTGTTCAAATAGGTTCATGAAGATTTTGGGATTGACAGCAGGAAGCATGAGATAGACTTTGTAAGTTGAGGATGAGATGATCATCGATAATGAAGAATTAAAGAAAAGACTCGATGATGCGCTAAAGCGGATCAATGATCTGGAAAAAGAGAACTCCAGACTTAGAGAGTTGGTCTCGAATACTACTCATCCAACAAACTTGGATATTGAGCCCTCAAATCAAACTGAAAACTTGCAAAAGCATAGCACTGAGTATTCAAATTCAGTAAGTGCAAGTTCTATTGATGCACCAATCAACAGTCAATCCAGTCCGGAAAACAAGGTACAGCTCTTTCGCAGCTTATTTCAGGGAAGAGAAGACGTGTTTGCAATCAGATGGGTTGGCAAAGACAATAGGTCGGGCTACTCACCAGCTTGCTATAATGATTGGCAACACGAAGTGTGCGGTAAGTACAAGAAAATCCCATGTGCGAGATGTGTGAATAGAAAGCTAATTCCGCTTGATGACAATCAAATCTTCCGGCACCTGAGTGGTGAAATCGTTATTGGTATCTATCCCCTGTTAGAAGACGATACCTGCAGTTTTCTGGCTATAGACTTTGATAAGAAGGGATGGCGGGATGATGTGAGGGCATTGATCGATGTCTGCAATCAGTACCATGTTCCTGGTTATGTTGAAATATCCAGGTCGGGGAAGGGTGCCCATGTGTGGTTTTTCTTTGATGAAAAGATATCTGCAGCCCAGGCCCGTAGATTGGGAACTGTTTTACTTACAAATGCTATGGAGAATCACCACCAAATCGGCTTTGATTCATTTGACCGCATGTTCCCCAATCAGGATACTATGCCCAAAGGTGGTTTTGGCAATTTGATTGCATTACCTTTGCAAAAAAAAGCCCGGGAAAATGGGCATAGTGAGTTTGTAGATCAGCAGCTACGCAGGATTGATGATCAATGGCTTTTTCTGTCACAAGTAGAGAGAATAAGTAAACAAAGGATCAACGCAATTCTCGCAGAGTTACCCTCTTGTCACGATTCGATGGGATTATCCCAGATAAAAACATCTGAAATGGATGAAACCATGCCATGGGAAACGAAACAAGCTCAATCTGAGGAGTACAAAGATTTACCTTCTCAGGTTAAGATTGTCCTAAGTAACATGATCTACGTTGAGAAAGCCGGACTTCCTCAGAAACTCATGTCAAATATCATCAAGATGGCTGCCTTTCAGAATCCAGAATTCTACCACGCCCAAGCCATGAGAATGCCAATCTACAACATACCCCGGGTTATCAATCTATCCTCAGAAACAGATGAATACCTTGCAATCCCAAGAGGGTGTTTTGAAGATCTCTCAAAGCTTGTGTCAAATCTTGGCATTATGCTGATCCAGAAAGATCTGAGATTTCCAGGGGCACCAATCAACACAACATTTGCTGGTAAACTAAGCAATGAACAACTCCTTGCCGGGACTGCGTTGCTCAAGCACGATAATGGTATTCTCTCAGCAACAACAGCATTTGGCAAGACCGTTGTGGCAATCTGGATGATTGCTCAGAGGCTAACTAATACTCTGGTCATCGTACATCGCAGGCAGTTGATGAACCAATGGGTAGAGCGGCTGAAGTGTTTTCTGCAAGAACCGGAGATAGGGCAAGTCGGTGGAGGCATAGATAAGAGAACTGGCAAGATCGATGTGGCTATAATTCAGAGTCTTACTCACAAACACGTAGTAAAAGAGCTTGTTAAGGATTATGGCATGGTGATTGTGGATGAATGTCATCATATCTCTGCCTTTAGCTTTGAACAAGTGCTTAAGTCCGTGAGGGCAAAGTATGTCTATGGGCTGACTGCCACCCCAATCCGTCAAGACGGGCATCACCCCATTGTGTATATGCAATGCGGCCCAATCCGGTATAAAGTAGATGCAAAATCTCAAGTTATGCAAAGGCCTTTCGATCACAAGGTAGTTTTTCGCCATACGGATTTCTCCATGATAAAACGTGGTGAGGATGCTGAGATCAAGATCACAGACATCTATCAAGCCTTAGTGGAAGATAATAAACGAAATGACATGATTCTGGATGACATTATTGCAGCAATCGTGGCTGGGAAAAGTCCACTTGTCCTAACAGAAAGAACTGCTCATATGGAGTTCTTTGCTCAGAAACTTGCTGGCTTTTCAAAGCATGTGATCGCACTTAAGGGTGGCATGGGCAGAAAACAGCTGTAAGCGGTCATGGATAAACTCCACTCCATTCCAGATGAAGATGAAAGAGTGATTATAGCAACCGGAAAATACATCGGGGAGGGCTTTGATGACAGCAGACTGGATGCCTTGTTCCTTACCATGCCCATATCCTGGAAAGGTGTACTGCAACAATATGCTGGCAGGCTGCATAGGGCTCATGATAACAAAACAGAGGTTGTGATCTACGATTATGTCGATATGAACGAACCGATGCTTGCTAACATGTACAGAAAGCGATTGAAGGGCTATGAGGGTATGGGTTATGCGATCTGTGACAAATGAATGTTTTTATGGTTGGAAGCAAACCCTAATCTTCCATCCAGCTATATGGCAAGAAAAGATGGTTACTGGACTTCTTAACCATTTCTATGCGGATATCTGCGGGGGAAAGCGTAATTTATCGATTGACAAACAGAGGGGTTTGGCAATGTATGGATTTGGTTGAAAAAGGTGAAGGAAATCCGATTTTCTGAAAAGCTTAATCCCTTGCCAATAAATCCCATTAGGAGTAATCATGGATCATTTGCAGGACAGGTGGCTGTCCATTAAAGAGATATGTGCTTACCTCGGGGTAAGCGATGACACGGTGTATCGCTGGATAAAATCCCACGATATGCCTACCCACAAGATGGGACGATTGTGGAAGTTTAAAATCAATGAAATAGATGCCTGGGTCAAGGCTGGTGGAGCAAGCCGCAAACATCCAAAAGACGGATCAAAATGACTGGGATCATTAATAACATTAGGTCAGCATTTGAATCGATTGAAGTACAATACCATCGTCTGATCATTCTTGTGAATTGCGAAGATGCAGGTAAACTGGATGTCTTGAGCATGGTAAATACTGATCGTGAAACTAATCCGCTAAACCTCAATCTGGAGCTATCTTCCAGGCTGCTTGAATACAGCATGAAACAAAGACCATTGAAGGTGGCAGATATCTTGGAAGATTTGCTTGAAACAGTGCCTTCTCCGGTTCTTCTCGATAAACTCGATATATTATTTGAACCATCTCTTCAAACCGATCCCCTGGCACTTCTCAAATCACTATCCAAGAATAAAACCATAATTGCTTTCTGGAGTGGTAGCCTGAAAGATAACAAGCTATATTACGCAGAACCCGGATATCCGGAATATAGATCATACCCAGTCCAAGACTTCGTGGCAATCGATGCAAAGCCACAAGAATGTTTTCCCGAAGGAGAATTCTGATGTTATACAAAGACCTTATCCAATATGAACCCATCGAGAGTTTGGTTCAGCTAAAGGATGCTTCTGATACTCAAAGGGCTAAAAACCTGGTGAGTACCTATGTGATCTCAGCAGAGATGTCCGATCGCATCGCCAATGTAATCATTCCTCAGTTGCAGTTTGATGCCCCGACAGACAATAAAGGTCTGCTGATTGTAGGTAATTACGGAACAGGTAAATCGCACTTGCTCTCAGTGATATCCGCCATCTGTGGTGATGCTGAACTGGTAGAGCTCCTGACAGATAAAAAGGTAAGGGAAAAGGCAGATACCATAGCCGGCAGATTCAAGGTGGTGATCCGCACGGAACTGGGTGCAACTACTATGCCCTTGCGGGATATTCTGGTCAGAGAGCTTGAAGAGAACCTAAAGAATTACGGTATAGATTACTCCTTCCCCCCGATGGACAAGAGTTATTCCAACAAGAAGGACCTCGAAGAGATGATGCAGGCCTTTCATGAGGTATTCCCCGACGATGGTTTGATCTTGGTTGTGGATGAGCTTCTGGATTACCTTAGAAGCAGAAAGGGACAAGACTTAGTAATAGACCTAAATTTCTTGCGAGAGATCGGGGAAGCCTGCAAAGACCTGAGGTTCAGATTCATTGCTGGTATTCAGGAAGCGATTTTCGACAGCCCCAAATTCATGTTTGTGGCAGACAGCCTGCGCAGAGTGAAGGATAGATTTGAACAGGTCCGTATTGCCAGGAATGATCTCAAATATGTGGTCGCCAATCGTCTGCTAAAGAAAAGTGCCGATCAAATCCAGAGAATCAGGGAATACCTTGAACCCTACACTCGATATTATGACGACCTGACCCAACGCATGGATGAATTTGTTAATCTATTCCCCATCCATCCCAATTACATAGATACTTTTGAGAGCATCTCCCTGATCGAAAAACGAGAAGTGTTGAAAACCATTTCTCTGAATATGAAGCAGATCATCGACAAGGAAGTACCTCAGGACACTCCGGGTATATTGGCTTATGACAGCTATTGGAATATGCTCAGCGACAACCCCAGCAATCGCTCCAATCCTGATGTGAAAGAAGTAATCGAGGTAAACTCGGTTCTGATCTCCAAGATCGAACAGGCATTCACCAAACCCATCTACAAGCCCATTGCCATCAGAATTGTAAATGGCCTCTCGATTCATAGACTCACAACCATGGACACACATAATCCTATCGGAGCAACCCCTCAAGAGCTTAAGAATAACCTCTTCCTCTTTGATGCCAATGCTGCCAGCATGGGAGGTGACGAGCCGGATAAAGACCTGACCACCTTGGTTGAGACTGTTTTAAGAGAGATCGTAACCACTGTGAGTGGCCAATTTATCTCCTCCAATCCTAATAACGGCCAGTTCTACCTCGATCTTAAGAAGATTGATGACTACGATGCCATTATTGGAAAGAAAAGGGATACTTTAAATGATGCAAGCTTCAATACTTATTACAATGAAGCTCTCAAACGTGTCCTAGAAAGGATGGACGTGAATCCACATGTAACTAACTACAATATCTGGCAATATGAGATCAACTGGCGTGAACGAAACGCTCCGCGCAGCGGATACCTATTCTTTGGATCACCGAATGAACGATCCACTGCAGTTCCTCAAAGAGATTACTATATCTACTTCCTGCGACCTTATGATGCCGCCCCTGTGAAGGACCAGAAACTCGATGATGAGGTGTTTATCTATCTGAACCGCAGGGACGAGGAGTTTGATGAAGCCCTGGCTCTGTTTGCAGCCTCGCATGAACTATCCCTCACAGCATCTGGGAATGCCAAAAACATCTATCTACAGAAATCTGAGCAGTACCTGCGCAAGACGGTCTCATGGCTGCATAAGCATATCTGGGAAGCCTTTGACGTGGTTTATCAGGGGAAACGGCAATCCCTGGAGAATTGGGCAAAGGGTAAGAACATCAGAGACATCTCCGGGATCGGGCAAAATGAAACGGCTAACTTCAGAGATATAATCAACGCTATTGCTTCGATCTGCCTGGCTCAGCACTTTGAAAATCAGGCACCAAAATATCCAAAATTCTCCGTCCTTATAACCGGCTATAACAGAAAACAAGCCATCTCTGAAGCACTAAGAGCCATCTCCAGTAACAATCGCACTAAGAACGCATTGGCTACTTTGGATGCTCTGCAGCTTCTCGATGGGGATAAAATCAACACATCCAAATCACCAATCGCCCAGTACATTAGCGAAAAACTTTCAGCCAAAGGCAAAGGCCAAGTACTGAACAGGGAAGAGCTCATAACCAAAGTCAATGGCTTGGAATATATTGATCCCAATGGTTTCAGGCTGGAGCCGGATTGGGTGACTGTAGTTCTGGCAGCTATGGTCTACTGCGGAGATATCGTCCTCAGCGTGATCGGAGATAAGTTTGATGCAACCAAGATTCAATATCTCTGTGCCACAGACCTTGCCACCTTGATCGACTTCAAACACATCGAGCTTCCCAAGGACTGGAATATCCAATCCATTAAAGCACTATTTGAGCTTGTGGGTCTTGCTCCCGGTTTAGCTCAAAGTGTTACTCAAGGGAATGATGATCCGGTTAAGGCTCTGCAAGACGCCATTTCAAAGCAGATCTCCCGCATTGTGATTACCATGAACCACCTGAGGGATGGCTTGATCTTATGGGGCGTGGACTTGGCAGTACCGTTAAACTTGGATCAAGCTCAACAAACTATCGCTAAAACAAAGGAATTCTTTGAGTCCCTGACTGCCTTCAATTCTGCAGCTAAGCTCAAGAACTTCAATACTCCTGTGGCAGAAATAGAGACACATCGCAGTTCTTTGGATCTGGTTAAAACAATTAATGCCGCCCGGAACTTCATCATCAATCTAAATCCTCTCATTAATTGGCTTTCCACTGCTGAGAACCTGCTCACCAACGAGCATCCCTGGCAGACCGAGTTTGGTAAGGTTAAAGAGACTGTACTCAAACAGGTACAGGAAATAAAGGCTGATGAGATTAAAGCTCTAACAGGAAAGATCAGCTATGTGCTGCAAAAGCTCAAGAAAGACTACATTGAGCATTATGTGAAGCTGCACAGCAAGAACCGTCTGAATAAGCAGGATGATAGAAAAAAAGCTGAGCTCTCCAACGATCTACGGATATGCAATCTGCTTAAGCTTGGTGAGATCGACATCATGCCCAAACATCAGGTTAATGACATTCTGGACAAACTGGCAACTCTTAAAACCTGCTTTAACCTTACCGAACAAAACTTGCAAGCAGATCCCATCTGCCCCCATTGCAGATTCAATCCTGCAGTGGAATCGGGTACCACGTCAGCAAGCCACACTCTGAACCAGATAGACCAGTGGTTTGATACTACTATCGCCAATTGGATCGAGATGCTGATCCAGAATTTAAAGGATGAGCATACCCAGGAGTCAATATCGCTGCTGAGTGACAAAGACAAGGCTATCCTGGATGAGTTTATTAAAAGCAAAGAGCTTCCTGATAAGGTGGATGATAACTTTGTGAGGATTTTCAAGGAAGTACTTGCCGGCATCACTAAAGTAATTATCAATCTTGATGATATTCACAGAGTGATCAGCAAAGCAGGAGGATCGATAACACCTAATGAGCTTAAACGGGTCTTGAATCAATATATTGATTCACTCACTCAGGGAAAGGATCCTCAGCGGGTAAGGATAGTGCTTGAATAGGCGTTATTATGACCAAAGAAGAGCTGCTTAAAGCTATCAAGAATCCGGAATGGACAAACATGGAGTTCAAACAATGCCGTAACGGGGTATCGGACGATGCCTATAAGACCGTATCTGCCTTTGCCAATACCGGTGGAGGCTACCTTGTTTTCGGAGTCAAAGAAAGCGCTGGTAAAGCCGTACGGGATATTGTTGGTGTAGATGATGTAGATAAGGTTCAGAATGACTTTCTTAGCAGCCTGCGCAATGGAGGCAAGCTGAGCAGAATCATACCGTCAGACCCTGAACTACACGAGATCGAGGGAAAGCGTGTTCTGGTTTTCCACATTCGGGAAGCTGACCGCAAGGACAAACCTATTTATCTCGGCAAGAGAATAGGGCAGGCATACATCAGAAGGGGCGCCGGTGATGAGCTATGCACCGAGTCTGAACTGAGGGCATTTATTCGAGACGCCAGCGATACCCCTTATGACAGAAGTTTGGAGCATGGCATTGATCAAAGTAGTTTTATCAATTCGTCTACTCTAAAATGGTACCGAACTCTTCTGGATAAAACCCCCACCAGTAAATATGCTCATCTGAGTGATCTGGACTTTCTGCTGGAAATGGGACTGCTGATCGAAGAAGCAGGTAAGGCAATCCCTACTAAGGCGGCTATATTACTGTTTGGACAAGACCGGTTTGTGAGACAGATACTGTCCAGGCCAGTGGTGGATTACCAGCGAATTGATCAAGTGGAAGATAACTGGGACGCCGATAAACGGTGGCATGACCGGCTTGTCATTGAAAGCAATCTCTTCGAAGCCTGGAGGGTGCTCATCGACAAGTATTCCCTGATTGCAGACATACCTTTCTCCTTGAATGAAGCAACCCTGCAGCGCAAAGATGACACTTTGGAATTCAGGTCTTTTCGAGAGGCGGCGGTAAATCTGCTGATCCACCAAGACTATGGAGATGCCTCCAGAAAAGCCGAGATCAAAATATTCAAGGATAAGACCACATTCTGGAATCCCGGCTCTGCCTATTCCAGTGTTGAAGCCCTGCTCGAGTCCCGGCATCACCCGATCCGCAATCCCTTGATCGTAAGGATATTCCGTCAGATTGGACTTTGTGAAGAAGCCGGAACCGGGATTAGGACTATTATGGAGGACTGCCGTAGACTAGGTCTTTTCCCTGCTCAGATCAAGAATGACAAATCAGACTTTAGCTTCACGATCTCAATCCTGAAGAAACAGATCATCTCCCAAGCAGTAAGTGATTTACAAAGCAAACTTGGATTACAGCTAAATGCGGATGAAACAGCCTTGTTTTCTTACCTGGTCAGTAATCGGAATCTAAGCTTAGCTATTGCCAAAGCCATCACCGGGAAGTCCGGCGAACTGACCTTGAGCATACTGGCCAAGCTTGAAGCTATTCAAGTGACCAAGTCATCCAACCATAAGCAAGCTTGGTCACTAAGCGAAGATATTGTTCAGCAGATAGATAAGACTACTGCAGAGATAGAGAGTGGCCAAGCTACTGGCCAAGTAAGTGGCCAAGCTACTAGCCAAGTTACTGGGCAAGCTCAGAATGAATCCCGAAAGCTGTCAGACACTCAAGTGGAAATCATTCTCAACAGCACTAAACCCATCAGTATGCAAAGCTTGCGAAAAGAGCTGAATCTGGGTAGCAGGTATAATTTGCGAACCAAGCATATTTATCCATTACTGGAACGAGGGATTTTGCTGATGAGTCATCCTGATAAACCTAAGCATCCAAAGCAAAAGTATTATCTTAGCGACTATGGAAAAGAAGTGTTACAAGCCATTCAAGGAGAGTACTGATGCCACAGCAAACCACTATCGATCTTGAAACCAAGGCAAAAGGTCCCGTCACCTGCCTGGGACAGGTATTTGCCAGCGAAGATGCCCGCAGAGAGCACTTTAGAGATCTCCTGCGGGAAAAGCTGAAAGATCCTGAGTTTCGCAAGATCGAAGGCTTTCCCATTGGAGAGGATGAAGACATCATCGCACTGAGCGACCCTCCCTATTACACTGCTTGCCCCAATCCCTGGATAAATGACTTTATAGCAGAGTGGGAAAAGGAAAAGGGGGACAGACCGGAAGAATATCACCGGGAACCCTTTGCCGCAGACGTGAGCGAAGGGAAGAACGATCCCATTTACAATGCCCATTCCTACCACACCAAGGTGCCCCATAAAGCGATCATGCGATATATCCTGCATTACACCGAGCCAGGAGACATCGTCTTTGATGGCTTCTGCGGAACCGGCATGACCGGAGTGGCGGCTCAGCTATGTGGTGACAGAGAGGTAGTCGAATCTCTTGGTTACACCGTAAAGGACGATGGCACAATCCTGGATGAAGAGGGCAAGCCATTCTCCAAACTTGGCAGCAGGAAAGCAATACTTAATGACCTCTCCCCAGCCGCTACTTTTATAGCTGCCAACTACAATTCCCCAGTCGATCTGGAGGAGTTTGAACTAGGGGCAAAACGCATTCTAGAAGAAGTGGAAGAGGAATGCGGCTGGATGTATGAGACCATGCATACAGATGGCAAGACCAAAGGCAAGATCAATTACACCGTTTGGAGCGATGTCTTTATCTGCCCAAATTGCTCTCAAGAAGTGATTTTTTGGGATGTTGCCGTAGACCACGAAGAAGGAAAAGTAAGAGACGAGTTTCCGTGTAATTCTTGTGGGTCTACGTTATCAAAACGTTCAATAGAAAGGGCTTTCGAAACTGTATTTGACTCTGAAGTAATCCAGCGTGATTTAGTCGATTCATTGAAACCGAAAGACGGCACCATTAGACAGGCAAAGCAATCTCCTGTTCTTATTAGCTATTCTATTGGGAAAAAACGGTTTGTGAAAACTCCTGATCAAAGCGATCTGGATAAGATTCTGAAAATAAGCGATCTCGATAATCCGTATAAAGTTCCAGTTAATGAACTTCCTGATGGATTCAATACCGGACAACCTAGAGTATCTCATGGATTAACAAATGTGCACCACTTTTATACGAAAAGAAACGCTTATATTCTCGCTGCTATAAAAGCCAAGTGTAAAACTCCTCAATCGCATTTTGTCCACCAAGCAGTTAATACTACGCTAGCCTCTAAGATGGTTAGGTATAATATGGGTAACAAGGGTAATGGAATCTTAACTGGTACTCTTTATGTGTCTTCGATGATTGCAGAAACGAACCCATTATGGGTATTTGAAAACAAGTATCGTGATGTTGTAAAAGCTATCGGCAGACCGCTATATAGTCCGACTTCTACGGCTTCAGCATCATGCCTTTCAACAATTGCCAGTAATAACTTAGACTACATATTCACAGATCCTCCATTTGGGGGAAATCTTATGTACTCTGAACTGAACTATATCTGGGAAAGCTGGTTGAATGTATTAACAAACAGTGCACCCGAAGCTATAGAAAATCAAACACATAATAAATCGTTGTTTGAGTACCAGATGATCATGACATTATGTTTTAGGGAGTACTACCGAGTACTAAAGCCAGGTCGCTGGATGACGGTCGAATTCCATAATTCAAAAAACAGCGTTTGGAACTCTATCCAAGAAGCACTACAAGTGGCAGGCTTCGTTATAGCTGACGTAAGAACACTAGATAAACAGCAAGGTTCTTTCAAACAAGTAACAGCATCCGCAGCCGTAAAACAAGACCTGATAATATCGTGTTACAAACCCAATGGTGGTATTGAGGAAAGGTTCATTAAACTGTCCGGCACCGAAGAAGGGGTCTGGGATTTTGTAAGAACGCACCTCAAACAGCTACCAAAAGTCGTGGTTGAGAAAGGCAAGATGCAGATTGTGGCAGAGAGGCAGAATTATCTTCTATATGACCGTATGGTGGCATTCTATTTGCAGAGGAATGCCCTGGTGCCTTTGTCCTCGGCAGAGTTTTATAAAGGTTTGGAAGAGCATTTTCCGTGTAGGGATGGCATGTATTTCTTGCCTGAGCAGGTAGTAGAATATGATAAAACCAAGATGAAGATTCCCGATCTGGCACAGATAGAAATATTTATCACAGATGAGGTTTCAGCGATCCAGTGGCTCAGGCAGTTGCTAAAGGATAAGCCTCAAAGCTTTCAGGAAATCCATCCTCAATTCATAATAGAGATTGCGGGCTGGAACAAAACTGAAAAGAGCCTGGAACTGTCCCTGATCCTGGAGGAGAATTTCCTCAAGTACGACAATAAAAGTGATGTCCCAAGCCAGATCCATACCTACCTATCCACAAACTGGAAAGAACTGAGAAATCTCTCCAAAGATGATCCTGTACTCAAAGCCAAAGCCAAAGACAGGTGGTATGTGCCAGATCCCAACAAGCTGGCTGATCTGGAGCAGATGCGTGAAAAGGCTCTATTAAAAGAGTTCTGGACTTATCTGCCCAAGGATTATAAGCCCAAGAAGCTGAGTGATTTGCAAATTGAGATACCAGACCTACCCAAGAGCACTGCAAATCTGTTATCAGGCAAGAGATACAAGGTCATCAGAGCAGAAGCAGTGCGAACCGGATTCAAATACTGCTGGCAAAACAGAGATTATGAGACCATTATACTGGTGGCAAAGCGCATCCCCAGTTCCTTGCTGGAAGAAGATCCCAAACTGCTGATGTACTACGATCAAGCGATTACCAGAACACAATAAGGGGGAGACCCATGAGATTAAATAATCTAAAACTACGAAACTTTCGAGCCTTCAAAGATGTTGAAATTGAGATTCCGCAAGATTTATGCATCTTTACTGGAGTAAATGGCTCCGGGAAATCATCAATTTTGGATGCAATTACCATAATGTTAACGGGTGTGATTAACAAAATACAAAAACCCAATAGCTCTGTCGAAAGAATAGCTCCTTCTGACGTAAATACTGGTAGTTCTCAATGTTCCATATCAAGCAGAGTTAGTTATAAAGAAAAGCAGTATTTATGGGATATTGTTAAAGATAGGGGTTTGTCAGATGGAAAGAAGTTATCAAGATTATCCGGGCTCAACGAGTTAGTGTCTGCCGTTCGTGAGGATTATGTGATAAGAGGGCAAGAAAGGTTGCCAATGGTTGTGTTGTATCCGACTTCCAGGGCAACTGCTAGATCGTTTCCAAACTTTGTAGATCGTGGAAATGTGACAACATGGGAAGTGTATGAACATGCCTTAAAGAGAAATACAGGATTTCAGGCTTTCTTTGAGTGGTTCAGAGTTCAAGATGATATTTTGAATGAAAGAAGATTATCGCAAGAAGAATGGATGCGTCGCAACTGGAGGTATGTTAGTGCAGAAGCCATAATGCTTATGGAATCTTTAGAAGTTATTGTTGCTGAGAATCGAAAATTGTCAATACACGAAAAAGTTGAAGACTTTAAAAGAGCAATTGGTAACGATAAGTTCTTTTGGTATAATCCAAGAAGGTTCTTTTATGTTATGATTGATCTCTTCCATGAAATGGAGTCATTAATCCCAAGTGATAAGAATCTTATTCAATTCTTTCATGAAATAGAGCATATAACTCTTCGATTATCTGATGACATGGAGTTTAAATCTCCCGGTTCGATTATTGATGAAAAGATCAAAGCATTACTATCAAGGCTTCTAGAAAGCTATATGAACGCAAGTAGAAGAACTAGCAGTAAAAATCTTGAAAAGCTGTTGTTTGGTATTCTAAGATTCTCAACAATGATAAGCTTCTGGTGGCTATCCACAAAAGGAAAATCTGATCTCACAAAGGTGATAAACTTATATGAGGTAAGGTTTACGACTGTTAGGAATTCTGAAAGAATCACTTCTGAATTCGTTAGAGATATTTTTGAAGTTATTGATATTGATAGAAAAAGAAGGAACAGTATTACCCATTACGATGGTATGGAGCTATGGGTAATCCGAAAAGCAATAGAAGGATTCATACCAAACTATTCGAATCTACGCGTAAGTAGATTGCCACGATTCAGGATTCTTGTTGATAAAGATGGTGAAGAGCTTTCATTTGACCAGTTATCTGATGGTGAAAAGTGTTTAATCGCTATGATAGGAGATATTGCCCGCAGGCTTACATTAGCTAATCCACAACTAGCAAATCCTCTTGAAGGGAATGGAATAGTTCTGATTGACGAGCTTGAGTTACATCTGCATCCGAAGTGGCAAAGAGTTCTTATTGAAAGGTTCACAGAAGTGTTTCCTAATTGTCAGTTGATTGCTACGACTCATTCACCTCAAATAATCAGCAATGTGCCTAGCGAAAATTTACTCATTCTAAAAGAAGGTAAGGTGTATCAAGTAAATGAATCTTATGGTCAGACTTCAAATAGAATACTTGAAGATGTTATGGATACTGATGCTCGTCCCCTACCTGTAAAGAAAGAGTTGGAAACGCTATTCCGATTGATTCATAATAAAGATGCTGATAAGTCCCGTAAGTTATACAAGAGGATGAAAGAACTGATTGGTGACGATCCAGAACTTGTGAAAGCCGATGTTCTGATCAGAAGACTTGAAAGAGATTGACCATGAGATACATTCAAAAAGGGCCTGAGCCACAAGAGTTGATAGATCACAAGAACTTAGAAGACGAGAATTGGCATCCTACTTTTAGAGATCTTCCTAGAGACGTCAAACAAGCAATTTATAGATCACTAATTGAAGAACAGATGCATATTTGTTGTTATTGTGAGAGACGACTGGAGAATGATGATTACCACATTGATCATGTAAAACCTCAGCATCTTCAAGATGTAGATCCACTAGACTATACAAACATGGCATGCTCTTGTCTCAGGCACACGAAACCAAAGATACCTTTACATTGTGGTCATGCCAAACACAATGAACAGATAAAGATATCTCCTTTCGATGAACTCTGTGAAAGTAGATTTGAATATACTGATGATGGGCAAATACTTCCGATGGATAATGATATTGAGGCTCAAAAGACAATACAGGTGCTGAAACTAAATATTGAAAAATTGAAGAGCCTAAGATCAGAGGTTTTATCAGTTTACATCGATTCAGATAAAGACTGTGATGTCATTAAACACGAAATGGAACTAGATATGAAGGTTAAAGACGGCAAGCTTCCTGCATTCATTAGTGCAATTCGATATCATTACAATGCCTGGTTTAATTAGCAGACGTATGCTTGATTACTCTATCTTGGCTAATAATGGCAATTGGATTACCGCCATAATCGGGCGATTGAGCGTATATTCAGCCCATACGGTGATCTTATTCGATTACGACGGTTTAACATCAAACACAGCCGCTTTTGAGCGCTTAGTGAGCGCAGGATATGATGTATTTGACTACACAAACAATCTGAGCTTGTTTTTCTACCTCGAAAGCAAGAGAGAGATGGCATCAGGAAATGATGATTCCAAACTGATGATAAGGATCTCCGCTGATCTGACAGATAATGCTCAATTGCCGTATTCGGTGTTGGTCAACGCAGAAAGGATCGAGCTTAGACTTGAGGATTTCTTTGTTGGCTTATCCACAAAGGCGATCAAGGAACTGCCCGGTCAGTATTACGGCTATTTGTTTGAACTGCTGGGATCACATCCTCAAAACCTTGCTTCGTACAATCAGAGTATCGATTTCATTACCAGGCGAGTGTTTGGGATCGACATTGCAGGGATAACAAGTGAAGTGCAATTCTGGGCTGTACTTTTCAGAGTGCATTATACTGACACAGAGCTGCCGGGATTCCTGGTGGACAAACTCCACGATGCCGGAGAGATATTTGCAACTGACTACGAAATCAATCTTCGGCATGCTTTAGAAAGTAAAGAGTATTTCTTTGCTTTTCTGCAGAATGAATGGAGCCGGTTCGTAGATGGACGGTTAAAACAAGGAACCAATATCAAAATGCTGCCTTTCGACCATCCTGATCTGAAGGTCTATGCAGATAACTTCTTCGCTGAAGGCATACTTCAGCGGGTCAGAATAACTGCTGCGGGGGATGGGGATTGGGGTTGGATAAGCTGCGGCATAGAACTGAAGACACCTGATCCGGTTGATCAGATCGAAAGTTTGATGTCCCTTTTACAAGCTTATCTGCCCGGATTGGATGGCTCGCCCAGAGAGTGGCAGAAGTTCACAAAGGACTATGCTAAGCTATTATTCAAGCTATATTCAATAAACGATCCCCATGACTCTGAGATTATTCAGGAACTCAGGAAAGAGGTTAATGACAGGTTCGTAGTCTGGATTGAGCAGCATTATGATTCACTTTCAAGCTTACCTTCCACCAAGCCGGTAATGGTGCATCAAGTAGCCAAGAGCATGGCTTATCATAGGGCTGAGATGCAAGCGCTAAAAACAGCCTTGATCGTGATGGATGGAATGTCTTATGATCAATGGCTCTGCATTAAGGCGGAACTCGACTTGGAAGGATTTGATCTGCACGAAAATGCTCTGTTTGCCTGGCTTCCCACCCTAACTTCGATCTCCAGGCAATCCATTTTCAACGCTGCTGTTCCCTTCTACTTTGGACAACATCTTTCCAGTACAGCCAAAGAAGAAAGCCACTGGAAAAGGTTTTGGGAGGACAATGGACTTGGGTCTCAAGGTGTGCAATATCTACGCATGGATGGGACAGGCGAGATAGTAGCAAAACTTGAAAAGCATGTGGACCTGAAAAGTGACATAGTTTTCGGTATAGTTTTAAACGTTGTTGATGACATCATGCATGGCATGAGCCTGGGTTCGGCTGGAATGCATAACCAGATCAGGCACTGGGCAAGGCGGGGACACTTTAGCTATCTTTTAAAGACCATGATCGAACATGGCTTTGAGATATGGATCACCTCTGATCATGGTAACCTGGAATGCGAGGGAATCGGTAATATCCCAGATGGTTCATTATCTGAAACCAGGGCATCCAGAGTTAGGATTTATCAGTCGGAAACTCTCAGAGACCAGGCAGCAGATAATACTAAATCCTCATTGGTCTGGACTCCCAAGGGGCTTCCCAATGATCTGTACTGCTTGTTTGCTCCCTACCGGGCTTGTTATCATACAGTGGGGAAAAAGATTATAACTCACGGGGGCATTTCTGTCGAAGAGGTCATGGTGCCATTTGTGAAGATTAACAGGATGAGTAAATGAAGAAAAGCCGTTTTGATAAGATCGGCATCAAACAGGTTATCCGGCTGGAATGGATGGATAGATGCCTCAGTCTGCTCCTCTCCGGGATGTCTGCAAGTGAGATTCGTATAGATCTGACAGACTACCTGGCGGATAAAAAACAGAGTGGGGGCACTAGTGAGCGGGGAGATAAGACATATACAATAGCGATCGGAATCCTGGCAGCGTGGTTCGACCCAGCACCAGAATTGATAGATTTACGTGATAGGCTGCTGTTACTGGCGAAACAAAGCTCTAATGAAAACTGGCTGCCTCTTCATTGGGCACTGATGATAGCTGCATATCCATTCTGGTACAATGTGGCAATTCAAAGCGGAAGAGTGTTGGCTCTGCAAGAAAGAGTAACGCAAAAGCAGATATTTGACCGTCTGGTTGAGCGATATGGAGAACGTACAACAGTCCTTAGAAACGCCAGATATGCGGTAAGGTCTTTTGTTGCATGGGGTGTCTTGGAGGATACAGAGACGAAGGGTCGTTACAAGAAGAGCGATCCGATGGCTATATCTGATCCAAACCTAATAGCTGTACTCTTTGAAGCCATGCTGATCTCAACACCGGAGCATAAGGCACCGCTAAGGTCTTTAATGGCATCTCCAGCTCTTTTCCCAATGTGTTTGGCTATGGATGTAGCCCAGCAGGCTATTGCATCAAATCCAAGACTTATTAGCGATCATTTCGGAGATGGTGAGATTGTAGTGGGCTTGGCTCGGTATTAGTATGATGTATTAATAATCAAAATACTGACAATAGAAGGTAGGCATATGAACACAACTCATAGTGAAATGAAAACTCCCGAAATTGGTAAGCCAGGAGGACAAGAGTTTTCAATAGTTCGCTCGATAAGAACTTTTCTTGAGCAGATGGCAGAGGGTAGCGCAAGGCCAGCATCTACTGTGCTGAAGGAATTACTGCAGAATGCAGACGATGCCGGAGCAACTGAAATTGAGATCACCCTAGACATAAGAGTCTTGCGGAAGTAAGGAACACCATACGATCTTTTACTAGAGCCATCTCTTCTTATCCGAAATAACGCTATGTTCAAGAGCAAGGAGGAGTTGGAGCATAGAAACAAAGGCGACTTTGAGGCCTTGTTGGATGTTGCTGGAGGGCATAAAACTTCAGATAGTGTAGCGGCAGGTAGGTTCGGCATAGGATTTAACAGTGTTTACTTCTTAACTGATAATCCAGTCATTTTCTCAAGAGACGAGATTCACTTTCTAGACCTCCTCCATCTTCTTCCCTTCAATGGTAAGAACGGTTGGATTTTTACGTTGGATGACTTCCCGGCTGAATCTGGTAAGGCTGCAGGAGCAATAAAGAACATAATAGAAATCTGTTTCCCCAAGACGGTTTTGATGCAAGATACTATTGGGGAGATGGCTCGGAAGAAAGAAATGTACAGGCATAGTGTTTTTCGCCTGCCGATCAGAACCAAGCACCAGGCATTAGAAACATTATCTAACCTTACCTTCAAAAATGAAGGCATCAACAACCTATTCAATGGGATGATCGATGAAGCTCCGAGATCTCTGTTGTTTCTTAAGACCATAAACCGGATCATCTTTTCAAGGCTTGATGCAACAGGCAAAAAGATCCCTGTTGCAGAGATATCTATTAGTCCTAATCCACCTGAGTTTGGTGAGTTTTTATCCTATCTCCATGAAGAAAAAAATTATACTACAGATGCAATCCAGCGGATCATTCAGTTAAAAAAAGATGGGGTTTGCCAAAATCTACCATTTACAATCTGGCATCGGATTGATTTCACGAACCAAGAGCTTTCGGATAACAGAAAATTGCTTGAAGGAAGCGATAAAGCGGTCCCATGGGTTTCAATTGCAGTTCCAGGCACAAAAGAAGCAATGACGATTGATGGCAATAGCAATCCCAACTGGAGAGTGTTTTTACCATTGCTTGAAGAAGGACCTTGTGGATGTCTGTTTTCTGGAGCTTTCTTCGTGGGACCTTCCAGACAGAGACTGGATTACAAGACAGATGAAGGCATTCTGAAAACCAGATGGAATCAATCACTTGTTAAAGAGGCTTTAGTTCCTTTGTTTTGTGAAAAATCTATTGATATCCCCGAAGTTGCTAAATCAATACTAGCAAACGACCCCAAAGCATATCTCTCACTATTTCCGGGTAAAGTAAGAAACAAGGAAGTTAAGAACCTCTCTGATTATTCCCAAGAATGTTTCCAGGTAACCGAAGAACTTTGGTTCGTTCGAGTTCCTGATTTGTGGGGGAATGATATTGATATATGGAAAGGCTCACAAGATTTTACGATAGAAAGAGTTCCTGAGTGGCTGTTCAAGTACAAGCGGTGTTTTAAGAACCTAAGTAGCGACAAAAGAAGATTTGTAACCGAATCCTTAGGAAGAGCTTTAGCAGACAGATCTGAGGTCCAAGAATTCTCGTTGGACATCATCGAAACAGTGTTAAGATACAAAGATGCTATTGATGTTAATGAGTTAGACAGGCTTTGGAGTAGATACGCCAAGAATATTGATAACACACCATTCCGAAACCTAAATGGGCTATCAGCCTTTACAGATAATGATTCTGGAGCATTGATTGAGTATGATGATAAGAAATTATTCATCGTTGTACCCAAGAGCTTTAGCGATCCTGTTTTCAGCTTGGTGAAGTCATTAAAAGCTGGGTTCTCCGATGTATGCTGGATAAATGAAACAGGGCTCGTAAAAGAAGCAAAGAACTTCTCTGACATTCAAAACATCTACAGACCATCTCATAAAACTATTCTTGAACTACTTCGTCGGATAAACATTGATGACCACAAAGCTATTGAACTAAAGAACAACGACCTGGAGATTCTAATTGATTTTCTTGTTGAGCGTAAGAGCGCAGAACTAGTTGATTTGAAGCTTGGCTTTCTGATCAAAATTGCAGCTAATAAAGAACGATTTGTCACCCGTAAAAGCGTGTTTATTCGCCCCTCAAATCCCACAAAAGATGATATGGCATTCTGGAGTGTTTGTTTTAAATCACATTTCTCTGAGCTTGATCCCAGTACTGCTAAGCTGATAAGGCGACTAATCGAAACTCATCCCAGTGCTATCGACATGATAAAAACTTCAGAAATCAGCCTTGTGGAAGCTACAAGTTCGAATGGCATCGATGCTCTGATAAAAGCGATCATGGCAGATAAATCGCTAATAGAGGAGTTGGCCAGCAGCATAAATTCCCCGAAAGAAAAGGCGAATGCTCGCAGGGTGTCAGAATACATAATAGAGAGGGCAATGAATCAATGGGATGATTGGGATGAAGACAGGCAGAATTTTATCCGGGAGTTGCCCATCCACAGGACGGTTGATGGGAAGTATGTATCTTTGAAAGAAGATGTGGATTATTGGCTACAATCAAGTGATAGCGCTGATCTTGATGCGCCAATCACTTTAGAAGATAGACCTATCTTGAATCCACAGGCCCGGTTTGTTAATGAGTTTTATGCGAACAGAATGAAGATTGAGCCTAATGGTAGGTACGCTATCATCAAGCAATCTCTTCAGCAGATTGGCTTAAATAATAAAGACAATCAAGCGCTTCTGGCATATATCGTTAAATACTTTCCCTTAGTGATAGATGACCATCCTGACAAAGAAACAGAACTAAAAAGCCTGCTATTGGCTTCCAATATATTGCTTTGCTCCGACGGAGCATGGAGACCCATTTCAGAAGCATACAATCCCACCAGAGTGATTGACATTCTATGTGACCAAGGTTGGAAACCTGCTGAAGCTCAAAAAGTAGTGAAATCTGTTTGCAGTGAAATACCCATAATTGAACTAAGTATATTCCCTATCCTACACCCATTATTACTGTCTCAATTCCTTGAAATCCCAGCTTTGACTCCAGAGCAGTTTTCAAAGAGTATAGCCACATCAGAGAGCATCGATCTGAGCATTCAACAGATAGTAAAGCTTGTTACAAAGAACCGATACAATGATGAGTATGAGATATCAGGTTTGATACAGCAGTCAGACCTGCCAACCTTAACAGGCTCTTCAAAACTGCATGAGGCTGAGTTGTTGCTCAATAGAATCAACCTGTCTGATGGGTTGTTGCGGCGTTTGATACCCAACTTGGTTGATGTCCCTAAGCTTAGTGATAGTATTGGCATTTCTAAAAGGGACGTTCAGGATGCCCTAAGATACCTCAGAGTTTACGAGATAACGTCGGATTCAGTTAAGCAGAGATTTATCTCCCAATTCACTGATCTTTGGGAATCAGTTAAAACTAATGAAGAAAAGCTTGAATTGCTGGTTCTCATTGAAGAACAAGATGCATTTGATGACCTTCGAGATGTGATAAGTACAATCCCTATTATACAAACCAAAGCCCAGAAAGAAACGTGGACTACCCCAGAAAATGCTCTAACACCAGATATTGCCAAACTCAATCCTCCCTTGATATCTGAAACAGAACTTCCATCCAATGAAGTTCCTGATAAGATTACAACTTTGTATAGCAAGATTTGTGGGATTAACTCATTTTCTTTGGTTTTTTCACAGATACTGGGCCGATTGGCTTCCAGCATTAACACTACAAAAATCTCTGAAGTGTATAAGTGGCTTAGCAACCTACTGAATGAAAAAATGATAAGCAGTGATGAGTTGGTCGACTGTCTAAAGACCAATAATTGGGTTCTGGCAAACAAGGGTGGCAAAGAAGATTATTTAGAGCCTAATGAAGTTCTGATCTGCGATGCATCTTCTATCTTGAAACACCACTTTTACTTGCCGGTCCTACCCATTCCAGATAATCTGATAAAGCTGGACATTGGATTCCAACGTTCTCTGCCAGAGACTCCCGATGACCTACACGGAGTATGCCAGGCGATATTGGAGTCTGGTATAACTGATGAGGATTCTTACATCGCTTTGTATAAAATGATTGCAAAACTACTAACCGATGACGAGTTAAAGGAAATCTGGTTAGAAGAAGCCAGCAATAACCCTCTGATATTGACTTTTCGGGAGAAGAAAGGGTTCAGTAGTCTTTATGGGCTTTTTATCGGTAATGATGAATACGACGATGATTTATCAAGTAACTTACTATACCTAAAGAAGGCAGAACTACCCAAGATAGTTGAAAACCTATACTCGAAATTGGGTGTTAAGACTCTGCCAAGTATTCGCCATCTAAACTATGCTATATCGGAATTTGATGAGTACGGTGACTCCAAGGAGTATCGTAGATTAGTCGATCTCATTACAAAATTCATAGATACAGATTTCTCTGAAGCAACCATGAATCCTGGGAGATTGAAAGTTAAAACTTTAGCAGGTACTTACGATGAGATATCCAAATGCTATAACGCATCTACGCTGATCAATAGTGGATCAGTTGTCGAGGGACAAGAATCTCTGATTGATACCAATGATGCATCCACCAGGAAGTTGGTCGATTGGATACACAAAATCGAGCCTTATTACCCTAAAGAACTTCAAAGCTATTCTGATTACTCGATACAAAGCCAGGATGATCCAAACCTTTTTCAACAATACGAAGCCTCACTCGATGCATGGGTGCAGCTTCTCTATGACCTAAACAGAGAGGATTCTCTACTAATCGAAAAACTCAATGAGCAAAGTATCGAGATAAAACCCGTCGAGATCAGGATTAAAACGGCTGGTTACATTGAAATCAAGGCCAGTACTGGAAACACAAAGATATCATTTACATCAAATGATCAGAATTGGTTCTGTAGTTCAGAGAGAGGCAGTGGCATAATAATGATAAAACCATCGCCTACTATAGATTACCAGTTGATTGACAGTGCTATTACGAAAGAACTGCTTTTCCAGCTTGGAATAGATACAACGAAAGACGAATATAACACTGCTATCTCAATTCTGCAAGATTACTTAGAGCGACCATCGTCTACACTTAAAAAAATCTCAAGAGATAAGAAGGATTCTTTACTTGTTCTCTATAAAAACGAGGTAGCCGATCCAGAATTCAACGAGAAATACAGTACCTATGTAAATTCTTCAAAGCGTATACAACAGACTCTTATTGATCAACTCATTGGCATCGCATCAGAAAACTACATCAACGAAAGGAGAAAAACTATACTAGGACATGGGTACGATAAGAATTCCATTGTTACTGAGCTCCTTCAGAATGCAGAAGATGCCTATAAGCAGGCTAATCTACTTGGGATGGAAATACCCGAGGTTCCTTACTTCTCAATCCTTGTATCAGAAAACTCTGAAATCAAACAGATTTCGGTTGAATACCAAGGCAGACCTTTTAACTACTATAAACACCACGGCAAGGCAGATAAATCTTTTAAGCAAGACATCGAAGGCCTACTAAGATCATCAGGAAGCTTTAAACCTCATGCAAATAAAGGTGCTGATCCATCAAATGCGGCAATAGGTAAGTTTGGACTAGGTTTTAAATGCGTGTATCTCATAACTGATAGTCCCATTATTCACTCAGGTCATTGGCATTTCAAGATCAATCATGCCTGCATACCTGAAGAGATAGCTCCCCCAGAGAATTGGTCGCCTAAGAAAACGAGAATAGATCTACCTATAAACGTTTACGATCTCACTAATGAAATTGATGTTGACTCCATCTGGAAATTGCTGCCATTTCTGTACCACATATCTAAGATCGAAGTTGTGATCAATGAAGAGACACGCCTGTTTACACGAATTGAAAAGTCAGTCCGTACCAGAAACGACATGCTTATCACTTCCAACGAAATCAGCATTGACGACTCTTCAATATGCAGATTCATAAAAATCAGCCGCCAACATGCACAATTAGCCCTACTATTGGATGAGGCAGATAAGCCTCTCAGATGGTTTTCAGAGTTCAGTAATGACTGTTATTCATATCTTCCGCTGGCTAGTAGGTTGGATTTCGGCTTTGCTGTATCGAATCAATTCAGCATTCAATCCGGCAGAACTCATCTACTTAAGGATGAGGAAAACACTTCTCGCAGCGCTGAAATCAAGCAATTGATCCGACCTCTACTGGAGTATCTTGTAAGCCGGTACGCAGACAATGTAGGCTTCTGGAAAGGTTTTTGGGAAGTGTTCAAGTGCGATAGCAGCGGTCCGGAGACGGAGCTCATCAAAAGAGATATTGCAGAATCATTGACGATTTCAATGCAAAAGCTCCCGATCATTCCGACATTATCCCACTTGGTAAGCATAACAGACTGTAATAGGCTGTTTTACTTCTCCGATGAGGTTACGTCATCAGTTAGACATGTAATATTAAATGCAAGCATTAGCCTTAATGGAGCAGTAATAGCCCCCGGCAATACTGCTGAAATAGAGACCATCACAAGGCTTAGGGCGATTTTGAAGCTTTCAGAGCAAGATGACAACTCACTCTTCGTTAAGATCGATGTTGATACGCTAATAGATGCCTTCAAAGAGCATCCCATACTAGCGGAGAATCCAGATATTCTTAACGTAATTACTGAAGAGAGAAATCGCAAACACTGGCAATTTCAAGAAGGATGGTTAAAGGAATGTGAAGTCTTGATAGATGGTGATCCAGGTTCTGATTTCCCAGATCATCTGTATATGCCATCAATAGCGGATTTAGCATATTTGCCAATCGACAAGATGCGAATGGTATCTGATTTTTACAACGAAGATGCGATTGATGAACTAGTTGAGTCTGGTTTGATGACGTGTTTGAGTGTAAAGGACTTAGAAACCTGGATAACGAGTAAGGAGCTATCAAAACAACAGTGTATTGATTTGATCAGGTATTTAAGTATAGACAACAGGTACTTACAGTATTACGATGTTAGGCTGGTCATACAAGGCAGATGGATACCTTATAACAATTCTTATAAATCTCCAAAGGAGATTAGTGAAAATACAGCTGATTTGAGTAGCATTCTGGGGGATTCATATTACTGTGTTTTCTTGGGTATAATAGCTATACCCCATCCAGACCCTGCCCATCCATCTGAACTCAAGCAAATTGACATCAAAGCTGTGCTTGCACGAATTCATGATTGGTGGAAAGAGGTGAGAGAAAGGAAAAATGCCGAGTATAACCGCTTGGCATATCCAGATGGAAATGGACTTATGTATCTGAATGAAGACGATTCTAGTATCAATCGCAAATCCGATTGGTTAAAGCTCTTCATGTTGGGGTCATTACATGCGATGGGAAGATCAAAACCTGAGCAACACAGAGAATACTTATCAAAATGCGTAAGAGCAGACATCTTCAACATGGAAGTCAGTGTAATGGACAGAGAGAATGGATGGCTTCGTGCAGCTTTTGAGATAATCGATAATCCTAAAGACGATCAAAAATATTACCACTGGATAGGTTTTACTGCTGTCAGGTTTCTTCAGCTGAATAGGTGGTTAGATGATTACATTTCAATGTTTCTGGATATCGAAAAATATAAAGATAGCTTCAATATTGAACGTTTCCTGAAGCCGAGATCGAACTCAATCTACTCTGGTACAGGGGTATTAAATGCCTCTCCCCTAGATCGAACTTTCGGCAGCATTGGAGTAAACTATGTCTTAAGGGAATTGGTAAGGCACGGCTCACTCAGTAACAGCATTGTATTCCAGGAGTGTTTTGTCCCTACTAGGAGGATCAAAGAGCTTTTCTATTGGTTATCGAACGGGACAGTATTTGAGTCCTCTGCAGAAATAATGGAGTTTCTGTCAGAAAATATGCCAGGTATGGATGCAACATTTGGAAGATGCTTCGATATACCGTTTCAGATGATTCTACGGGACGATGAGTTGAGGGATGAGTTATTTCTTGAAGATCTAGACATAGATATGGAGGATGAGGATGACATATAAAAACGGCAACAAAGTTGAGCATGCCAGGTTTGGCCTTGGTACTATTCAGGTTACAACAGATTCGACAGCTATAGTAAGATTCGAACACGGCATTGAAGAAGTCTTGATTTCAGAACTTGAATTGGTCCGCACCATAACTGATGCTATTTCTGAGCAAGCGTGGGCTTCTCCATTGCATGTTTTATGCTTAGGATTATCCTCTGCCATCGTATCTGTAAATGATACTTGGGGGCTGTTTTCCCGGTCCAGAATTACATTGTTACCCCATCAATTGTGGGTTTGCCGGAAAGTGATATCAAATTGGCCGGCAAGGTGGTTGATCGCTGATGATGTAGGGCTAGGCAAAACAATCGAAGCAGGACTCATTCTCTGGCCTCTGTTATCAAGAGAAAGGGTTAAGAGACTCTTAATCATCTGTCCTAGTTCTCTTGTGGATCAGTGGCAGTATCGATTGCGAACAATGTTTGACATTCGTTTGGTAAAATATACTGTCGAGAGCGATACATCGAAAAGTGATTTTTGGAACTCGAACAACGCTGTAGTAGCATCAATGCAAACCCTGCGTGCTGATAACAAGAACCGTCACAAACGCATGTTAGAAAGCGAAGCATGGGATCTGGTAATTGTAGATGAAGCACATCATCTGAATGTGGATGAAAGCCGTGGACCGACTCTAGGGTACCAGCTAATTCACAAGCTAGAAATAAATAGGAAAATCGTTTCAATGCTGTTCTTCACTGGCACACCGCATAGGGGGAAAGACTATGGATTCTTAGCTCTGCTCAGGCTTCTGAGATCGGATTTGTTTAACCTCAAAGAGCCTATGTATAACCAATTGAAAAATCTTTCAAGTACGGTTATAAGAAATAATAAACAAAATGTTACTGATTTGTCAGGCAAGAGGCTTTTCAAGCCTCAGGTTGTTATTCCCAAGACATTCAGATATACCGAAGATGAAACGTATTTCTACGAGCTATTAACAGAGTTTATCACTAGTGGAAAAACCTACGCATCGAGTTTGGATCAATCAAATCAAAGGCTAGTGATGCTGGTTTTAATATGTATGCAAAAATTAGCTTCAAGCTCAATAGCAGCAATCAAAAGAGCTCTGGATAATCGACTAAAAAACCTTCAGGAACTCGATGATAAGCTAAATCAGCAGAGGAAAAGGAATGATAAGATAGTAAGTGATCCGGATTCTGATGGATATGACGATGACGAAAAAAGTGTTCTGGAGGAAAAACTAGCTAGTGAAGCCATCCTCAACTTGATTAAAGACGAAGAAAAATGGCTTGAACACCTTATTTCTGCTGCAAACAGAGTTCAAACTGAAACCAAAATTGAACTGATTGGTGATATCCTCGAGAATGAGTACAAAAACAGATCTGTTTTGTTGTTTACGGAGTATAAGGCTACGCAAAGCAAAGTTATCAATCTGTTGATCAAACGTTATGGTAAGGAATCAGTCGTATTCATCAATGGCGACGAGATGCTGGATGATTTGGATTATGGTGATGGAGTTAAGCGTACTGTACGCATCACTCGAGGCGAAGCTGCTGATAGATTCAATGAAGGAACAGCCAGATTCTTAGTTTCGACTGAAGCTGCTGGAGAAGGTATAGACCTTCAAGAAAACTGTCACTCTCTGATTCATATTGATCTTCCGTGGAATCCTATGAGGCTTCATCAACGGGTTGGCAGATTGAATCGTTACGGGCAGAAGGAGCAAGTCGAAGTCATCACTCTTCGCAATCCGGATACCGTAGAGGCTCGAATTTGGGATAAGTTGAACACTAAGATTCAGTCTATCATGATGGCATTCAGCAGCTTCATGGATGATCCCGAAGATTTGTATAGTCTCATTTTAGGAATGACACCACAAAGTATGTTTACAAACTTGTTTTCTGATACTGCGTCGGCGACAAAAGACAATTTCTCCAAGTGGTTTGATGATAAAACCGCTACATTTGGGGGAGAAGATGTCATCGATACCGTTAAACAGCTATTCGGCAACTGTGCCAAATTTGATTATCAACAGGCCAAGTTGGACATTCCAAGGTTGGACTTACCTGATCTAAAGCCTTTCTTTGAGGCCATGCTGATCTATAACAGAAAAAGAAGTAAAGAGAATGAAGATGGTTCGATCAGTTTCAAAACACCAGACGAGTGGAAAGATGCGATTGGAGTGCAAAAGGAATACACAGATATTGTGTTCGAGAGGAATGGAGACATTAAACGTAAACTCGATAAGATTTTCGGAATAGGCCATGTGGTGGTTGATAAGGCTATCAAACAAGCTCTGAACATCAAAGACAGTGTATGCGTGGTATCCCAAAGTGACCTTCCCGCTCCCTTGTATCTAATCAAAGCTAGGGATCGAATAACTAGTACAGGAGAATCTATCAGATTCTTAGTGTTCGGCTTAACTAAAGATTCACAAGGTTGGAAGGTTATAAAGGACTGGGAGCTCATTAGTTTTGTTAATCAATTAGTGGGCAAGTATCAGCTGCATCGAAAAGCATACGCTCCCGATTCATCTATCCAAGATATAAACGCATGGGGATTAGAGGCTATCCAATATTTTACTGAAACTGTGCAGTTCAAAGGATTGCCTTTTAAAGCTCCTCTTATCGAGTTATTGGCTGTTGTAATGCATGGGATTGATGAGCAACTAATATAACACTCCATATCATTACGATGTACTGAAGGAGCAGAAATGGACGAAATCAAGCTACTAGACGATTTCGAATTACCACGTGATTGGAATCCTCAATCGGTAAGGTACGATGATTATCTTGAAGCCTTGTTTAGAGAGTATATAATTGCTGTTATAAACCTCCAACCTGCTACAGCAATAGGGAGGAAAATTCATAGTCTTTCGCACCTAATACAAGATATTGCTGACACTCTAGTTTATGCTGTACGAGCATACTTAGCAGGAATACCAAATCAAGCATATCAAGCACTAAATCAGTTACTAGTTCGATATAAGTTACTATTAAAGAGGTTTATTAGACAAGATCTTCCGAGAGATAAAATCGGCAGCCTATATCGAATTAGAGCCTCGGATAGTCCCTTCCTTACCAAGAGTGAAATTTTTCACATTCCATTTCATCAAAGGCATAAAGTTTCCACGCAAAGGTATAGTATTCCAGGATATCCTTGCTTGTATTTTGGGAATTCGCTTTATGTATGTTGGGAAGAAATGAATAGAATTGATGTAAACAAATTGCATATTGCTTCGTTTAGTATTAGAAAATCGTCTAATATCCTAAATTTTGGCAATAGGCCAGCCGAAATAGCTGCCTTGGTTCTTGAAATTCTTAATCGGAATCAATCTGTTATAAAATATGGGGGATATGCACTGTGTTATGCATTGTTATGGCCACTAATTGCCAGCTGTTCAATTCGGACTGCGGTAAGAGATGCTTCATTCAAAGTTGAATATATCATCCCTCAATTGCTCATGCAATGGCTCATCGATCCCGCCATTGACGCAATGTTTCATATTGATGGCATTAGGTTTTTTTCAACGAGAGTCATCCCGTATATTGATAATCCTGGGATTAATGGAAATTTCATTTTTCCAGTAAGAGACTCAACAACATCAGATTTCTGTCCTGTGTTAAGGAACATGTTCGAATTCTCTGAGCCAGTCTCGTGGCAAGCGTGCAGACTGGTGCTTTCATCTTCACCACCAATCTCCAAAGCTACGAACATACCCATAAGTAATGGATACACAGTTCCATACGATCAAACCGAATTCTATCTTGTTGAAAACCAAATCAATTCGATGCCAAAAACAATGTTGTAAAAGCTATACAGTAGAATCTGTTTTCTTTACGGGTACATATCACGTACAGATCAGTATCAGAATTTGCTATTATGTTATAACTGATTATGTTGTAAAGTCGGCAGGTATATGCTTGTTGCTTATCACACATTCCATCTAACAAAGTAATCTATAGCACCCAATCCTATTCAAACTCCTGAGCTGTCCCAATATCCCTTTCTGGACTTTCCTGCCGATTATGGGCACATTTTGGCGTGAGATAACGATGTATATGTGCTGCCTCAGGTCTACTACTTCTATTGATGCCAGCGCCTCCAGATAGATATAGACCCACTGCCTGGATTTACCGATGACTTGAGCAATCTCTCGGATGGACTTGTAGTTGCCTCGTTCCAGGATGTCCAGTAGCCTGTGGGCATCTGCTAAGCTGAAAGTCCAGCCCTTATTGTGCTGATAACCGATCCGGGCTTGGAAACGGTTGGCTCGGACGTAGATGGGTGGATCATCTTCTATCTGCTTGATAGTCTGGCTTTGAAGCAGTTCTGGTATCAGGCTCTCAATAACATCAATAAGACCGTTGCACGCAAAAGTGGACATAAAGTAGGTGTAATAACTTCTTGACAAAATAGCTATGCAATTCATTTTGGTTTCCATATAACACAGGAGCCAAACATGGAAAAAGAGACCATCACCTTCGCCGACCAGGAGATTGCCAATCGTCTTGCCAGCCGCAGACACTTTCTCAAAGACATGGAA
>Ga0209718_1001213_pt1 | contig 30247 bp, 19 predicted proteins | sample AD_JPNAS1_MetaG_FD_184420 | JGI IMG/M metagenome (GOLD analysis project Ga0209718, IMG submission 184420) | Active sludge microbial communities of municipal wastewater-treating anaerobic digesters from Japan - AD_JPNAS1_MetaG (SPAdes) (version 2) | ecosystem: Engineered > Bioreactor > Anaerobic... | reverse complement strand
GATCTGCACGGATCCGTCTCACTGCCAGGCGTGGAATTCCCGCGAGCAACTCGTCGACAAGTGGGGCAGAACGGCGTATTCTGCGAACATCCGGAAAGTCATCGCGGCGGTCGAGTCCACCTATGGGTTGGTGATGACATACAACGGCCGGCCCATCGACGCCGTGTACCACTCGTGTTGCGGAGGAATGACGGAGGACGCGGCAGAAGTGTGGGGGCGAAGCGTACCGTATCTGGTCCCAGTCGCCTGTGGATGCGGGCGCCGTGGTGTTGAGCTATCGGAGACCCGCGCCGTAGACAACGCACATCTTCTCGCGGCGCTGGGCATAGGCGCGCGGGGCGTACCAGCCATGGCCTCGGGAGTGCGGGTAGCGGCGCGCACGGGCACCGATCGCGCCAGCATCGTGTCTGTGTACGGTGTGCCTGTATCTGCAGCTCAGCTTCGCCGGACTCTGTCCTTGAAGTCCACTCGTATTGCCATTAGCTCTGAAGGCGGCAAGACCGTCTTTCGGACCACAGGGTACGGGCACGGTGTGGGGATGTGCCAGTGGGGCGCGGCGGGCATGGCAGAGCGGGGCGATACGTTCGACCAGATCCTGCGGCACTACTATACAGGTGTGAGAATACAGCAGATCACCTCGGGGGAAAAATAGCCCTGAGGTGGTTTTGTGAGACTCCCTTTCCTTAAGAACTACAGAAGGATACTGCCGGCAGCATTGGCGGCCTGTTTCGCTTTGGGCTTTGTGGCAGGAGCGTGGATCGGCCCGGCGATTACCGGTACGGTGAACAGGCGGACTGCGGCCGACGGGGTCCCGCCGGCTCAGAGCGTATCGTCGTCGGGAATCGCGCCCGCTCAGGACTTGTCATCTGGGAGCCTGCAGGCGGAGGACTTGCCGACGCATGATCACGACGCGAACCAGCTGCAGGCGCACAAGGTGTCCGATACACCAGCCAGAGAGCCCGAGACTATGATAGCGCCCGTTGAAGGCAGGACAGTTGGCGCGTATGGCTGGTACAGAGACTCAGTAATGGATGACTGGAGATTCCGCGACGGGCTGGACATCTCATGCGTCTCGGGGACCATGGTAGCGGCGGCGTTATCGGGGAGCGTGACCGACGTTGCGCGGGCGCAGAATGGCGGATACTCCGTGAGCCTGAAGCATGCGGGGGGCGTAAAGACCACGTATGCGAACCTCAGAGCGGTGTGGGTTGAAGCGGGGCAGCAGGTAGAGGCCGGAAAGCCTCTCGGAGATATCGGCGCCGCCTCGTCAGGGTCAGGAGGTGTGGTCCGGTTCACGGTTGAATGTGACGGCGAGTCCAAAGACCCGGCCGTATGCCTGGGGCAACGCTTCTAGCTCTAGCATAATCCACCCCTGTACGAATATAGATCTAGCAAACGACAGGGGGGAGGCCGGACGCCAGATGAGGGAGTATATCCGCCGGCGCGTCCTCGAGATAACCGACCACATGCTGGAGACTAGGGCGACTGTGCGTCAGACGGCGCGCCTGTTCAACGTGAGCAAGAGTACGGTCCATAAGGACGTGACCGAGAGGCTTCCCTCGATCAGCAAGCAATTGGCGCGAAAAGTCAAGAAAATTCTGGACCAGAATAAGGCTGAGAGGCACATAAGGGGCGGTGAGGCCACGCGGAGAAAGTACCGTGCGAGCGGCAGAGCCTGATTTCCTGATTGGTTGCGCGGCCCGGCGGTCGCGCGTGGAAGGTAGGGAGAGCTATGGTCTGGTCCTACGCTGATATCGGAGTAGATCTCGGCTCAGAGAGAGTGCGGGTTGTGGTGCGCGGCAGGGGTGTTGTCATCGATGAACCCTCTGCCGTCGCTGTCAATAGGGAGACCGGCGTATTTGTGGCCGCGGGTGGTCAGGCAGACGAACTGCTGGCGGACAACCCGTACAAGTACGTGCGGCTCAGGCCCCTATCCAGCGGGGTTGTGGGAAGGTACGACTGCGCACTGATGCTTCTGCGTAGCGTGATGAGCCGAGCTTTGGGTGGACGAAGCTTGGCGAAGCCCAGAGTGGCCATGTCGATTGCAGCCCGCCCTTCGCAAGTGGAGAAGCGAACGTGGTTGCAGGTAGCCATGGAGTCCGGCGCCCGGGCGACTGCCCTTGTTGAGGCTCCCATGGCCGCGGCAATCGGCGCCGGAGTCGATGTTACGGCGCCAAGCGGCAGCATGGTAGTGGATATCGGGGCCGGGGTCACCGACATCGGCGTGTTGTCGACCGGCGGCATCGTCGTGTCGGACAGGCTCAGGATCGGCGGAACGTCGATGGACGAAGCAATCCAGGCGCACGCCCGAGACGCGCACGGGCTGGTACTGGGGCGGCGCTCAGCTGAGAAGGTCAAAATCGAGCTGGGTGCTCAGGGGTGGACTGGCCAAGAGGCATCGGCGGTTGTACATGGCCGAAACCTTGCCGACGGACTGCCCAGGGCGGAAACACTGGGCGCGCAGGAGGTATCTTCCGCTCTTGAATGCCCGGTCAATCAGATAATCGAGTCTGCTCGATGCGTGTTCGGATGCACCCCTCCCGAGCTTGCGGCGGACATCGCCGCGGGCGGAATCGTTCTGACAGGGGGCGGTTCGCGTCTCGTCGGGCTCAGCGGATTCATGAGCGAGAGGATAGGAGTGACGTTCAGGGTCGCGCTGGATCCGGAGACCTGCGTGGTCCGGGGTATTGGCCAGCTGCTCCAGGGAATGGATCCTCGTGTGACATGCGCATGGAAGGGCGCATGATCTGTGGTATGATACAGAGCAGGAGTCATAGGAGAGGGGCGCTGCAGTCTGTGATATGGAAGCGGTTGGTTGACAGAATCATGGCGATAGGTGCGACTTCAATGATCGCTGTAGTGGCGGCCGTCGTGTTGTCGGCAGCCATATTTGGGGGGCCTGCGTCATGTGCCGCCCAAGCCAAAGCTGACACGATTGACGTGTCGCAGCTAAGGCCGGGCATGAAAGGAACAGGCATGACCGTGTTCAGCGGTGTGGAGCCAGAGAGCTTCGATGTCGAGGTTATCGGGATCGTGCGTCGCGGGGGCCAGCTAGGCGACATGATACTAGTGCGCGTGTCCGGCGCGGCCGTCGAAGCGGCCGGCGGTGTTGCTGAGGGCATGAGCGGCAGCCCGGTATACCTAGACGGCAAGCTTGCCGGGGCAATCGCCTACGTGTTCCCCGGGAGCGACCACTTCGTCGCGGGCGTGACCCCCATTGCCGACATGCTCAGGATGCTGGACTACCCCGACGCCATGGGCGCCCTCGGGGCTGTGCCGGCCGGCGCGCGCGCAGCCGCTTCTGTGGTTGTGAGCGGCCTGTCGGGGCGGGCTCTGGGGCGGCTGTCGAAGGCTCTTGAGCAGTTCGGAGCGACGGTACGACCGGCAGTCAGCTTCGGCGCGGGGGCCACCGCGCCGGGGTGGGCAGGGCGGACCGGCTCGGCAGACTCTTCTGAGTCGGCGACTGGCGATCGCCCGACAGGGGAGATCAGGCCGGGGTCAGCCATTGGGCTACAGCTTGCACAGGGCGACGTGGAAATCGCTGCATTCGGCACAGTAACCTATGTGGAAGGCGACAAGTTCTTGGCCTTTGGCCATCCCGTGCTTGGGAACGGCGCGACCGACCTTGCTGCAAGCGGCGCCCTGGTGCACGGGGTGATCAAGTCGGACAGCACGCCGTTCAAGGTGCTTAGCTCCACGGGTTGGGTGGGCGCATTCACCCAGGACCGCCTGAGCGGAGTTGCAGGCAGGCTGGGTCGGGAGGCCCATATGATTCCGGTGCATGTGACGGTCGTGGATGCACAGACCGGGCATGAGCGAACCGTATCCACGCAGGTGGCGCCTGAAGAGTCGCTCGTGGCCGACATCTTCGGCTCTTCGGCACTCGCCGCTTTTGACGGCGCCCTGGACAGAGTAGGCGGAGGCACCGCTTCGGTAGAGCTTCGGGTGGAGCTTGAGGGCAGGCAACCCTACGAGCGCCTGAACACCTTCTGGAGCAACTCCGATGTGGCGGGCGCCAGCCTGTCAGATGCCTTCGATACGATAGACCTGATTGCGAACAACGCGACCGAACGCCCCGGCATTGAGCGGATAGTCCTTAAGGCCCAGGTAGGAGCGGACCGCCGGACTGCCATGATCGAGAAAGCCAGAGTGCTCCAGAAGATCGCGCGTCCGGGAGACCAAGTGGAAGTCGAGGTTACGCTGCGCGTCTTCCGGGGGCCGAAGGTGACCCGCGTAGTGTCTTTAGAGATACCCGACAACATAGGGAGCGGAACAGTCTCGCTCATGGTCAGAGGGGGCAGCGTCAACGTCGAGGACGAACTGGACGGCTGGACCACGCCGGTGGAGGAATTGCTGTACATGGATGTCGACGATATGCTGGCGGAGCTGAGCTCGCGTCCCCTTGGCAATGACATCGTGCTCGAACTCGAACCGTACTTGCTGGACGAACCTGAGGTCAACATGAGTCCGCCGGCGGGCTCGGAGTTGCACCGAGACGGCGTTTCCGGGGCTGAATCCGATGACAAGGCAAAGAGCAAGGACAAAGGCAAGGGCAAGGCGGGCGAGCCCAACGCCGCGGATTCACAGGCAGACGTGGAAGAGCTGTTCTCCAAGCCGGTAACGGTGCGCGTCCCGACCGACTGGGTGGTTCAGGGGGTAAAGTGGCTCACGGTGGACATCGAAACTGAGGTCGAAACCGAGGCTGAAACCGAAATCGAAGCCAGAACCGAAACTGAGCCGGAGGCCGAAGAGCTGTATGGAACGGATGTGTGAGAACCTGAGCAGCTAGAATCGAGCGAGCTGGGAGAATCAACGGGGTGGACGGGCGAACTGCCTAGACCACCCCGTTGTCTGCAAACCACCGAATGGAGTCGCTTACTGAGTCGCGCAGAGACCGCGGGGCATAGCCCAGTTCCCGCCGGGCTTTCGCATTGCTGATGTTGCAGTTGCTGAGTAGCGTCTCTACAGAGTACTTGGTGATCCGGCTCTTTACTCTGAAACTCAGGCAGATGGCTGTCGACACGTGGGCGACAACACGCGTGAGCCATGCAGGCACGCGTAACCGGAAGCGCGGTCGGCGTCCATGGAGTTCGTCCACCATCCGGGCCAGGTCCGCAACGCTGATGCATTCGCCGGCCAGAATATACACCTCTCCGGGCTTGCCTTTCTCTGCTGCAAGGATGTGTCCGATCGCCACATCCCTTACATCCACGAAGTCGTAGCCTCCGTCAGGGATCGCCCAGAACGAATTGCGCGCCAGATCAAGCAGCACTCGCCCCATGATTGACACACGGAAGTCGAAGGGGCCGATGACCCCGGTGGGGCACACGATCACCGCATCCAGCCCGCGATCCACCGCCCGGAGGACCTCAATCGACGCCCTGGCCTTCGACTTGTCATACCCGCCGCGTGAACGCGCAGGGTCGAAACCGCACGATTCGTCGATGACAGCGCCGTTCGGGGGTTCTACGAGAGAGTGGATAGAGCTGGTGTAGACCAGTCGTCTCACGCCCGCCTTCTCGCATGCGCTGAGCACATTGATGGTGCCTTGCACATTCACGCGGTCCACCGACTGCTCCTGCCATGGGAAGATGCTTACCAGTCCGGCTACGTGGTAGACGATATCGGCGCCGGAAAACGCGGCCTCCAGCGAATGGGGGTCCAGCACGTCTCCTGGGACGATATCGATGGGCAGGCCGTCCAGCGGGCGTGTGTCTTCAGTTGGAAGCGCAATGACCCTTACCTGCTCACCCCGGGCAACCAATTCCCTCACGAGCACGTTGCCAATGTGCCCGGTCCCTCCGGTCACCGCTATCAATACACTCACCGCCTTGACAGGTTCCGGGTGGCTTGATGATTCGCCGTTGCGTTGGCCGGCCGCCACTGACTGAATGGTCAGTCACTCATCTATTCACAGTGTACAGCGGAGGTTTCCCGCTGTCAAGCTGGCTGGTCAATCCGGGTGCGTGTAAGGATTGCGCCTTTCGGGGTCGCAGATCCCCCTCATTCAGGTGCGCGGCCTCGCCAGGGCCATAGCGCCCGCGGTTGGAGTCGCACCGGATCCAGGGATAGACCCGTGGGCAGGTCCAAGAATAGACGCAGGGATGGGTCCGGGGATAGATCTGGGGGAGTGCTGAGGGACGGAAAGACACAGCTGTGGCTCAGTGATATACCCCCGGGGGTATCCGCCCAGAGATACGGTCAGATTTTGATAATAGTTTTGGCGAAAAGCGCAGCTTCTGAGTACATCGATTTGGGCCGGGGGCCCTAGGGGGGCAAATCGGCCCTCCAAGGGGAGCCCCCAAGGCTGATTGCCGCCTAGTTATTGGTGAATCTCTGGCGCTGCATGACATAGCTCGCGAGCTGCTGCCAAACAACGCCATATCGTGGGATATTATGTCGGCCCGCCTGCCTGCTTCACTGCCCAGACCCGTCGGATACCCCCCGATTTTCGTGATTTGGAGGCGGTCAGGCGGCCTTCCGAAATCGATGTACTCAAAAGTTGAGGGTATCTCCAAAACTAATGTCAACAATTGACGATATGCCAGTTCCAGCCGTTTTGGCTGGCAGCCGCCATAGCAAGAGCAGCTAGGATGCCCTTTCGGCGAAGGCGGCCCTCTCCCTGCCGCATCACCTGGGCCTGCTGCAGCCGCTTGCCAACCTTCACTGAGGAGCAATCCACCTATACTCCGCCGGGCCAAAGCATGCCGATGGGTGCCTAGGTTACCACCTTGTACCATACGCAACATCATATGCCCAGCTAACCGATGTTTCACTCGGCGGTCGCCGGAGGAAATAGTCATACGCCGTCGAAGTGGACAGCGGTGGTGAATGCTTGTGGCGCGTATCAGCCGCCTGCGAATGAGGCGCTCAATGTGCGTTTTAATGCTCTTGCTTGCCCTGACCGCCGTGGGGTGGTTGGCGCTTCGGAGCAGCTTAGCTGCGATCGGTTCCGACGTGGCCGGGGCCGTCTTGTCTCGCGCGCTTGGCGGCGCCGACGTGCGGGTCGATAGCGTGACGGTGCATGGCATACGGTCGTTGGCCATGTCCGGTGTGAAGCTAGGACAAGGATTGAGTGCGCAACGGGTGCTTGTTGCCTACGACTTCCGTTCACTGCTGAGGGCCCGCGCCCACCCTCTTCTGAGTGTGACCGCGATCCGCGCGGAAGGGGTGGAGGCAGACTGGACCGCGCTTCAGAAGTACGCGGGTCACACCGAATCTACAGGAGCTGCCCCTATTGATCAGCCTCCATCAGGGTCACCCTCGAGGTCAGGGTCACCCTCGGGGTCAGGGTCACCCTCGGGGTCAGGGTCAGGAGCCGGATCAAGGGCGGATTCGGGCCGGGGCGTCACTGCTTTCGCCGGCACGATCTCCATCCGCGATGCTGTCGTCGTGGTCGGCCGTTCAGGCGAGGCCGAAAGCAGCAGGCCTGCCGAGCGCAAGGTTGAGCTGAGAGATGTTCAGCTGGAGCCGGTTACGGGCGGATCGACCGTTGCATGGTCGGTCGCTGTGGCCAACGCGTCATACTGCGACACACAACGGCCTGGCCAGGCGATGGAGTTGGCGGATGCTCGCGGCGTGGTCACGCTATCGAGCGGCGCAGTAACCGTGGATGACGTCTCGGCCCGACTACTGGGAGGCATGGTGCGTGGCAGGTTCACTGCCGGGAGCTCAGCGGGAACAGGCTCCGCCGCGGTGCGCGTGAGGGGACAGGCCGTCCTGACAGGGGTTTCGTACGATGGATGGGCTTTCACTGGCCAGCTCGCGACGGATGCAAACGGCAGGATACGTGTGGATGGTGAGGTCAGCTTCAGCGGAAGCGGGAACGCGGACGCAGGCGGAGATGATTCTGCCCCGGCGTCGGCAATCGGCCCCGGACGCCTGAATGCCCGACTGGACGCGACCGCTGTGATCCCAGGCTTTACTCCCAATGCGACCACGCTTTCCGCCAAGGGAATTGTGGACATAAAGGCCATGGAGATCGGGAAATCGCGCGTTAATGGCTTGAAGCTCGAGGTGTCGGCAGAGCGCACCCGCGGCGCCGGCGACAGGCCGGGCGACATCGTGATCAGTACCCGCGCCCAGAAGACTACTTTGGCGCAGATCGCCAGAGCCTTGGGCAGGCCCATTCCCGCCCAGGGCTGGGTGGAGTGGCGCGCAGACGCCAGGATTGTCCCTGATGGCCGCGCTTCTGTTCGCATAGGGCTTGCCGATGGCGCTGTGCGCGCAGAGGGATGGCCAGAGGGATTGCCCCACCAGTTCACGGGCGTCTCGGGCGTGATCGAGGCATCTACTGTGGTTAGGGTTTCTTCCGATGCTACTGTTGCTGCTCGGGACACGGCCCTCAGTGACGGCAGATCCAGTGAAGGCGGCGTCGGCTTGCGCGTGCCCGGGGTCCGGGCCCAACTGGGCGGCGGTGAGATAGAGATATCCGGATCAGCCCAATCGTGGCGCGCGACGGCGTCGGCGGTCAGAGTCGATCACCAGCTTGTTTCGGGGCTTATCGATGCAGACCTAGCGCTGCGCGCAGGCAAACGGCTTCTCCTCAGAGGGCGGGCCGCCGTGCGAGACGCTCAGATGGATCTGGTGGTGGCCGGAGTCCAGAGCGGGGTTCCCGTTCCAGAGGCGGATCTGGATATCGATGTTGAGGTCGGCGAGAATGTGAAAGTCGTGCGAGGCGAGTCATGGGCATGGGCGCTGCCTGGAACTGTTCATGTGCAGGGCAGCACAAAGCGACCAACAGCCTCTGGAGATCTGAACCTGTCGTCTGGGCAGATAGATGTGTATGGTGTTCCGCTGGAGGTCGTGTCAGGAGGAGTGCATTTCACCGGGAAGCCGGGTGATCCGCCCGAGTTCGTCTTGGCGGCGCGGGATGTGGCATCAGGACTCCCGACGATAGTATCCGTAGATGGTGTGCCGGGCGATATGCACATATCGGTGAAGCCCGAGGAAAGGTTTGAGAAAGAAGTGCTTGAGGGGGACCTTCTCGTGAAACTTCTGCTCGCCCGGCTGCGTCTATACATGATAAGTGGGCTCGGACGAGCGCTTACGAATTGATCACCCGGGTGAGCGCAGAAGGATTCGGGTTCACAGAGTAGAATAGAAAACCAAGCCATTCAGGTGTAGGAGCGACTTCATCTGGTCATGCGTGTGATCAGGCGGGGTGAGATGTGGGAGGGGAGATTGTTGAACTCAAGCAGTGCCAGGAGATTCTGCGGTATGCTGGCCGTTTTGGTGGTGACGATGCTTGTGGCCTCGTCAGCCGCTCTGGGGGCGTCGGCCGAAACGCTTGGCAGGGTGACTGCCATAGAAGTCCAGGGAAACGTCAGAATCGACTCAGAGACGATCATCAACAAGATGAGTATCAAGATAGGCGACCAGTTGGTTGAAAAGGCTGTCCAAGAGAGTTTTGCCGCCGTCGACTCCCTGGGCTGGTTCGCTGATCTGGGGGCGAACACCGTTCCATACCTCGGGGGCGTGAAACTCATTGTGCTGGTCAGGGAGTTTCCAGTCATCAGCCGCGTTTCGATAAGTGGGAACAATCTCATACCTACCGAGGAACTCCGCGGGCTGATGGCGACAGAAGCCAACTCCCAACTGAACTCGAATCAGCTCAGGTCCGATCTCGAAGCCATAGGCAAGCATTACCAGGAGAAGGGCTATTGGGCGAGCATCGAGCCTTCTTTGTCTGAGGACGGCGAACTCACCCTGCATCTGGTGGAGTGGACTGTGGCCGATGTGAAGATATCCGGCAACGAGAAGACAAAGCCCCAGGTAGTATGGCGCGCCATTCAGACCAAGCCTGGCGACTATATCAACGTCAACAAGATCAACGAGGATCGGCGGAAGATTTACCTGCTGGGCGCTTTCGAGAATGTCGAAGCCACTGTAGAGCCGGTGCAGGGCAGGTACGAATATGTGATTAACTATGTTCTCACTGAGAGAAAGACCGGCATCGCCAATCTGAGCTTGGCCTACAGCTCGGCTGATGGCCTCATGGGCTTCATCGAGCTCGGCGACCAGAATTTCCTCGGCAATGCCCAAACGGTCAACATCAAGGCTGAATTCGCCAATGGCAAGAGCAATTACGAGCTGGGCTTCTATGAGCCGTGGGTGGGCAAGACGGGCAAGACTTCGCTGGGCTTCAACTTGTTCAGCAAGTCGTCCGAGAAGAAGTTCACTCCGAAACCCGAAGAGGGGCAGGAGCAGCCCGAGCCGATTAAGTACAGCGAAAACCGCACGGGCGGCGATGTGACAGTGGGCCGAACGCTCTCCCTGAACACCAGGGCGTTCCTCAAGTTCAAGATGGACAATGCTGTCACCCGAGCCCTGAATCCAGATGAACAGGGAACTATCCCCCAGGGGGGCATAACACGGTCTCTTACGGTATCGGCTGTGAACGACACCAGAGACGACCTGTGGAACCCCACATCGGGCCATAGGCTGACCGGGTCTGTGGAATACGCCGGAGGCGTGCTTGGGGGCGACAATAGCTTCACCAAGGTCGAAGGCGAGGGTTCCGCTTACTACCAGATCCGTGACGGCCACGTGCTTGCGGGTCGCGTTAGCTCCGGGTTCGGCATTAGCGCCCTGCCTGAGCAGGAGCGGTTCCGCTTGGGCGGAGCCGAGACTGTGCGGGGCTACAAGTACGGCGACATCGAGGGCGACCGCATGGCTCTGGCAAACGCCGAATACCGGTTCAGGATAACCAAGGGCCTTCAGGGTGTGGTATTCTGCGATGCAGGGCAGGCCTGGAATGCCCAGGATTCGTTCGCGCTTGATAAGACCAAGATAGGATACGGGGTAGGAGTGCGAGTCTCCGTTCCGGTGCTGGGCATGATCCGCATCGACTACGGGATCGCCGAAGGTCGTGGCCAGGCTTACTTCAGCTTTGGGCAGACCTTCTAGATCGGCGAAGCGGAATGACAGCTCGGGCCGGCTGTTGTATAATTGGCTGGGCGCCGCTCGGGTCGGCGCCGTCTCTATGCCGCGTCTGCCAGCGCGAATGCCTTCAGTGGGCGCGTCGCAATGGATTGAGCTATACGAACGAAAGAGAGGATGACCTGCATGTTCAAGAACCTTCCAAAAGCACTTGTTACTCTGTTTATCTGCACTCTCCTGGTGGGCCTGGGGCTTGGGCTAACCAACATGGCAGTCTCCCGGGCGGCGGGCGAGTCTGTTGTGATAGGCAAGCTTGACGGCGCCAGGGTCGGGCAGGAGTTCCCGGCCATGAAGACTGCGTGGGAGAATGTTGCCAAGCAGAAGGCGGCGTTGGAGAAGGAACTCAACAAGAAGGCCGAGGGTCAGGACGAGGAGAGCCAGAAGACGCTTCTCGACCAGTACAACAAGAAGTACAATGACTATGCTCGCGAACAGCTGGATCCGGCGCAGAAGGCGCTGGAGAACGCCATAGCTGCCGTCGCCAAGGAAAAGGGCGTCACGGTAGTGCTCGATAGCAGCGTTGTGCACCTTGGTGGTGTAGATATCACTGAGGCAGTGCTGAAGAAGGGCGGAGCCAAATAGGGCGGCGCCGCGGTTTCCTGCCGAGTCAGAACCACGGTGGTTCAAAGCGATGCGGCGTGCGGGGAGACGCAGAGCGCGTCTCCCCGCTATTGAGAGGTATCGGCCCATGAGGATTCTTGACAGGTATGTGGTTCGTGAGTTCATGGGCCCGTTCATCCTGTCGATATCTGCCTTCATTATCATAATGCTCAGCGGGCAGCTGTTCATGTTGGTCGACTTCATCATCCAGAAGAACGTACCAGTGCTTGCTGTCGTTCGCATGCTGCTTTACAGCCTTCCCGGAATCGTCGTCCAGGTGCTCCCCGTAGCCGTGCTGTTCGCGGCGTTGATAAGCCTGGGGCGCCTAGCGCGCGATTCCGAGCTTTCCACTATTCGTGCTGCAGGAGTCCCTTTCACCAGGATTGTTCTTCCCCTGATCCTGATGGGCGCCGCTGTTAGCGTCGGAGGGTTCTGGCTAGGAGAGACAGTGGTTCCGTGGGCATCTCACAAGTCGGAGACCATAGTACGAGAGATAATACTAAAAGACGTCCTTCCCAGTGTTGAACAGGATATCTTCTTCGCAGCGCCGGGCGGTCGCCAGTTCTATGTGGGTAAGGTAGACAAGGCCCTGGGGACCATGGAGAGGATCATGGTGTACGAAACGGAGTATGGATCTTTCCCGCGGATAGTATCGGCCAGGCGCGGAGATGTTGGCGAGGGAAGGTGGACGCTCCGTGACGGGGTGATCCATGAACTGGATGCCGCTGGGCATGTGACGATGTCCATGTCTTTCGAGAAACTCGAGATCATCATGGACAGCGCCATGGAGACGTTTGTCTCCAGCCAGAAGACGCCCCGGGAGATGACGAGAAAGGAACTGAAGTCTCACATAGACCTGTTCGAGAAGAGCGGGATCCGGGTTGAGGGGTTGAGAGTCGAGTACCACCTGAAGCTGGCTGAGCCCATGGCAGCGCTGGTATTCGCAGTCATCGGCGCGCCTTTGGTCACAAGATCTCCGAGGCGGGCAGGAGGGTATTTCGGCGTGGTTGCCGCGGCCGTGCTGTCATTTGCGTACTTCGTTGTGCAAGCAGTCGCCCGCTCGGTGGGCATGAAGGGCATGATCCAGCCCGTGATGGCCGTATGGATTCCCAACGCTGCTTTTCTCCTACCCGGTCTGGCGATGCTGCTCGCGGTGGATCGGCCGCGCATGTTCAGCGGGCGTCGGGCGCCGCGGTCGTTTCTGCTCGCCTGCGTTTTCGGGGTCACGCTCGTTCTCACACTGTCGCTGCTTGGGAGCGTTCCGGCGGCCGCTGCGACGAGCCCCATCCGCGTCTGCGCCCAGCAGATGGTGTTCGACGGCGGGCGCGACGCATGGGAGCTATCGGGAGAGGTCGAGATCACGTACAAGGATACGGTGATCCGCGGCGATCACGCCCAGATAGATGCCGGAGCGAAGAAGGCCGTGATCGCCGGGTCCGTGTCGGTGGTACGCGGCGACGAGATAATCAAAGGCGAGGTCGCCACTTATGACATGTCTACGGGCGACGTCGTCGTTGAGCAGGCATGGGCTAGGCTCAAAGACGACCAGATAACAGGTTTTCTGTTCGCGTCCGGCGCTGGACTCACGAAGAAAGATGACTACCTGCGGCTGTCGGAAGGTTCTGTGACGACCTGCGATCTCGACAGGCCGCACTGGCGCATTGAAGTGCGCGAGCTCGAGGTGTATGCGGATGACCGCATTGTGTTGCGGTCGGTTTCTTACTACGAGGGGAACGTGAAACTCCTGTCGCTGCCGCGGCTGACGATTCCTCTCAAGGAAGATGAGCGCTTGGAACTGCCCAAGATCGGATACGGCGCTGTGGAAGGCTGGTATGTGAAGACGCAGTACAACTACCGGCTCAGCGGCATTTCGTCCGGGTCGCTTTTCGCCGACTACTTCGAGTTTCTAGGGCCGGCCGCCGGCATTCGACACCAGCTGAAGCTGGGAGCGGCCGGGGTTCTCACAGCGTATGTATACGAGCTGTGGAACAAGGCCAGTGGTAATGGCGACACTACTCTTGAGCTTTCACATTCCGTGGACCTTCCGGCTGATGTGAAGGCCAGGGCGAGTTACAGGTACCGCGACTACTCGAGCCCAGGCGTCGAGAGTGCGCCCACGGTCGAACGGACGTACACGCTCAATCTGGACAGGCGCGTCGAGGGGGCAAACACATCGTTCGCCTACACTCGGCGCGACGTTGAGTCCGCTCAGAATACTGAGGCTCTGTCGTTGTCTTTCCGTCACTCGTCCACTCTGCCGATGGAGATCAAGCTGACGTCCGACGTGAGCTACCGGCGCCAGGTGAAGGGCGAGGACATAACGCAGAATGTACTCAACTACAGAGTGCAGGCCGCGCGGACACTAGGTGCATTCTCACTCACAGGGCTGGCTCAGGCGCAAGTGTACGTAGAGGAAGAATCGACTGCGCTGCCGGATGTGAAGCCGCCGCCATGGAAGGCCCTGACGAGGCTTCCCGAGTTGACAGCCGTGTCTGGCCGCATACCAATCGGCAAGACGCCGCTGTCGGTTACGCTGAAAGGGGTGCTGGGCCGGTATACTGAGGACGCAATGCGGGGCGGCGTTCGCTCAGAGGTCACCTCCGGGAAGGCGGAGGCGGACATAACTCTGAGGATGGATCCGCAGAATGTGGGCAAATGGCTATCGGTGGACGGATCGGTGCGTGGGGTTTTGGACGCGTACGGAGCAAACGGTATGCAGGTCGCCCTGGGGTACTCCGCAGCAGTCCAGGTCAAGCCGGTAGCAGGAACAACTCTTCGGCTGAGCTATGACCAGATGTCAGTGGAGGGGGCCTCGCCGTTCAGATTCGATGCGATCAGCCCATCCAGCAAGGTCGGCGCCAGGTTGACGTCGACTCTGGGTCCGTTGAGGCTCACAATGGCGACTGCGTATGACTTCAAGTATCAAGCGTACGACGCATTGACCTTGTCAGCGCAGGCTGAGGTCTCGAAAGGAGTATCAGTAGAGCTATCGGGCGGATATGACATACAGCGGGCGTCCCCCAAATCCCTGCTGGGTCGAGTGGTGATACAGCCGTCGCCCCAGTTTCAGCTCAGAGCCGGGGGATACTACGATTTCACGCGCGGCCAGATGACGCGGGTGGAGTCATCGGCCGATATGCGCCCTCTGCCTGATTGGCGTATACAGTGGGTTGCCGTGTACGACCTAGTAAAGGGAGGTCTCGTTAGGGGCGATGTGGGGATAACGCGCGACCTCCATTGCAGGGAGATAGCGGTAACGTATCAATACACCACAAAGCGCGTGTGGCTGGAATTCCGTCTCAAAGCCTTCCCGGGCACTCCTCTTGGGTTCGGGCTCGGCGAGGATGGAGTGATTTTCGGGCAGTGACTCGGCGTCATCAAGGGGGGAGCGGCACGTGAGCACGAAGCTGGTGAAGGCGGTCAGCGTTTCTGTGGCAGTGCTTATCGGCTGTGCGCTTGTGTACGCGTTCGTGATCAACCGACCGGGCCCGCCCGACGCCGACCTCGCAAGGGAAGGGGAGCGGGGCAGCAGGCAACCGGCCTCCCGCGACCTGTTGTTCGATGGTGTCGCGGTCGAGGGGAGAGAGGGCGGGGAACGGGCCTGGATGCTACGGGCAGCCCGGGTGGAGACAGGGGCCGGCGACGGTCGGGCAGAGATGTACCAGATTACGGAGGGCGAGATCTACCGCGGCGGCGAACCGTATCTGACTTTCAGCGCCGGCCGAGGCGTCTACGACAGCAAGACGGGCCAGTTGCGTCTGGACGGAGGGGTGAAAGTGGCGTCGGGCGGCAAGGACTTGCTTGCCACCGAGGGAGTTGTGTGGGATCCGAAGCAATCCAAGGTGCTCATACCTGGAAAGACAGAAATCGCAACGTCCGCCGGAGTGGTGACGGTCGGCCAGCTTGAAGTGGATATCGAAGCCGACAGAATGCATACCGCCGGCGACGTGATTGTGAGGGAGGCAGAAGGCAAGCAGAGCTACCGCGTGGACGGCGACGACATCAGCTTCAGCTCCGATGGGGAGTCTTTCGAGGCGCGAGGGGAGACCACTATCCAGTTCGAGCTGGACGACTCTGAGGACTAGCGTGGGGAGGCGAGATAGGTGAGGCGAGTCTTGCGATCGGGGATTGTGCTATTCGCGGTGGCGATGCTGGCGGTTTCCGTGCCGGCGCAGGCCAAGTCGGTCAAGGTTACGGGTTACCAGTCCGTTGTGCACAAGGGCGCGAAGGGCGACACAGTATTCGAGGGCGGGCTGAAGATAGAGTATGACGACATAGTGATTACGGCCGATCGAGCGACGGTGAACATGGACGCCGGAATTGCCAAGCTCACTGGGAAGGTAGCTCTTGTTCAGGGCGAGGTGACGATCGACTGTGATTCCATGGATCTGAACATTAAGAAGAAGATCGCGACGGTGACCGGCAGTGTTCGGCTGCAGAAGCGTGAGACACAAGTTGAGAAAGACGAGACGGGCAAGCCCAAGGTGTCGGTGATCACTCTGACCTGCGGCACTATGGAGATCTTCACAAATACGCAGGACTTCAACGCATTAGGGAACGTGTCGATGACCAGAGACAAGCAACGGGCCCAAGCTGCACAGGCGTCCTACAAGAACTCTGACAAGGTTCTGATTCTGACCGGGTCGGTGTTTATCGAGGGAGAGAACAAGGAGAGCATAAAGTGCGACCGTGCCGAGTTGCATACCGACCAGACGATCGTGGCGGCCGAAGGCTCCAAGATGGAGATCACGTTCGAGATCGAGGAATAACACGGGTATTGCCAATCAGGTAAGGATATTACATGCAGTGCGGCTACCCCCCATGCTATAATGCGAGTGAATGGGGGGGTTAGCTGGATGTACGCCCTTTTGAGAGGCGGGTTCATCCGCGACGTGGTCGCCGTTCTGATCATCACGGTGTTCGCAGGTTCCATTGCCGCGGCAACCGTGTCCGCTGCCGCCGATCGCTTCTTCGAGGACGCAGTGTCCGGCATTGTGGGCGATTACGGCGAGTACGACTTGATCATACATGTCCGACAGGAGGCCTGGCGAGAGGCGATTCGCGCCCTCGGCCAGATGCTTCGCCGGGAGTTTCCCGGCGCACGCATGAAGCAGAGTGTCACGGTCCTTTCACGCGCCAACTTCTTCGTATCATTGCCCCATGCGGACGAGGCTACCGTGACGCGGCTAACGCGCGCTGCGACGGAAGTCCCTGGGTTTGCAGGCTACACAATAGTGATTGAGCCCAAGGTCACGGTGAGCGGCGTGGGCGCTCGGGTGGCTCCGATCATCCGGCCCCAGCTGGCGTCGATCGAGGGCGTTCGGTTCGTTCTGAAAGACGGAGGCAATATCCACCTTGTGTGCGACTCAGGCGACTCGGCTCGTGCCGTGGCACAGACAGCCGAGACCATTCTCAGGCGTTACCATCTAGTCGATGTGAGGCCGGAGGGAGACGGTGCGCAGGACAGCGACCGCCAATCACTGATTGATAGGGTCATTGCAGGCGGCGGCGTTGCCTCAGTCCGTGACGTCACAGTCGACGGCGCCGCGCAGGAAGCGCGTGAACTCAGTCGGGCGCTTCGGGAGATGAAACGTTTCATACAGGCGTGGGCGCCGCAGGCCGTGATAACCCTGAAAGACGCAGATGTGCAGCCCGAAGAGAGCCTTGTGCTGTCGGCGACCCCCAGACGCCCCGGTTCAGCCGTCGGCGATGACGATATCGTGGTCGCCTTGACCGAGGCATCAGGATCCATGGCCCGAGGGATTGTGGCCAGCCCGGACGCATACAGCGCGACCGGCGAGCTTGCTGCATATGCGATGGACGGAGAGACGGTTGGTTCTCTGGTCGGGGCGGGCCGACTTGTTCTGCCCGATCGCGAACTGGGGAGTTCGCTTCAGGAAGCCTCTGCTGTGCTCGGGCGTCTGGGCGAGGCGACGGATGCCATGCTTGAGGCAACACGCGGCTGGGAGCAGGCTCTGGACGCATACGAGACTGCTATCGATTCGATGATCAAGCTACAGCGGGCGCTGGAACGAGTCGGGATAGGGGCTGGGGCCGACCCCGGGGTGGGGACTGCTCCGGGCAGGGTACGCATTGACACTGCGTCTGTGCGTTCCCTGGCCGAGCTGACTTCGAAGGCCCTCGTAGCGGTTCAGACCCTGGAGGCGACGGCTGAGGCCGCGTCGATGTTAACCTCTCACTATGACCCTCTGCTCAGCAATGTGAGACTATGGCAGGACCGGCTGAGCTCGTTTTCGCGGAAGCTTGAGACGGTTCAATCAGCTGCCAGCGGCGCAGGGGACGTTTCAGCCCTGCTGGATGAGATGTCGGCGGCCGCCGCAGGTATTCTCTCCACTCTGCAGGAGCTGGACGCTGCCGCTCTCGGCGAGCAGCTGGAGGCCGCCCGATCAGACCTTGACAGCCTTGCCGGCCTGGATGTGAAGGGGATATCCAAGCAGCTTGAGGCTGTGCACTCTGGGATGCCGAACTTCTCGGGCGAAGGCGCGGCCCGTTCGATGAAGTTGATCGACCAGTTCATCGAGGAGCAGCAGGAATCGTCGGGCAAGGTGGAATTCCTGATCGAATCGGATGCGACGCAGGAGCAGCTGGTTACGGCCATAGAGAAGGCCGCGGGAACCGGCCGAGCTGTGTACATCCTTCCTCCGGGGGTAGTGCAGCCTGGTGTGAGGAGTGAGGTTCGATCACTGCTCAAATCAGTGAAGGGGACCATATCCGGCCTGGCGGCCTGCGCCATTGTTCTGGTTTCGCTCATGCTCGACCACTCCACTGTGATCGCGGGCGCGCGCGCCATGGCCCTGTATGGCGAGGGCGCGTCACGTCGAGAAGCGCTGGCGGCCTACGGGTATGGAGCGTGTGTGGGCGCTTTTCTGCTCGGTACTATAGCCGTCGTGACTCGCGCAGCTCTGGCATCGATGGGGTTTCCAGCCTTCGTACTGCTGGGCGCAGCCATGGGCCTGGTGACTGCATGGGCCGCCCCGCGCTTGTCGCCTGTGAGTGCCGGTGAGGTGGAAGCATGCATAGCCCTGGGGTTGAGCCCGTCGGAAATGATGAGGGAGGTTGTCGTGCCGGCAGGCAAACCCGGTACGCTCTCGCTACTGAACCGACCTCGCCTCATCTTTGGCGACACGCCGTCATCCAGGGCGCCTTCGAAGGGAGGGGCAAGTCAGTGCTCTCAATACGCGACTTGAGGAAGGCTTACGGTTCCCGACACGCGCTCACAGGGTTCAACCTTGACGTCGAGCAAGGTGAGACCGTTGCGATAATGGGCCCGTCCGGATGCGGCAAGTCCACGGCGCTGAAGAGCATAATGAGGCTGGTGCAGCCGGATTCGGGTTGTGTGGAATGGCGTGGCCGGGATGTTCTGGGCATGTGCCGCGACGAACTCCGAGCGTTTAGGAGACGCACCGGATTCGTGTTTCAGCAGTCCAATCTCATACAGCGCCTGAGTGTGCTCCACAATGTGATGCTGCCCCAAGTGATGGCCGGAGAACCGGTGGAGAGAGCGCAGCGTGCCGCCTACGAGGCGTTGGAATCCGTTGGCATGGCGGATTCGGCCGGAGCGTTCGTGAGGGGCCTGTCAGGCGGAGAAATGCAGAGGGTGGCCATAGCCAGAGCGATCATAAGCCGGCCTGACCTAATCCTGTGGGATGAGCCCACATCGGCCCTCGACCCGATACTAGTCGTCGACATACTGACTCTCATCGAGTCGCTCTCGCGGTCGCTCGGCGCTACCATGTTGGTTGTGACGCACGAGGCGGGATTCGCCATGCGCGCCGCAGACCGGGTCGTAATGGTGGACCATGGAAGAGTTGTTGAGGAAGGATCCCCTGCCCGCGTATTCTCACATCCGACCTCTCTTCTGGGCAGAAGATATGCAGCGTGTGTGGCGTACTCGGTCGAGGCTCAGAAGGAGAAGGCATGCGGCCTGTAGAAGTCTTAAATTTCAGGGGCATGAGCAGCGACCGCGTCGCAGCGGGATGGTGAGTTGCATTGGATGTGATACTGGTAGCGGGCACGCCCGGGGAGGTTCACGGCCTCGTGCGTCCAGTGGCCGAACGGGTCGCGGCTGTCATGTCGGTCGCAGATACCTGGGTGTTCATCTCGCCGTCCTCCCATGCTAGCGGGCGGGAGGCCAGAGTAGCGTCGTCGTACCCGGGAGTGCGGAGAGCCATCGGTCCACTGGAGTTTCTCAAGTATCTTGCGGTAGGAGCTGCGCCCCGGGGGTTTGCAAGGTCCGGGCAGGGTGTAGTCATCCACCTTGGGGGCGACCTTATCTACTCGGTCGATCTCGGCCGACGACTGCGGTATCCCGTGTTTGCTTATTCCAGCAAGGCCATGCCGGCCGCCAAGTCCGTATCTCTGTTCCTGGTCGAAGATGAAAGGGTTCAGGCTTCGCTTATCGCGCGCGGCGCGGCTGCAGAACGGATCAAACTCGTTGGCAGCCTGGCGATCGACGGCGTTGGCGCCAGGCGCGGGCGGGAAGCAGCTCGTTCGCGTATCGGCATGGAGCAGCATGAACGCGTCATCACGCTCTTTCCGGGGTTTCGCCGGCGTGAGGTCTCCGTGACAGCCCCGTTTCTGTTTCGCGCAGCAGAGCTGCTTGCCCGCGTGGAACAAAATGTAAGCTTCATCCTGTGCCTCTCCCCATTTGTCGGTACTGCCTCACTAGAACAGCTATTCTCACACACCGCGCATGCTGCGAGGATCGATGGGTCCGCAGCTCGCGTCGAGAAGAGCGCAGGGCCGCTCGAAGCTATAACCACCGAGGGCATACGCGTCAGGATAGAGACGGTGCTAATGTATGAAGCCATGGCGGCATCTGACATCGCAGTGTGCACGCCTGGCCCGGTCTGCGCGGAGCTGGCCTACCTTGGCGTGCCGCATGTCGTGTCCGCGCCGCTCAACGTGCCCGGTGCGGTGCCGGTACCCGGCGTATCCCCATTACTATGTTCATTGCCCTTCATCGGAGAGACCTTCCAAAGACGGGCTGTTGACCGTCTCAAAGCATCGTCGCGCTTTGTGTCCGTCGCAAACCAGCGGGCAGGCAGGATGATCGCACCCGAGATAGTGGGACGCTTGCGTCCCGAGGATGTGGTGATCCCATGCGTGGAATTGCTGGGAGAGGCTGCGCGGCGCGACAAGATGTCGAAAGAACTGCGAGAAGCAGCTGGGCTCACAGGCGCAGCTGATCGAGTGGTTCAGGCTATCCAGCGAGCTGTGCTGTCCCAGCAATAACCGAAATGCCTGGCGCAGCGTGTGTGCAGGTATGTTGCGCCCGTATGTCGAAAAACCAGTAGAATGCCGACAACATCTCGCGGTGCCCGGGAACCTTGTAATGGCAGACTGCGTCTGTAACGGGTGACCGCTGGGGGTTTTGGGGGCGCCTGCCTTGGACGGTCTGAACTGCTCGGGTCTCTGCGCTGCCGATCTCGTCAAGAGCTTCGGGGGCAGGCGCGTCGTGGATGGCGCCAGCCTGTCGGTGGCGCGTGGCGAGATAGTGGGGATTCTTGGGCCCAATGGCGCGGGAAAGACCACTACTTTCTATATGCTGGTCGGGCTTGAGCACCCGGATTCCGGGAGCATCAGCATTGACGGGGCCGACACCACCTTTGCGCCGGTATGGGAGCGCGCGCGCCGCGGGCTCGGTTACCTGGCGCAGGAACCATCGATATTTCGTCGGCTCACGGTTGAGGCCAACATCATGTCGATTCTGCAGGCATCAGGGGGCCCGCCCGCGTCGCGCGCCGGCCGGCTCGAGTCACTGCTTGGCCAATTCGACCTGGGGCGCCTCAGGCGACAGATGGGGTTCACTCTGTCAGGCGGCGAGCGCAGGAGGGTCGAGATAGCCAGGGCTCTGGCTGCGTCTCCCTGCTATATGCTGCTGGACGAGCCCTTCACGGGTGTGGACCCAATTGCTGTGGGAGAACTGCAGGAGATCGTGATCGGGCTGAAGCAGGCGGGCCTCGGAGTCCTGATCACCGACCACAACGTGCGGGATACCTTGTCCATTGTAGACCGCGCTTATATCATGCACGAAGGGCGGATACTTGTGTCCGGGTCCGCCCAGGAGATCTCGCAGGATTCCGGCGCAAGGCAGGTCTATCTAGGCGACAGATTCAGTCTCTAGGCCGGAGTCTTCCTTCTGGCCGGGAGGGGATGCGCAGTGTATGGAGTAGCTCTCATAGTAGTGCTTGCGATAGCGGGCGGCGTGATTGCCTATGCAGGCGACCGAATAGGCATGAAGGTCGGCAGGAAGCGGCTTTCCATCTTCGGCCTGAGGCCCAAATACACTTCCATGATCATCACGGTCATTACTGGAGTAGTCATCGCCGGCTGTTCCATACTCCTGCTCTCGCTGGCATCGGAAAATGTCAGAAAAGCATTGTTCCAGATCCGCGAAATACAGGAGGCCCTATCCACAACCCAGAACGACCTCGAGGCCAAACGCGCTGAGGCGGAGATGCTTTCCAAGCAGGTTGGCGAGATCACTGGCGAGTACGAGCAGCTTCAGGCCAGATTCGACGAGGCAAATCGCGAGCTGGAGCGCGTGTCGGATGATCGGACCCGGGCCGTGGGCGAGCTTACTCGAGTCCAGGCGCGTCTCGGCGAGTCTGAGGAACGCCTCCGCGGAATCGAGGCGAGGTTCAAGTCGGCATCTCACGATCTGGGCGTTGCCAATGCCGAGTTGCAGTCGGCTCAGGCTGAGAGGTCCAGGCTCGAACAGGAGAAGGCCGATCTTCAGGCGAGTGTTGCTTCGCTCACTCTGACCCGGGATGAGTTGACTGCGGAGGTAGCTAGTCTGGAGAAGAAGGTAGAGGACATCAGGGTGAGCGCGGCGATGGCCCTAGCTGAGGCGGCTCAGTCCTCCCAAACATCCATGATTGGCCGGGTCGTATTCCGTGCGGACGAAGTCGTGCTGGGAAGGGTGATTGACGCTTCGCAACCGGTGGAGTCCATAGATGATCAGGTGCGCGCGTTTCTGCTTGAGATCAATGACATCGCGATCCGACGCGGCTTGGGGCCTGCCGGCGACTCTCATCGTGATGATGGCGATACATCTGCCATCCGATTCGACCTGGCGAATGCCTCTGCCGCTTTCGCCAAGATAATGGAGGCGCGCGAAAGAGTAGTGTTGCGCGCAGTATCGCCTGTGAATACCTGGTACGGCGGTGTGTTGCTGGTATCGCTGCATGTATTCCCCGAAAAGCGGATCTTCGAGACCGGACAGGTCGTTGCGTCCAGGGTGATTGATGGGTCGGCCGGGATCGACAAGATCCAGGAAGGCCTGCTGGGCCTGATGGAGGATGTCAATAGCGCCCTCATGGCGGCGGGCATGCCCACCGACGAGGAAGGCAAGATCGGTACCATACTTACGGTGGCCGAGTTCGCGTCGGCGATTACGAGAGTGTTGTCAAACAAGGCGCCGGTCACAGTGCAGGCCGTGGCAGAGTGTGACATCTGGCGCATCGCCGGCCCCCTTTCATTGAAGCTGGTTATCAACCCCGTGTGAGCGTTCCAGCATCTCGCAGCAGGCAAAAATCTTGCCTGTGGTGAAGGAGTTGACCGCGGTTTGGAGAATATCAACACGCAGGCCGAGTTTTAGCGATACCTGCGTTTTCGCTCTTTGACTGGCGGCGAGTTGGAAGGAGGCGCCGCCGCCGAGCAGAGTGCCGGTTTTTCATACTGGCAATGGGGCTCACTTCTGCAGGCCGCCGGGGCGAGGAAACTAGAACACTCGTCAGGGCGACCCCGCTAGATGCGAGTTCTTAGCGTTAAGCACCAACTCGAGGGGGGAAGAGATTAATGAAAAGATTCCTGGCCATACTTGTCAGCGCCGTAATGATCATTGGGATGGCGCTACCGGTGTTGGCGAGTCCCTTCTCTGATCTAGCCGATACTCACTGGGCTGCCGACGCAGTGAAAATGCTCGCTGCGTTGGGCATAGTCCAGGGATATCCGGATGGGTCGTTCAAGGGACGCAACCAGGCAACGAGATATGAGGTCGCGCTCATGGTGGCCAGGGCGCTCGAATATCTCGATAAGGACATCAGGGACCTGACGGAGAGGCTAAACCAGCTTCAGGGTCAGCCCGTGTCGGCCCAACCTGAGCCGGGCGCGGGCGAAGTGGTCCTTCAGGCTCCGACGCCCGACGCGACCATTCTTGAGCAGGTAATAGCCGAAAAGATCGCCGGAATGTCGGAGGCGCAATGGGAGGAGTTCGACGATAGGCTGTCGGCTCTCCTCGCCCGGATCGATGACCTGTCCGAGAGCAACAAAGCGGAGCATGCAGCTCTTTGGAAGGCATTGGAGGCGCGTCAAGGCAGTTGTGCAGGAGACGAGGCCCTGAAGGAAGAGATGGAACTCGCTCTCCGTCAGCAGAAGGCCGAACTCACCATGGCCTTCTACGATTCCGTCACGGCTGCAAACGACGAGAGGGATCGCGCTATTGAGCGCCTTAAGGCCGAGTTCGAGCAGGCTTTGCTCGACCAGCAGGCCGCGCTGATGGCATCTTTGTACGATGTGCTCGAGGCCTACAAGGGCGAGCACGAAATAGACCACGCTGCGCTGGAGGTCAGGCTTGAGGGGCTCTTGGCTGAACGGGCTGAAGCATTGGACTTGGCATTCAAGAAATCCATTGCTGAGCTGCGCGAAGGGACCGGGCCCAAATCCGTGGACGACAGCAAGATCGCTGCCCTCAAGGCCGAGTTCGAGCAGGCTTTGCTCGACCAGCAGTCTACGCTGATGGCTTCTTTGTACGATGTGCTGGAGGCCTACAAGGGCGAGCACGAGATAGACCATGCTGCGCTGGAGGTCAAGTTCGAGGCGCTCTTGAACGAGCGGGTTGCAACGCTCGAATCTGCCTTCAGGGACGCGCTTGCCGAGCTGCGCGACGAGGTCTCTTTGGCGATGCTGGCGCACAAGGCCGAACTGACGATGGCTTTCTACGACTCCATTCAGGCGCTGAAAGACGAGTACGAACAGAGATTCCAGTCTCTCGGAGAGCAGTGGGAAGTGGCGCTTCTGGAGCAGAAGGCCGAGCTGACCATGGCCTTCTACGACTCTGTGCAGGCGCTGAAGGATGAAAACGAGCAGAGGTTTGCCGCTATCGAGGGGAACTGGGAACGCGCGCTTCTGGAACAGAAGGCCGAGCTGACCATGGCCTTCTACGACTCGATCGCTGCCCTGCGCGATGCGAATGAGCAGAGGTTCGCTGCGGTTGACCAGGAGTTTGCTGCCATCGACGAGAGATGGGCACGCGCGCTTCTGGAGCAGAAGGCCGAACTGACCATGGCCTTCTACGACTCTGTTGCGGCCGTACGTGATGAGAACGAACAGAAATTCGCCTCCTTGGAGGAAAAGTGGGAAGTGGCGCTTCTGGAGCAGAAGGCCGAGCTGACCATGGCCTTCTACGATTCCATTGAAGCCGTGAAAGACGAATACGAGCAGAGGCTCGCCGCGGTTGACCGCCAGTTCGCGGCCATCGAGGAAAAATGGGAAGTGGCGCTCCTGGAGCAGAAAGCCGAACTGACTATGGCTTTCTACGATTCCATTGAGGCGCTCAAGGACGAGTACGAGCAGAGGTTCGCTTCTCTCGAGGAGAGATGGGAAGTCGCGCTTCTGGAGCAGAAGGCCGAGCTGACCATGGCCTTCTACGACTCAGTAGCAGCTGAACGAGATGCGCGCGTTCAGGCTCTGGATGAACTCGCCGCCATGCATGAGCAGGATCTGATCAATGCCAAGGCGGAGATGGCTGCGGCCACTTACGATGCCCTTGAGGCGGTGCGTGGCGAATTTGCCATCGAGATCGACGTGATCATGGCTGCCATTGATGCGCTCAGGGATGAATACGATACTGAGCTCAAGGCCCTCGGCGCGCGGATCGATGCAGTGGATGCAGCGCTCAATGCGCGCATCGGCGCTCTCGAGGCCGAAGTGGCGGATGTCAGGGCGCTTGCGGACCAGAATGCGTTCGACATCGTCGACACCTACCACAGAATCAAGGCTGAAGACATTGCTCCGCTCACCGAGCGTGTTGATAAGCTCGAGGAGTCCGCAGCGGCAGCGCACGCCGAGATCAATGCGCTCCGCGGTGACTTCAACAAGGTGCGCATCGGCGGAAGCAATGAGCTGAAATTCGTCGACATCGATGTCGACGGCAGCGTCGGCGCTGAGTTCTACAAGGACCCGTTTGGGCGGTCCGGCAGTGTGTACGCGCCTACGTCGAAACTGGAGAACACACTGAAGCTTGCGCTGAAACTGCAACCGCGCGAAGGTGTCAACATCGACATCGGTGTGAAGGCCGTCACCGACATATTCGGCGGGCCTGATACTCTGGGGCTGTTCAGCGGGGATATTGACGCGCTGATCACGAGGCCGCAGGATGTTACCAAGCTCCGGGCCGGCACGCTTGAGCGACCGGGCAACTTCACGAAATACCAGATGAGCGCGGATGAGTTCGCGGGCGCTGGCGTCTATGGTATCGGCGCCGACTATACGCGCGGCGACCTGAGCCTTACAGGCATCATCGCCAAGCTGAACCCGTCGGCAACCGACTTCCAGTATGCCTTGGGCGCGGGCACTCAGTTCAAGCTCACCGACAAGCTCACACTGGGCGCGAGAGTGCTCGACATTCGCAACGATAGCCAATCGGGCGGGGTGTATGGCCCCGGGTCTGATCCTGAGGAAATCACATTCGGCGGCGACTTTGCGCTGAAGCTCAGCGACGCACTGAGCGTTACGGGCGAGATGTCGCTGTGGAAGAACAAGGCACAGAGCAAGTATCTCGTGGCTCATAACCTTGGCGCTCAGGGCAAGCTTGGGTTCCTGAATATCGACGCATCCCTTGAGCAGGTCGAGGAGGGCTATGATCCCAGGTTCCGCGGTACTGCTTGGTGGTCTGATCCGGATTACCTAGCGAATGATAGCCGTGCGTCCAAGCTGACTATCGAGACTGACCCGATCCGGGGCTTCGTCATAACCGGCGAGGTATCCCGCGAGGGCGACGCGTACTATGTGGATGAGGACGAGACCACTTACGGCGCGAAGCTTGCGTACAACACCAAGCTGCTTGCGGCCGACCTAACCTTGAGAGGTGGCATCAAGCAGGTTGATGAGAGGAAGCCGGTGGACAACCCTGCTGCTACTACCACACAACTCGGGTTTGACGTGGCGTACGAGCCAGTTAAGGCCGGGTTCACCTGGGAGCGCGGGGTCGAGAGCAACAAGGTCGGCTACATTGGCTACGCAAATGCTAGCATCCCGTTCGGCGATGCCCTCACCATCAAGGGCGACTGGGAGCAGCGGTTCGGCACCGATGAGTACTACAAGTACAACGCAGGTCTGAAGCTCTCCTTGCCGGTGGTTGCCGATAAGGTCACGCTAGGCGCAGAGGCTTCCTTTGGAAAGACCTGGCACCAGACCTTGGATGCAGCAAAGGACTACGCCAAGTGGCTCATGAAGGGCGATGTGGCGTGGCAGATTACCCCAGCGACCAAGGCAACCGGAACGGCGTCGTATGAGTGGCGCGAGTACGAGGCGTCCAGCAAGCCTTCCGGAGAGTACCTGCAGCTGGGTCTGGCAGTGGGCCATCGACTCTTCAATACTACCAGCTTGAACCTGAAGTACGACCTGAAGGATGTCCTTTACTCGGCGATCGGGTTCAGCGACTACACCGTGCGTGTTCTCGAGCTTTCGCTCAAGACCGAGTTCTAGGCTGAGGCGAGATGCGCCCCGGGAAGCAACGCTTCCCGGGGCGTTTTTCTAGGGAAGAGGTGAGTCGGTTGGACGAGATTGTGCTGGCGGTAGATCCCGGGCGCGACAAGGTCGGCATGGCCGTGGTATCGAAGGCCCACGGCACGCTGTTGCGATGCGTTGCGAGCGCAAGCGACTATGCGTCCAGAGGCGCGAAACTGGCCGCGGCGCACGGTGTGCACAGGATCGTGGTGGGGGATCGAACCGGCTCGCGCGAAGCAGTCCGGGCACTGGCGCTATCATCTGGGCTTGAGGTAATCACCGTCGATGAACACAGATCGTCGATGGAAGCGAGGCAGCGATACTTGTGCGAACACCGTGGAACGGGGCTGTGTAGGTTTGTGCCGATCGGCCTCAGGACTCCCCCGGAACCGTTCGATGATTACGTGGCGGAGATACTTGCTGCGAGGTATTTCGAGCTTCAGCGCAAGGAGAAGGAATCAACGCCTTGACGAAGAATATATAAAAGCTGAAGAATCGGCGGGAAGGAGGATCCCGGCATGAGGCTGCGACCTGCTCATATGCGGCGATGTCACAAGCTGACTCTGTTGGTTTTGTGCGCAGTGCTGGTCGGGGTATTGTCGCCTTTTGCCCGTGCCGCCGCCCCGCTGATCGCTTCCGACGACTGGAGATACATAGCTCTCGTGGAGCTCGCCCGGGCGGGCCTGCTCGATGAGCGCGACGCCAGCATCTACTGCAGCGGCGTCGCGGTGTCGCTCGGCGATCTCTCACTGGCTGTTGAACGCGCAATCAGGCGTCTCAGAAGCGCTTCGGTCAACGGGGAAGTCTCAGTATCGGGGAGCGTTGCGTCATCGCCGGGTCCGCTTAGGCTGACCGGGCCTGTGCCTGTGCACCTCACCATTTCTGCGAGGCAGGCCAGCCTCATAGCTCGGCTTGTGGACGAGTTCGGGCCGGCTTTCTCTGATCAATCGCTTGCCAACCTTTCGCTGGGTGTGCCGTTTCGCGGTTCCGGAGGAGGCATGGTGCTCAGCCTTTCAGAGTCGGCCCTGCCTGTGTCCAGCCATCGACTACTCAGCGACATCGGGCCCCGCGCGTCCGCATTGGCTTCCCCGGTTTCCATACGCACCCCGGGCAGCCAACCGGAACTCGTAAGGCTCCAGGAACTGCTGACGCCGTCTGTGAGGCCTAGCTCTGAGAACGTCGAACCGCGGTTTCAGGCTGGGGTCCCAAGCCCTTTGGGCACACTGGCTGTTGAGATGTCCAGTCAGGCAGCGCGACGTCCGGCCAAAGACGACGCAGGCGAAGAGAAGCAGTCGACGCGTGGCTTTGACCTATCCACAACTGTGCGTCTGGCCGACATTCTGAAGGTGAGTGCAGACTTCTTCACCGACGACAGGTCGCAGGAGAAGGCTACTTCCACTGCACTGGGAGTCGTGCTCGGTGAGACGGAGGGCGCAGGCCTCAGCGTAGGGCATCGTGTGACGGATGTGGGCGCCGGCGCTGCGAATACAGGCGGCCTAAGGGAGACAGTGACGTCGGTCGATCTGAAGTACTCGCTTCCCGACGTTGTCGGGAAGGCAGTGTCCGCCAGCTCTACTGACTCCATTACCGTAAGGGCAGGCTATGAGCTCTATGGAAGGGAACAGCCGCTGCAGGCCTCGAAGAGCAGCTTCCAGGCCACGGCGTCGCTTGTGATCGACTATAAGCTCTTGCTTGGCGATGCCGCGTTTCTTCAGGCGGGTTACAGGTACGAGAGGATTCGCGACCTGATTGCCTCGGGCGCTGTGTGGACCAAGTCTGAGATGTACGGCGACGGAGGCCTGTCGGCATGGCCCGGAGTCGAACCCCTGAAGCTCGACGGTTCAGATGCGACTCGCACGATTACCTCCATTGACTTTGGATATAGGCTAATGGGCGATACCTCATTGCTGCTGGGGTATAAGCTGATCGATTTCTCCGACATAGGGAATCTGGATTTCACCAAGAATCTCGCTACTGCCGAGGTTACCATCAGGTTTTAGTGGTTTCATCGTGCGTCGCTACGGGGAGGTAGGAAAATGACAAGATATGCGAACAAGGCAGCGGCTATGCTCGTCGCAATGGTTCTGCTGTGCTTTGCCGGCCATACCGCCGCACAATCCGCAACCGCTAGCCCGGTCGAACGCTTAGTTGCCATGGAGGGGCTGCTCTTCGGCACGCAGCAGCAAGGGGCAATTGTGGCGCGGCTCCAGAACATAGAGAACGTGGTGTTTGGAGAATCCGGATCGGGCACTCTTCCTGAGAGGCTCGACCAGTGCTGGAATTTCGTTTTGGGCGACAGGGCCGGCGGCATGAATCTCAAGTTCAAGCTGAAGGCCGTTCAGTGGAAGATTTTCGGCAAGATCACGGATGGACCCGTAGTGCCTATGCTTGTTGACTTGGAGAACAGTGTCATTGGGCAGCCCGGCTTGGGGCCGATCGGGCCGCGACTCGACATTCTCATGAGGCTTGCGATCCCTGGAGGCCGCCCGGAGGTTGGATATTCGTACATCCCCAAAGGGTCACTGGTCAAGGTGAAGCTCGTGACGCCCCTGAGCTCGGTCAAGGCGCGTTCTGGCGATGTCGTGAGGCTCGAAATAGTCGATGACGTCGTTTTCGAAGATCGGTTGGTCATTCCGAAGGGAACGCCCGTCACGGCACGCGTGATTGATACTCTTCGCCCCACCAAGATGGGCGTCAAGGCTCGTGTCGATCTCGAGCTCCAGCCGTTGGATGCCATGGATTCGAGCCCTGTTGTTCTCGGAGTTGAGCAAACCACGATAGCGGCCAATTCCGCAGTTTCGCTGGCAGCCGGCGAGGGCATTCGCGTGTTCGGCATAGTCGGCAAGGAGGGTGCGCTGGGCGGGCTGCTCAGCCAGAATCCCGAACTCGAGATTGCGGAAGGAGTCGAGCTCTTCTTCTCGGTGATGCAGACTGCAAAGGTGTTGGGGCTTGC
>Ga0209718_1001208_pt1 | contig 30297 bp, 21 predicted proteins | sample AD_JPNAS1_MetaG_FD_184420 | JGI IMG/M metagenome (GOLD analysis project Ga0209718, IMG submission 184420) | Active sludge microbial communities of municipal wastewater-treating anaerobic digesters from Japan - AD_JPNAS1_MetaG (SPAdes) (version 2) | ecosystem: Engineered > Bioreactor > Anaerobic... | reverse complement strand
TCATCGTGTCGCCGCCTGACCATCGGATGGACTCCTCCGTCCACCCGCCCTGCGGCGCCCCCGACGTTACCGGCTCACTGGTGATTTTTAATTGGCAGCACTGGGGAATAATAATTGGCAGTCTACAGGCGATTGAACCACACGCTATAGGACACGTTGAGCCACTGCCCTGTCTGGCTCAGGTTGGCCTCGGGCGTTTCCAGCAGCAGATGGAAATGATTGTCCATGAGAACCCACCCGTGCAGACGGGTCCCAAACCGCTCAGGCAGCTCGCCCAAAAGCTCGAGGAAATGCAGACGGTCCCGGTCGTCGCGGAAGATGGCCCGGCGCTCGTTGCCGCGCGCCGTCACATGATACCGTCCTCCGGCACGTTGAATCCGCAATGGACGAGCCATGCGGGAAGGATGGACATTCCACGGCAAATGTCAATTATGAAGATGTGACCCCAAGTCCACAATCGACCCACCTGCCGACAGGCCGGAAGACGGCGGGCCGGATTTCCTTGCGCCTGTCGTTCGACTGTGGCCTGCTTTGAATCATGACGATTCTGCCCACCATCTTCGTTGCCCTCACTCTCACGCAGGCGAGCCTCATGCTTTTCGCCCAGTCCTTCGGCGGCCCGCCGCGCCGGCCCGCCGCGGCATCCACCTTCGCCGCTGCCCCTCTGGCCAAAGACGATGCGGAAAGGAAGATTCTCGATGTCCTCGACGAGATGGATCGAAGCCAGCGACGAGGCACCATGAGCGTCCCTCGGGACGATGGGCGCTTGCTGCGCCTGCTCGCCGAGGGCGCCGGTGTCCAGCACGTCGTCGAGTTGGGAACGTCCCATGGCTACTCTGGCATTTGGTTCTGTCTCGCCCTGCGCACGACGGGCGGAAAACTGACCACGTTTGAAATCGACCCGGGACGCGCCGCCGCGGCGCGGGAGAACTTCCAACGCGCAGGAGTCAGCCATCTGGTCACGCTGATCGAAGGAGACGCCCATCAGGAGGTCACGAAGCTCAAGGGTCCCATCGACCTTGTTTTCCTCGATGCCGACAAGGAGGGCTATGCAGACTACCTCAAGAAGCTGCTGCCCCTGGTGCGCCCGGGGGGCCTGATTGTCGCCCACAACATCACGGCGGGCATGGCCGATCCGGCCTTCATCAAGGCCATCACAACAGACTCCGCCCTCGATTCGGTCTTCGTCAGCGTAGGCAGTTCGGGGCTATCGCTGAGTCTGAAGAAACGATGAAGCCCGACCCCCTGGCAGTGGGTGTGTGACACAGACAATTCTAACCGGTTTCGTCAGGCAGGCGAAACGCAACAAACGCCAGTGCTTGCAGGCTTAAAGCACGTGCTTGCCACTTTCGGCATCATGCCGGCTGCGGCGGTGAGGTTCCGGGCGTAGCCTTCCTCCGGAATGAGGTCAGGCCATGCCCTGCGAGAGAAAAACGGCTGTGCGGTCGCGCCGCACAGCCGTTGGCGATCAGGCCTGAAACGATGTGTTGATCGGCCGCCACATCGTGCGCGGCAGGTTCTACTCGTTGCCTTGGACGCGATAGAACATGGAGCGCGGGCCTACAGTGTCCGTAGCCTCGCGGGCCGAAACGGGCGCGCCCACATTTTCCCAGGCGCCCTGGGTCGCATCGGTGCGGCGCTGCAGTTGGAACGGTCCCAGGCCTCCCTGCCATTTGATGGTGACCGTCGAATTGGCAACGCCGATGTCGGTGATTTCAATGTCGTCGACTGGCGCCTGCGACACCACGGCGATGCCGAACGGCGTGCCGCCGATGCCAACCACCTTGAGGTTCAATGAGGTGGCGCCATCCACCTTGACCGTGCCCAGGCGCCCGCCCGTGCCAACCCAGAACAAAGTCCCGTCGGGACGCAAGGCGATGCCGAGCGGCGAGAGGCCGGCGTCCTGCAAGAGAACCGTCTGATCCGCGCCCGTCAGACTCATTCGTTTGATCTGGTCCGTGCCGGCATCGGTGTAATAGATGTACCCATGGGCGGCATCGACAGCAATGGAGTTGACGAGGAAGTCGGCAGCGGACAGGTCCCGAGCCAATTCCTCATGATTCGCGCCCGTCAGGTCGCAGCGATAGAGGACGCCGTTAGCCATCGGATCGGCGTAATAGATTGAACCGTTCGCCAGATCCAGATCCAGGGCCGTGTAGTGGCCCGCCGAACCGCCCAGGAACTCATAATCGTCGGGCATCTCCACATTGCCCCGCATGACTCCCTGCATCCAGGTCGTCCAATAGAGTTGGCCATTGGCCACATCGAGTCTCAACATTTGAGCGTTGGCGAAGCCCAGCAGGTCTCCGTTGAAGAGCTCTTTCTGGTTGCTGCCGTCCAGTCCCGCTCGAACAATGCGGCTGGCACGCTGCCCGTCGATGCCGTCTTCGGCCCAGTAGACCAGGCCGTTCGTGTCGTCAACGGCGATGCCGATGGGGCGATTCAGCCCGGCCGCGATGGGAGTCTTGCCGCTGCCATCGAACGCGACAGCCCATACGGTTCCGGCATCCACATCCCACCCTCCGGTTTCGGTCCAGAACAGTTGCGGCTTGACCAGTTTTTCTTGAATGGTGTAAGCGACGATTCCGTTGTTGGCCGCCAGGGCGAACACTTTTCCATCGCCGAAAGCGACAGCGCCAACGCCATTGCCATTCGAGTAGTCGCCAGGGAAGAGGCGGGACACTTCGGGATGGTCCTGCTGCACCATGCCCGCCGCGGTGGACTTGAAGAGTCTCAGTTCGTGCCGGCTGCCTTCGGCGGTCGTTGTCGTCACCGTCTTCACAATCGCCAGCAGGTCGCTGTCCGGGCTATAGTCGATGATGCCGCCCATCTCCTTGAGTCCGTCGTCTGTGCGCACGAGGGTTGCTGTGGCTGCGGCCAGGTCCAGGGTGAACTCCTGCAACGCGAACTGCTGGTCAGCCGACGTCCAGTCATTCTTGGTGAAGAACGTGTTGTCCGCACCCCACGCGATGCCGTTGAGGGCGGTGGAAGTGGTGCTGGCGATTTCCGGCGCCTGAACCTTGGTGTGGGTGAAGTTGATTCCGTCAGTGGTGGTGAAGACGGCGATGACCTTGCCCTGCCGCGTGCCGCAAATAATTTGCGTATTCGCGCCCGCGCCGCGTACGTCCATGTTGTCGCCATAGCGGCGATTGGCTGCGGTGGCATCGCCCTCGCTCGGATCGCCTTCATAAACGAGAACCGGGTCGGCGGATTCATCGGCCCATCGATATATCCGGAAGGGCCCATTGTTGCTCATAGGCTCGGCGGGTTGGGTCGCGCTGTCGACCGCCAGGTTGCAGGCGTAGATTGCCCCGTCATCCCCCGCGCCGATCATATTGAGCGGGAAGTTCATATCGTACTTGATCCCATTGGTTTTCAGGGTTCCGGTGACACTCCCGTTGGCGGAATCGATCACATAGACCTGTCCGCTGCCATTGGCGGGATACCGGCTGACGGTGAGGACATGGCCAGAACCCGGATTATAAGCCAGCCCGCGCTGCAGGTGGTTGGTGGTCATCCAATCGTAGGCCAGGGGCGGAATGTTCCAATCGGGTTTCAGCACGTACGCTTGGAGGCGCGCCGGGCCGGCCAATTCGCAGATCAAGCCGGTTCCACTCACGATCATGTTGCCCTCGGCGGTCACATCGAATCCCCAGAACTGGCCATTGTAGCCGGTGAGCGCGGACAATTGTTCCTGTGTGTACGTCGTCACCAGTGCGCCCAGAGTCGTCGCACTGGTCATTTCGTAGACTCGAATGCCGTTGTCGGTGGTCTGGACGTAGAGGTAACCGCCGCGTTCAACCACGGTCCAGAGGCCGAAACTTCCCGTCCCGGTCAACGTTCCCGCGTTGCCCAGTTCGGTTTCCGCTCCCGTTGCCAGGTTGATGGCGAAGAACTTCGGGTTTTCGTTCTGGCCCCCATCGCCGTAGTAAGCGTAGCCGCTGTAAACATCGCCCACACGGACATTGCGAATCCGGCCGGTGATGCTGGTCGTGATGTATCCTTGCTCGTTCCATCGGGTGTCTGGCGTCACCGTAAACGGCTCCGCATTCACCGTCGCCAGTGCCAACCGCTTGCGGTTGCCCGAAGGATTGTAGATGCAGTAAATGATCGTATTCTCATCCACCCAGTCAAAGGTCTCGGTATTCTGGTCTTCGGGCACCGGAGCTTCGATCCGGTTCTGGAAGTCAAAGTCATACCGCGAAAACACCGTGGTTGCCGCGCTGCTGGCGCCCAGGATGTAACGAGTCCGATTGGCGCCGCGGAAAGGCGCGATGGTGCGGTGCTCGACCGACACCAACACCACTTCCGGCGTGCTGGAACCTTGGGGATAACGTCCGATGGCAGGGACGTTGATTTGGTTGGCATAGACGTCCCCGTCGAATAAACGAGGGTTGAACATGCTGTTGGGAGCAATCCCAAGGTCCGCATGAAGCTGAATGGTCGTTCGCAGCCTCAGATTCTCGGATAGAACGGGGTCCGCCTGGCATTGAGAGGCAAACCATATTGTAGCGACAAGTAATGGTATTTCTAATCGTTTTATGTTCATGATCAGTTGCATTTTAGCTTTCTACCGCAAACCGCGCCGATTCTAATGCAATCAGGGGGGATGGGCAAGCCATTCCGTTATTTTGTTGAACCCAAAACCCACAACGCACTGCCCGGCATGCTCCGCGAGGAGGCGTAGGGCCGCTGAGGGCCAAGGCCAGGCGCCAGGGGACCGAGACCGAAAGACGCCGGCGACCGAATGCGGGGTCCGCAGATTCGGCGCATCCCGATCCTCGACTTTGCGTCGGCCTCAGCTAGCCTGCGCCACGGGCACATGAACTGGACAGAACAGTCAACTTTCTGTTCCAATGCCAGAGTGCCTTCAGAATCCTCATGAACACTCGGCATCTCTTTCAGGCTCTGCGAGACATGGTGTCCCCGGCATTAGTCCTCATTGCGGCTGTCGCAGTCACCGGCGCGAATCGCCCTCCCCGCGAAACCGTGGGCGGCCAGACGGCGCGACCGCGGGATGCCCGCGATCATGAGGCCGCAGGCCGAGCGATGGAAGGCATCCGACTCGGCATCGAGAGGGAGCGGTTCACCCTCGATGGGCGGCCTGCGTTTCTATTGGGCATCAGTTACTACGGGGGCCTGGGAGCCGGCATCGACACGCTGCGCAAGGATCTCGATTCCTTGAAATCGCATGGCTTCAACTGGATCCGCCTCTGGGCAACCTGGTCCTATGCGGGACACGACGTTTCCGCGGTCGATGTCCAGGGTCGTCCGCGCGAGCCGTATATGACACGCCTCAAGACCCTCGTGGCCGAATGCGACAGGCGCGGAATGGTTGTTGACGTCACCTTGAGCCGCGGCCGCGCCGCCGTCGGCGGGGGCATTCCCGATATGCAGGCGCACCGGACCGCGGTGCAGTCGATCATCGGCGCCCTGGGTGAGAGGGCCAATTGGTATCTTGACCTGGCCAACGAGCGGGATGTTCGGGACGCCCGGTTTGTCTCGACGGAGGAGGTGCGGGAATTGCGCGACCTGGCACGGCGGTTGGCGCCTGGCCTGGCGGTGACGGCCTCATTTGGAGGGCATGACCTGGGGGAAGCCTATGTGCGCGAGGCGCTCTTCGAGGCCGGGCTCGATTTCGTCGCGCCACACCGCCCTCGATCGGCGGGAACCGCCGCCAAAACGCTGTCGCACACGAGAATGTGCCTGGCCGCCATGCGCCAGATGGGACGACTGGCGCCGGTCCACTACCAGGAACCGTTCAGGCGCGGATACGGACACTGGGAACCGATTGCCGCGGATTACCTGACCGACTTGCGCGGCGCAGTCGAGGGCGGCGCGGCGGGGTGGTGCCTGCACAATGGCAGCCGGCGGGGCGAGAAAAACGACCGCCCCCGCAGGTCGTTCGACTTGCGCGAGCAATCGCTGTTCGAGCAACTCGACGATGAGGAGATGGCCGTGGTTCGCCAGGCGATCGAAGTTGTTCAAGACGTCTGGACACGCTGAGATCGGTTCCGTGCCTGAAGAAGTCACCGGCGGTGTGTCCCGTCCCGCCGCCGGAACTAGCCCCGGCCGGGTTCACCACGGCTCAATCGGTTGCATCGAGAGATCTCGCCGGCCTCCCATGTCCAAGGTGCGTCCCGGCTGAACTGTGGGCGCGCAAACGGTCTTCCTGGATAGGAAGGAGGCGAGGCAACTCAGTTGAGCCTCACCACGGCAGCCGAATAGGCCGGCAATTCGAAGCGAACCCGTTGACCGGTCAGTTGAACCATGCCGGTCTCCACCCGCACGGCCGTAGGCGCCTCGAGGGTGTTGCGGGCGCGCAGCGAGCCGGGCGCGACCACCTGCATCGACGCGGTCTTCGGAGTGAATTCGCCGTGCAAGTCGACTTCGACGTTTCTTTCCTCGGCGTTGGGGTTGATCGCCTTGACAACCACGGTTCGGCCGTCCTCGGCGCGGGTTGCGACGACGTTGCATCCTTGCGGATCGCCGTCGACCGGGAGGAAGCCGGGAGCGAAGTTATCCCACCAGAGTTTCATCACGACGTAGTTCGGGGCCGGGAACCAGCCGGTGTGATCGAAGTTAATGAACGCGTTGTCCCAGGCGCCGGCGGAGAGGTGGCGCAGGAACAGCGCCGGACCGCCGAGGGTGAATTTCCGGCCCTGACGCTCATAGGCATTGAGCAGGCCGCCCGCATACAGGCCGGTGCGCCAATCGGTGGATTGCGCGTTCCATTCGGAGTTGTAGATCTCCATCTGCGGGTTGGCGGAGGCGGCGATGGAATCGGCAAGCTCGAGCAACAACTTCTCATAGCGCTCGATCCCCGAAGCGAAGTTCTGAGGATTCTCGTAGTGGTGGACGCTGATATAGTCGATCATGGGGGCGCAGGCATCGATCAGCCCGCGGTTCCAGCGCATGTCGAAGCTGCTGCCGCCACAGGCGATGATCTTGATGGGAGTGCCGAGATCGGCCGCCTTGGCCCGCATTGCAGGCGCAAATTCGAGCACCGTCGCGATATAGGCCTCGATACCGGCGCCCCAAGTCTCGTTGTCGAGTTCCCAGTAAACCACACCGTATGGCTCGGGATGCCCGTGGGCGGCGCGGAGGGCCCCCATGGGGGTCGACGCGTCGCCGTTGCAGTATTCCATCCATTCGAGGGCGTAGGGCAGGTAATCGTCGCGGGAGGCTAGTTTGAACTGAGCCGGCGCGCCGCAGCCGGCATCGAGGATGCCGGTATTGATGACGAGCAACGGCTTCGCGCCGACTCGATTGCAGAGCATCATGTACTCATCGGTGCCCAACGAGTTGATATCCTGGTCCTCCCACATGTAGGCCGAGTAGATGCGCCGTTCGTGCTGCGGCCCCACGGCGTCCTTCCACAGATAGACCGACGCGAAACAGCCTCCCGGCCAGCGGATGATGGGCGGCCGCAGGCCGCGCACCGCGTCCAGCAGATCGGGTCGGAACCCGCCGTTGGCCAGGGCGTCTTCACCCATCAGGCTCACCTGATCGAGTTTGACGGCGCCCGCACCCAGCAGCGTGATGCGCAGGGAACCGTCCAGAGTGCCGCCGCTGGAGTCGATCTGAAACGGGAACTCGGCCCAACCGGCGCGAGGCGGGCCCAGGACGGCCTCGCCCAACACAGTGTCGTGGTCTAGCAACTCGATCTTGATGCCTCCGGGCAGCGCGCCTTTCATCCAGACCGACCCGTAATAGCGCTGTGGCGTGAAACGGAAATTCGCCTGCTCGATGCCCGTGGGTGCATCGTCGCCGGTGAGGCGGATGCTGTAGTCGTTATTGAGCGCGTCTTCGACCTTGTCGGCCTTTCCAGAGCCGAAGTGCCTCCAGAAACTGAACTCGAATGGCTTTGAAGGGAGCGTGGGCAATCCCGAGAAAAGGACGTCTGAGTTGTCGAGTCGCGTCACCTTGATATTGCGGTAGCGCGCGTGCGTGCCCCATGTGCCAAGGCCGATCATGCCCTTCCGATACGGGTTGTCCTCGTCCCGCAGATCGATGATCTGTTCTCCATCGAGCCAGCATTGGATATGGTCGCCTTGACAGCGAATGCGGACGTCGTACCAACGGCCTGTCTGGATGTTGCCATTTCGGCTCCGTCCGATTCCACGGCGTCTGCCCTCAACTTCCTTCTCGATGGCGTGGCGGGTATTGTTCCAGCCGCCCAGGTTCAGCCAGTAGAAGGAGTCATCGTCCTCCGCTCGAAACAGCACCAGGAAGCCCTCGGTTCCGCGCTCCTTGAGGGCCTGCAGTGTCAGTTCATAATCCTCCCAGGATCTGTCGCCGAACAGGACATGGGCGTCTGTGACCAGCGCCGACTGGACCACTTCGCCATTTTCGGTCGACCAGTTGCCCATCCCGGCATTGGCCAACTCGAAACTCCGGTTCCAGACCAGCTCGCCCCAGAGACCGCCATTGGCGGAGTGATAGATGTGCTCGAAGAAATGGCCGTAGACATTCGGATTGATTTCGTGTGTTGGGCTGTCGGTGTTCACCGTCAGCCGGACCGGCCCCTCCCCGGATTCCGCGCTTGGCGGGCAGCAGCACGCCAGGGACAATCCTGCGAGGGTCAGGCCAGTGATCCTCATCCATTGCTTCCAATACTCGATCGCGTTCATAGTCTTGATCCCAAATGACTCGTCCGGCCGCGGCTCTCCGTCCCCGCCACAGAATCCGGAAACGAACTGTGTAATTGCTCTTGTCGCGCCGGTAAAGTTAATCATTCTCAACGCGTGATGAAACACCCCGAGCCGTTCACAGAGCAGCGCCGCGCCGGCGGCCTCCGGCTCTGGCTGTCCCCCGGCTTCGACGTGCCGCCGCGCGTGGAAAAAATCCTGCGCGAACTGGCCGCCCCATCCGATCCCGGCGTGGTAATCCTGAAATCGTCCAGCCGCCGCAGCGTTTTGCGCGTAAAGAATTTCTCGCCGGAGATTCCGTCCATAGTGGTCAAAGGTTTTCCACTGAAAAAGATCGAGTCCAGGCTCAAATGGAAAAAGTACGGGCTGGCGGAGTTTCAGAATTACCAGCAAGCCGCCTCGCGCGGAATCCCCGTGCCCAAGTGTTTCGGTTGCTTTGAAGTGCGGGCGTTTTTTCTCGTCAACGCGAACGGAACGCTCATCGAAGACCTGCGCGGTTTCCGGAACCTTGACGAGCTGGCGCGCGAAAATCCGGGGCGGAGATCGACGGTGTTGCTCGCGGCGGTTCCGCTGCTCAAACTTCTCTTCGAGACCGGCGTGAACCACATTGACCCCAGCCCACACAACATGATGCAGCCGCCCGACGGCGGAGGTTTGCGGCTTTTAGACTGGCAATACTGCTCGTTTGTCGCGCCGCGCCAGCCAGCGCAACTCGCGCTCCACGCCGCGCATTTCCTGAACTTCGCCCGCTGCGAAATCAACTCGGACGACTGGAGCCGTTGGCTCGGCGAACTTCACGCCGCCTGCGGGTGCAACTCCTCGCGCGAAAGATTTCAGCAAGCCGTCGCCGTCTTGCAGTCGCGCGGAAAAATCACCGGCGACGAGCGGCTTCAGTTAAGACTCGATTCGATAAGCCACGAATTGCTTAATCAGGCTTTATGATGAAAGGAATTTTCGCCAGGCAGTGGCCACATCGTTGTGAGGTTCTGGAGTGCGGTGGGTGAGGGATGAAGGCACACACCGCTTTGGCTCTGGCGCCATGCCGGCAAACCAAAGCGGCGTCAGCCCCGTTCCCATCCAGCCACCGCACTCCCGAACGCTTGTGCGCGCTTGTTTGCTCTGATGAATCCCACCCATTTTTTTCGCCACCAGCTTCTCAAGCTGAAGTGGCGGGGCGTCCGCAAACGCGGGCACACGTTGCGGTTGCGCATCGGCAACGCGCCAAAGTTTTTCGCCGCGCTGAACGCCGCGGACATCCGCTACGTGGTGCTCCGCTGGTTCGATGAAGTTCCTCTGGGCGACGCTTCGACACACAACCGGGATGTTGACCTGCTTGCCGAATCAGCCCGGCTCGCCGACATCGTGCGCATCGCCGCTTCGTGTCCCGGCGGCATCAAATGCGACCTTTACACCAACACCGGCAAGCTCGGCACGGCCTACAAAAGGTTTCCCTACTACCCGCCCGTGCTCGCGGAGGAAATCCTGTCCGCGCGCGAATCGTTTTCAGAGACTTTCTTCGTGCCCGCGCCCGCGCTGCATTTCAAGTCGCTGGCCTACCACCTCGTCTATCACAAAGGCGCGGCGTCTGGAATTCCCACGGGCACAGAAATCCCGACCGACGCGCACTCGCGCCGCTCGTATCAATATTTCATCGAGATGCTCGGCGAAAAACTCGGCGTCGGGCTCAAGCGCCCCTACACGCTGCTCGCGCTGCACGAACATCTGAAATCGATCGAGTGGTCAATGCCGCACGACCTGATGGTGCGCTGGCCGCAGCAACATGACTGGATGCACCGGCTCGCGCGCCACGAGGAAAAACCGTTTGAAGCTTTCGCGTGCGCCCTGCCGGACGTGATTGTTTTTTTGTTGCGCGCCGACGCCGCAGAAACCGCGATGGAAGCAAGGGCGCTGGAACTTTTGCGATCGCGCTTCCGCGTTTTGAAAATGGAGCCGCTCGATGCCGCGCAAATCCGTCGCGTGATGCATTCCGTGCGCGGCGGGAACTGGGTGGAGCATCGCGAGGGGATTCTCATCGAGCCGCGCGTGGCGTGGGTTTGCCACGACCCACAACCGCAGCCAGTCCCTGAAAACGACCCGTTGCGTCGCAAATACCCGCTCGTGCAGAATCAAAACGTGTTTTTCAAGAACGAAATCCGCGACCGGCTGAACGAACTTTTCCCGGCGCAGCCAAAACGCATCGCCATCCACGGCAGCGACAACGCGATGGAGACGCAGCATTATCTGCACGCGATCTACGGCGGGCGTCACGCGGAGATATGCGACGAACTGGAACGACTTTGCGCCCGATGAAACTCGGTTTCCTTTTGTTCGACTCTTTTCTGTTCGGCGGATTGCAGCGCGACTGTCTGGGGTCTCCAATTCCTATCAGACGACAGGGTAAACGCTGAAAGGAGGCCGGATTTCCTCGCGCGCGGCGAGGCCCTGCCATCCTCCGGGATGGATGCTCCGCGGGCGCTGTCAGCGCCATCCGCCAACCGACCGAGATGTCCCACCGCCCAGTGTCGCGGAAACCCGTAGATGAACGGCGTCAGACACCCGTCGGGCTCGACGATCAAGGTGGGGACCAGATCGGCGAAGGGCGCCGTGGCGGCGCACGCCGCGTCGTTGGTCTGCCGCAGCCAGTGACTTGCCTCCACCCGGCGGCGGTCGATCACGTCCAACGCGATTTCCGGTCCTCCCCTGCCCCGCCACTCGGGCAACAAGGCCAGCAACCAACTCGCCACGCGGAACTCCCGGCTGTCGGAAATTGCCTGGCTAAGGTTGACGGAGGCGGCCCCGAAACTGCACAAGGAATGCACTTCGACAGCCAGGGCCTCTTGTTGGTCGGCAGACTCGTCGAGCCAACTGAGCCGGTCGGCATTGGCGCGCGTGAGCGTGAAGATCAGGAATGCCTGGTGCCTCACGGCTGCAACTGAACTCGATAGAACCCGACGGCCTTTCCCAGGCGCGTCGGGTCGGTGTCGGTGTAGCTTGTTGCGCTTCCGTGGCTCGGCACCGTAGCGATGCTCGCCCAACCGCCGGGCAGGGCCGCAGTGTGCTCGACGGTGTATATCCGGCCCTCGATGCTGCTCCACGCAATCTTGAGGTCCGCACCCCGCCGCACCTCGGTGATCTGAGGCGGGTCGTCCGGGCGCGGCACAATGGCCTCGGCCCCTTTGTCCCGAATGCGTGTCAGGGCATCCACATCGAGAACCGTCTGGTAGAAGAACACGTTGTCGATACTGCCTTGCCAGCCCTCGTCTGCATTGTCAGGCCGCAAGCCCCCGATGGCCGTCGTTGTGAATCCCGGCCCGAAGACCGTCGGCGACACGACCACCGTGAGCGGGTCGTCAGTGGTAGCAACGTCCGGGTCGACATAGAATGCGAGCGTTTGATTCTCCTGGTCGTACGTGATCGCCACAAAGCTCCAGGCCTCCGTGCTCACAGGCACCGGGGTGTCGGGCACCAGACCGCTGCCGGTGAACGCCGTGAATCGGAACGATCCGTTCCGCGTATCGAAACCGATGCTGCGGTCGTATCCACCGTTGTCGTGCCCCATGATCTTGCGCAGACCCGGCACGAGCGAAGACGCCTTCACCCAGGCCCCCATGGTGAGCTGCGGCAGATCGCCCGGATTGATGCTGATCGGTGCGATCAATCGCTGCTGTCCACTGAACACATACGCGCCCCCCTCGATCCCGCCGGCTGCCTGGTATGCCGGCGCCGCTCCCGCGGGAACGATCAGGTCGCTGCCCTTGCCGGTGGCGTTCCGTAGCGGATTCGCCGGATCGTCGAAGGGATAGAAAGCGATGAGCGGCGACTCGTACGGCACGAAGGCCGACAGATCGAGCAGCGTATGCCGATCCGTCGTCGAGTTCGAGATCAGGTCCAACTTGGATTCGAATTGCCCCTCGTGTCTCCGCGGATCGAATGTCACCTTCATTGCGGCCGAGGCGCCCGGAGCGATGGCGGCTGGCACTTCCGCGACCGCGTAGTGGGCGGCATTCCGCCCGATGATTCGCGCCTCGGTAATCGCCAGCGGCTGGGTCTGGCCGGTGTTGCGCAGCTCGACAGAGACGGTCTGAGGAACCGGTATCGGTATCGGAGTGGCGAAAACCGGGTCGGACGGAGCCACCAGGACCGGGTCCGGCCTCAATTGGAGCAACGCCTCCTTGCCCAAATCGCGCACCGACCTGACCAGGGCGGCATCGGTCCGCCCTCCAAGGAAAAACACGTTGTCGATTGGCCCTACCCATCCTTCGCCGCCCCCCGGAGCGATGGCGCCAATGGCGGTCGTCGTCGCGCCCGCGCCCATAGGCGCGGCGTGGACAATCGCCTGCGGTTCGTCGTGGGTCGTGGCGACGTCGAGGTCGACGTACAATGTGAGTTGTTTATTGGGCTGATCATACACGGCGGCAAGAAAGGTCCAGGCATCCGGTCCGAGCGGTTCCGGTGCCGGATCGCCCTGGCTGGGCCCGTGGTTGTTCGTGCCCGTGAATGCGACATAGCGGTACGTGCCGTTGGGCATCGGCCCGCCGGCCACAGTCGTCCGGTTGTCTAACCCGATCACCCGGTCCCACCCGCCGTTGTCGTGTCCGATGACCTTGTACAGGCCCGGACTGATTGCGCTGGTTCTCACCCATGCGCCCATGGTCAGGACAGGAATCTGGTCGGGATTGATGTTCAGCGGCACGACCCAGCGCTGGCCCCCGTCGAAGTCGTAGCCCCCGCCCGCCACTCCGCCCACGGGATCGTACGTCGGATCAAAGCCCTCGCCGGCGCTCTGCAGCGTCCGGTTGTTGCCCGAATCGTCCTTCCGCGGCTCGGCTTCGTCGTCAAACGAGTAGAACGCGAGCAACGCCGTGCCGGTGACTCGGGCACTGACATCGAGATCGATCACCGGTGTGCTGGCGTCGTTGCTCTCGATTCGCGCCGACGCGGCGAAACTCCCCACCTGCCCATGACGATCGAAAGTGAACTCGATGACGCCGGTTGCCCCGGGCGCCAGCGTCGTCGGAAAGCTCTTCACGCTGTAAGAATCCACATCGGGCCCGCTGAGCATGATGCTCTGGATCTTGAGTGTGTCGAACAAACCGGCGTTCCGAATCTCGAAAGTGAGCGTCTGCACCGGCGGCAATTGCGCCAGGTCCAGCAGGTTGGGCGCCGCGGTGAACACAAGGTCCGGGTCGTCGCCCACCTGCGCGCTGATGTCCAGCGAGAGCAGCGGTTGACTCGGGTCGTTGCTCTCGATCTCCAACATGGCCGTGAACGCCCCCACCCGCCCCTGAGAATCAAGCGTGAATCTGATCTCTCCGGACGCGCCGGGAGCCAGACTCGACGGAAAGTCGACCACCCTATAGCGGGCGGCGTCGGCCCCGGCCACCTTCACGCTCGAGAGGGTGAGGCTCTGTGCGGGCCCGATGTTCCTGACCCCGTAGGTAAAGGACAACACCGGCGGCGACTTGGGCAGGTTGCGCAATTGCGGCTCGCTGGTTAGACGCAGGTCAGGGTCTTCGGCGCCGCTGCCGAGGATCGCCCCCTTCCCGCCATCCCGTATGGCAGTCAACTGCTCGACGGTCAGGACCTCGTCGTAGAAGAACACGTTGTCGATCGCGCCCTGCCACCCTTCGTCCGCGTTGTCCGGACGGAGTCCCCCGATGGCGACCGTCGCCTGGCCATCACCAAAGGCCGCAGGACTCGTGGCCATTTCGAGCGGATCGCCAATCGAAAGGCTGTTCAGGTCCACGTAGACCGTCATCTGACCGGTCCAGTCGTCGTACGTGACCGCCAGGAATGTCCAGTCGCTTGTGCTCTTGGGCGGCACGGAGCCCGGCGGCGGATCGCCCGTGCCGATGAAGGCCGTGTAGCGGAATCCGCCGTTGCGTGTGTCCAGACCAAGGGTGCGATCATAGCCGCCATTGTCGTGCCCCATCACCTTCCGCTGTCCCGCCACAAGCGACGATGTCCTGACCCAAGCCCCCATCGTGAGAGCGGGCAAGGCGTACGTGTTGATGTCGATCGGCGCCACCAGACGCTGCGTGCCGTTGAACAGGAAGGCCCCGCCCTGGACGCCGCCGTCGGGAACATACACCGGGTCCGCATAGCCTCCTTCGAGCGTGTAGAAGTTGCCGCTGTCGTCCTTATACGGATCGGCCGGATCGTCAAACGAATAGAAGCCGATCAACCCGGCCTCGAGTGGCAACAAACCCAGAAGCGCGCTGACGATGAGGGTTGGCACTCGACCCACACGCTTCACACCGACAAGGAATCGATATCTCATAGAACCAGGAAGTTTTGGAGATTCTCGGGAATACGTTTGACCGACAATGGATTAGGCCTAAAAAACGCCTTTATGTCCCATCTGTCAAGCCTAAGCCCGGACACCAGGATCAGAGGTCAGAGGTCGAGGTGGAACATCAGGTCACACGCAGCCTTGTACCTCTCTCTGTACACTTCTTCTGTTCTTGAAAGAGAAGACTTTGGTTGCGGCTTTGCCGCGCTGGGAAATGTTCGGGCTGAGGGTTTGCTTGGCCACTGCCCTGCTGCCGGCTCTTAGGGTCTGTGCAAAAATTACTTCCGGTTTTGGCGGGAGCGCCACCGGGCCAGATGCGAGGCCCGAGGGAGGCAGTGTATCCCCTGAGATACTACCCGAATACCTCCGCAACATGCTCTTCCTGAGAAGCTCACAGTCGACTAGCGAGGCGGAGGAGAGAGAGGCCTGGTCGACGTGTTTGGTTTCGTGAGCCCGGACGCTCATGTCCCCATCGGCTCGTCCGAGGTCGAAATGGCGAGGCTGGGTCGGAGCTTCATTTGCGGAATATGCTGGTTCCTGATCAAACGCTTCATGCAGCAAACCGTGAGCATCCGCTTCAGTAGGGAGATGCGGCGCCTTTGGGTTTTTGAGTTTCATTCCTGCATTTGTCAACTATTTAGATGCGACCCCATTGCCTTTGCCTTTACTTCCGGACGATGCCGCGATTTGATGGCGTCCGATTCATGAAACAACTGGCGCGCATTACCGGAACTGCCGTGGCCGCTTTGCTCGGCCTTGTCGTGGGCGCTCTGGTCACTGGGTTCGAGGGACTGGATCACCAGCCCTTCATTCGAGCCGATTACCACGCCCGCACAGTCGAGCGCCTGCGCGCCTCGACCAACCGGACACGGGTGGCGTGGGGCTTGCTCGAAGCCGGCTTTGGCAAGGCGCTGCTGACCCCCACACTCGACGCCAACACCGACGACCCCGTCCACGGCAAGTTTGCGTCGCTGCCCCTGGCCGGCTACGGAGTCCGACGCGGACGCCCCGCCACGGGAGTCCACGATGACTTGTGGGCGAAGGCCATTGCCGCGCGCGTCGCGGGACGCACCGCCGTCTGGGTGGGCGCGGACGCCTTGATCATTCCGCGTGAGGTCAGCCAGGAGGCGATGCGATTGCTCGCCGAAGACCCGGGCCTGTCGCGGGAACAGGTCTATTTCGGCGCGACGCACACGCACGCAAGCCTGGGCGGATGGGGCGAAGGCGTGGTGGCGGAAGCCTTTGCCGGGCCGTATCAGCCCGGAGTGCGGATTTGGATGGCGAGGCAACTGGCGGCGGCGGCGCGTGCGGCGGTGGCGAATTTGCGGCCCGCGGAGGTCGGACAAGGGCGGATCGAGGCGCCGGAATTCGTCCGCAACCGACTGGTCGGCACTCAGGGAGAGGTGGACTCCGAATTGAGCTACGCCGTGTTCAAACAGGCAGGAGGGTCCACCGCGGTCCTGGGAAGCTACGCAGCCCACGCCACCGTCCTTTCGGGAGGCAACATGGAGTTCAGCGGCGATTACCCCGGGTATTGGCAGCGCGAGATCGAGTCGGCCACAAAAGGAATGGCCCTGTTCCTGGCGGGTGGAGTTGGCAGCCACAGTCCGCGCGCGGGCGGCGGCGGGTTCGCGGGTGCGGAAAACATGGGTCGGGCCCTGGCAAAGCGTGTGCTCGATGATCTGGGGTGCGTCACGCTTACGAACACGGTCGCCTTGGGCGCATTGGGGTGCGATGTCGATCTGCCCGAACTGCATGTGCGGCTGGCGGACGACTGGCGTCTGCGGCCAGTGTTTGCCCGGCGCCTGCTGCCAGTCGAATCGCTCACCTACCTGCAGGTCCTCCGATTGGGCCCGACGGTGTGGATTTCGACCCCATGCGACTTCAGCGGTGAACTGGCCCTCGAGATCAAGGATTTCATGCGCGCGCGCGGCGCGGACGCCGTCGTCACCAGCTTCAATGGAGATTATATCGGCTACGTGATCCCGGCACGGTACTACCACATGCGCGGTTACGAACCGCGAACGATGTCGTTTTACGGGCCCTGTCTGCCGGACTATTTCACCGCACTCATTCGCACGATGTCGTTGATGACAATGTGATCATGGCGAAACGCCCGAAAGCAAGCGAGAGGGCTCGGACTCGTTCCACGGCCGCGGGACGGCTTCGCCCCCTCCGTAGCCGCCGTCGTGAGACGGCGCTGATTCCTGCTTTGACGGAGCGAGTCAGCGCGGACTCCCGTCCGCGGCTACGGTCTCCTCCGTAGCCGCCGTCGTGAGACGGCGCTGGCTTCTCAAGGCAGGCACGTTGTCACAGCCCGGTGCACCCCCTCCGTAGCCGCCGTCGTCAGACGGCGCTGATTCCTGCTTTTGACGGAGCGAGTCAGCGCGGACTCCCGTCCGCGGCTACGGTCCCCTCCGTAGCCGCCGTCGTCAGACGGCGCTGATGTCTGTGTTCGCCGGAGCGAGTCAGCGCCGACTCCCGTCCGCGGCTACGGTCCCCTCCGTAGCCGCCGTCGTGAGACGGCGCTGACTTCGGCGTTGACAGATCAGCGTCCGGCAGGAGTCAACACGAACTGGTGCGCCTGGGGCTGGCGCGCCATCGCAATCTGCTGCTCGAACTCGGCAATCTGCCGATCGAGGCCTGCAATCTCGGCCCTGCGCCCCGCCTCGGAGACCGGGTTGCGCGCCCAATTCGGAAGGGACATCAACTGCACTTCACGCCACCGCCTGAAGAACACGTCGTTTTTCTTGAAGACAAGGTCCAGAACGCTTCGAGACTGTCGGGTGATCGGGCCCGCTTCAGCGGCGAGGTTCCAGCCTTTGGCAAGCGTCTCGCGGCTCACCGTGCCCACGACCTCGCCGTCGATCTTGACCTCATACGCCTCGGCCGTCAGACCCGTCACGCGCAATTCGTACCGGCTCAGTTCGTCCAGGACCGGCGCCAGTTGCAGGGCCGCCTTGGCCCGCGGATCGATGGGCATGGGCAACGCGTCGTCCAAACGATCGAAACTCAGCGCGCCATCCGAGAGCTTGACGTTGTCCGCCTTGCAGCGCTGGGCGCTTGTGATTCTTTGGGCGCCGCCGTCGATGTCGAGTTGCGAAACCAGGGCGTCTGCGCCGAGGCCTTTGAGCACCGCCCAGGCCATCAGTGTGTGGCCGGCCGGCCCCGGATGCACCGCGTCGCCCCCGCCGATGAACGCCGCCGGATCCGCAGCCCGCTCCCGCATCATCAAGCCAAGATACGGATCGAACTGATCGACGAACACGGCCCCTGTCTTGCCCGCCACATCTTTGAGTCCATCCGAGAACTTCCGCAGCGACAGGTTGCGCGCATCCTTGTCGGGGTCGGGGCGTTTGTCCTCGATCGGCTGGGGTGTCAGGAGGGCGACACGCGCGCCGGCCTCCTGCAAGACGCGGACGAGCCGTTCCTGGCTGCGGACGTATGCCCGGAAGATGTCTTCACGAAAGGGTTGATACGAGTGATCGTTCATGCCGAACTTGATTGTGACAACAGTCGGCCGCAGAGGCAGCACGTCGCGTTCGAGTCCGCGCTTGACGGCATCGTTGACCATCGACTGCTGCTGATCGGCATCTGCCGCAAACAGCGCCTTCTCGTCCGGATGCGCCCGCTGTCGCAGCCAGGAGGTGTCTCCGCCCCAGCCCACGTTGCGGAACGTGACGTTCCATTGGGGGTATCGAGTCACGGTGTAGGCCTCGATATAGGTCGTGTAAAGGCGCTGTTCGGTGATGCTGTCACCGAGAAAAACCACCCGATCGCCGTCGCGGATCAGGTAGTCCGCAGCGCGGACGTTCGACCCGAAAGCGAGCGCTGCGGCCAGGGCAATTGCAGACCGGAGATGAGCGTATGTCATGGGCGAAGTCTGCCGCGTCCGATCGGGCTAGGAAAGAAGAATTCCGCGTTGTCGAGAACCGAATCCTCGACCGCGTCCCGGTGCGCCGCGTAAGGTGCTGCCTGATCGGGCTTTGCGGGAATCCATACGGTTCATCGACGCCGGGCGCGTTCGGGCAATTCTGACAATTCCGGGCTTGACGCATCGGCGATGCAGATTAGGCTTTTATTGAAATTGAGTCAGAGGCTGGCTGAGCCAGCACGCGAAGTCGGGGACCAAGTTCTGCCGACTTTTTTGTTCCCTGCACGGGGAAGGGCGTATGAACAACGAGTTAATAGCAGTCCTGGACTTCTGGGAGCGCGAAAAGGGTATCACAAAGGATACCCTGCTCGCTGCTGTCCAGGAGGCGCTGGTCTCGGCTGCCAAGAAAGCCATCGGCCCGGCTCGAGACCTTCGGTGCACAATCGATTCGAAGTCGGGCGATATCAAGGCGTGGGCCAAACTGATTGTTGTCGAGAAGGTTCTGTCCAAACATGGCGAGATTTCCGTTTTCGACGCGCGGCGCGTAAACCCCGACGCGCAGATTGGGGACGAGATCGAGTTGGAAGTCACTCCGGCCGGATTCGGACGCATTGCCACGCAGTATGCGAAACAGGCCTTGATGACGCAGCTCCGCAAGGCGGAGAAAGCCTTGATCTTCGCCGAGTTCAAGGACCGCGCAGGTGATATCGTCAGCGGCGTGGTTCGGCGCTTCGATCGGTCGGATGTCACAATCGATCTGGGCCGTTATGAAGCGCTCTTGCCCAACCGGGAACGGGTGCCGACGGAGGAGTACCAGGTGGGCGAGCGATTGCGCTGCTACGTCAAAGCCGTCGAGAACGGCATTCACGGCCCCGAGATCATCCTGTCCCGATCTGATCCTCAGTTCGTCGTCAAGCTCTTCCAACTCGAAGTGTCAGAAATCGCCGACGGCACCATCGAGATCAAGGCCATCGCTCGTGAACCGGGATTCCGCACCAAGATGGCCGTCCACTCGCGAGACGGCAAGGTGGATCCCGTCGGTGCGTGCGTCGGCCTCCGCGGTCAGCGGGTGAAGAACATCGTCCGGGAACTCAACAACGAGAAGGTGGATATCATCCGGTGGGACCCCAACATCCGGGATTTCATCACCAACGCACTCAATCCGGCCAAGCTCAAGTCCTTTGAAATCGATGAGACGAACCGTCGCGTCCGCATCCTGGTCAGTCAGGACCAGCTTTCATTGGCGATCGGCAAGCGCGGCCAGAATGCCCGCTTGACCTCGAAACTGACCGGCTGGCAGGTCGATATCGAGGCCGAAGCCTCGACGGTCATGAGTTTCCAGGAAAAGGTCGATCAGGCGGTCAAAGGACTCTCGGAGATACCCGGAATCACGACTGCCCAGGCGGACGCCCTGGTGCATCACGGCATTCTGAGCCTGGAAGACCTCTTGCAGGCCGAACCCGAGGATCTGACGACCATGCCCGAGATCGGCGAAAGCGCATCCGAGATTCTCGAGGCGGCACGGTCCGAGGCCCAACGAAGAATATTGAGCGTCGCGCCGACAGCGACAGCATGAAAACCCTCGCGCCGGCCACCCGGCAGGGGTGAAAGGCGACGAGGGATAATTCAGAGTCGGTGCAGATTATACTATGCCCGTTCGGATTTACGATATTGCAAAACGAGTCGGAGTCGAAAGCAAGGTCGTCCTCGCCAAGGCCAGAGAACTCGGCATCACGACGGCCCGCGTTGCGTCCAGCACGCTCGACAAGATCACTGCCGAGTACCTCGAAGAGCAGATGGGCTATAAGCCGGCACCGCCCGAACCCCCTGCCCAGCCTCCCGAGCCGGCATCGCCGCCCCCGACACCGCCCGGCGAGCCCCCTCCCCCATCGCCCACTGAAGCCGAGCCGCGCACCCTGGTCGGCCTCGCGCCCAATGTCACGATCATCTCCGCCGAGCCGCAACCGGCAGCCCCCCCACAAGCTCCGCCTCATGCGTCCGTCGCCATCGAGACCCCGATCGAGGTCCAAGTCCCCGCACCGCCCGCTGAAGAGGAACTGGCGACGCCCCCATCGGCCCCATTGCCCCCGGAACTGCCGGTCTCGGATGCGCCCATAACAATCGCCGAATCCGACGCGCCCGTGTCGACCGATGTCCAGTCGGCCCCGCCAACCGCCGAGACGCCGCCCGCGCCTACGCTCTCAGAAGTTGCCGAGATTCCACGTCCGGACGCCGAGAAGGCCCCGGAGGGTTCCACGCCCGCTGTCGAAGCCCTCCCGCCCAGTCCTCCCCCTCCCCCTCCCGGGCCGAAACTGGGCGACAAGATCGGGTTCATTCAACTCCCCAACCGGCCTCGCTTCGCTGATCGATCGGGCGGCAAGGGCACCCAACGCTCGACAGCCACCCGACCCGACGCGGCTCGATCCCGCGATCCCCGCGGCGGGCAGCCGGCGGCGCCCCGACCCTCCGGCGCGCCCGGGCAACGTGCCGGAACACCCGCCGCGCCTCCAGCCCGTGAGCCGGGCCGGTGGGCGACCCTGCCGCCCCTCCCGGTTGCGACGGGGCCGGAAATCTCGCTCAAGCCGCCCATCATCGTCCGCGATTTGGCCGAGAAACTGGGCAAGAAACCGTTCCAGTTGATTGCCGATTTAATGGAACTGGGCGTCTTCGCGACGGTCAACCAGGCTATCGAATCCGAGCATGCGCAGCGGGTCTGCGCAAAGTACAATTTCCGTTTCCGGGTCGAGAAGCGCGACAAAGGCGTCAGCAGGATTCATCGGCCGCTCCCCAAGAAGGAACCGGAGGACACGGAAGATCGGCTCGAGGATCTCAAGCCGCGCCCTCCCGTGGTCACCATCATGGGGCATGTCGACCACGGCAAGACCAGCCTCCTGGACGTCATCCGTCGATCGAACGTCGTGGCGGGCGAGGCCGGAGAGATCACGCAGCACATCGGCGCCTACAGCATCAGCGTACCCCATCCCGAGCGGCCGAAAGAGCTCTGCCCGATCACGTTCCTCGATACACCGGGCCACGCGGCCTTCAGCGCGATGCGTGCCCGGGGCGCTCACGTCACAGACATTGTCGTCCTTGTGGTGGCGGCCAACGACGGGGTCATGCCGCAGACGCTCGAAGCCCTCAGCCACGCCCAGGCGGCCAAGGTGGCAATCGTCGTGGCGGTGAACAAATGCGATCATCCGAACGCTGAGCCGATGCGGGTTCGCCAGCAGTTGCAGGAACGGGGCCTCACGCCCGACGACTGGGGAGGCGACACCATCTTCGTCGACGTCTCGGCCATTACCAAGCAAGGCATCGACAAACTGCTCGGCAGCATCCTGCTCCAAGCCGAATTGCTCGAACTCAAAGCCAATCCCAGTCGCCCCGCAAAAGGCAATGTCGTCGAGTCGGGACTCGAACCCGGCGGTCCCACGGCGACCCTGCTGGTTCGGAAGGGAACGCTGCAGGTTGGGCAGCTTCTGCTCTGCGGCCAGTATTACGGCAAGGTGCGCGCGCTGATCGACGAGGGCGGCAAGCGGTTGAAGGCCGCCGAACCATCGCGGGCCGTGAAGATGCTCGGACTCAACGGAGTGCCCGAGGCCGGCGCCGAGTTTGTCGTGGTCGAAAGCGAGAAGGTCGCGCGCGCCCTTTGCGAAGAGCGGGCCGCCGCGCATCGGGATCAGGAGGTCGAGCATCGTCCGAAAGTCACGCTCGAAACCATCTTCCAGACGATGGAAGAGGAGCAAGCCAAGATCCTCCGATTGATCGTCAAAGCGGACACGCAGGGATCGATCGAGGCCATTGTCGATTCGCTGCGGCAAATCGACAGCGACAAGGTCTCGCTCGATGTGATCTACAGCGGCGTGGGGGCCGTCACCAAGGAGGATGTCCTCCTGGCCTCCGCATCCAAGGGCATCATCCTCGGATTCCACACACGCATCGACGGATCGGTGGCCGATCTGGCCAAGCGCGAAGGCGTGCAGATCAAGCTCTACGCCATCATTTACGAGCTGATCGACCAGGTGAAAGAGGCCATGGTGGGACTGCTCGATCCGCTGCAAAGAGAGGTGGTGTTCGGCGTGGCCGAAGTGCGGCAGGTGTTCACCTTGTCCAAAGGCGGCCACGTCGCCGGGTGCGTCGTCCTGAGCGGACGCCTGGTCAAAGGCAAGGCCCGCGTCATGCGCCGACGCAATCTCATCCACGAAGGCTTCATCCAGACGCTTCGAAGATACCAGGACGACGCCAATGAAGTCCGAGCCGGCATGGAATGCGGCATCCGGTTCGACGGCTTCGACGGTTTTCTGGAGGGCGACACGATCGAATGCTACACGATCGAGGTCGTTCGACAGCAACTCTGAGGGGCGCTCCCGGGCGCCTCGGCTCCCGGATGCCCGCCGCCCGATTCGCCGCCCGATTTCGATCATGCAAAGCCGACGACACGAACGCGTTCGCGAACTGATCAAAAGGGAGCTCAGCAGCATCCTGCTGCGCGAGTTTCCGGTCTCCGAGGCCGGTCTGCTCACCGTTAATGAGGTGGCCCTCGCCGGCGACCTCCAGTCCGCCGTCGTCTACGTCGGCGTCGTCGGCTCGCCCGAGCAGCGCAGGCAAGGTCTCGCGGCCCTGAATCAGCAACGCGCGCGAATCCAAAGCATGGTGGCCAGCGCCGTGGTGCTCAAATACATGCCCCAACTCAGATTCGTCGCCGATGAGGCCATCGCCCGCGGCAACCGCGTGCTCGAAATCATCGAGGAAATCGAGCGCGCCGCACCGCCGAAATCGGCCCCGGCCAACTGAGGTGAAGGCGATGCGCTCCGCCGCATTCCCCTCGAATCGCCCGCCGCCGATGCCTCTGTCGGCCATCCGTTTCGCGCCATGAAGTCCAGACCCCGCGCGGTCGACCGCATTCTCGATGCCCTCCGAAAACACCGGACCTTCTGCATCGTCGGACATGTGCGTCCGGATGGGGATTGCGTCGGGTGTCAGTTGGCGCTTGCCATGGCCCTGCAAAACCAGGGCAAGGAGGTGACGGTATGGAACGAGGACAGGTTGCCCGACAAGCTGGCTTTCCTCGATCCCGACAAGCTCTTTCAACTGCCGCGCCCGGGCGAGTCGTTCGATTGCGTCGTCGCCGTCGATGCAGCCAACTACGAACGCCTGGGCCGGGTGGGCGATTGCGTCCGAAGCCGGGCCTGCCTGATCAACATCGACCATCACACCAGCAACACGCGTTTCGGAGACATCAACTGGGTGGACGCCCGCGCGCCCTCGACAGGCGAGCTCCTCTTCCGCCTCCTCGGCTGCGCCTCCTGGCCCGTCACGCCCCGCATCGCCGATTGCCTTTTCACCGCGGTCTCGACCGACACGGGCTCATTTCAGTACCCGTCGACGCGGCCGGCCACTTTCACCGTCGCCGGCGCACTGGTCAAACGCGGCGTCAATCTCGCCGCGATCTGCCGCGAGGTCTACCAGTCCTACCCGCTTTCGCGCGCCCGGCTCCTGCGCCATGTCTACAATCACTTCCGCCTCGCCCATGACAACCAGATCGCCTATTTCTGGCTCAAGCCGTCCGACTTCGTGAAGGCGGGAGCCAACCGCTCGGACGCCGAGGGTCTGATCGATCATATCCGCGCCATCGAGCCCGTGATCGTCGCTTGCGCGTTCGAGCAGATGGAACCCGATCTGATCCGCGTCAGCCTCCGTTCCAAGAAACCCGAGGTCGACGTCAACCGAATCGCCACCCGACTCGGCGGCGGCGGCCACACGGCCGCTGCCGGCGCCCGCGTCCGCGGACGCCCGGCCACAGTCCAACGACGCGTCCTGGCCGCAATCAAACAGGCCCTTCAACCCGATCGCTGACCCATGCTCCAGGAAATCGATCCTTTCGACGGCGCGGTTCTGATCGACAAACCGCCCGGCATCACGTCGCACGATGTGGTGGACTGCCTCCGCCGTCGCTTCCAGATCAAGAAAGTCGGCCATGCCGGCACCCTCGACCCCAACGCCACCGGCCTGCTCGTCATCCTTCTGGGCCGCGGCACCCGGCTCTCCGAGCGCCTCATGGCGGCCGACAAGGTCTACGCCGGCACGATCAAGTTCGGCGAAGCCACCAACACCTACGATGCCGATGGCGAACTGACCGCCTCCCTGCCCGTCCCACCCCTCACACTCGATGAACTCAATGCCGAGGCCGATGCCTTTGTGGGTGATCTCATGCAGACGCCGCCCATGGTCTCCGCGGCCAAAGTCGCCGGGGTCCCCCTCTACAAGCTCGCCCGCAAAGGCATCGAGGTCGAGCGCAAACCGCGCCTGATTCATATCTACAGCTTCCGCTTCACCTCCTACCAGGAACCCTGCGGCGCCTTCCGCATCGCCTGCACCAAAGGCACCTACGTCCGCAGCCTCGCCCACGACCTGGGCCAGAAAATCGGTTGCGGCGCCCACCTTGCCACCTTGCGCCGCACGGACTCCGGACGCTTCTCGGCGGCTGATGCCATGCCCTTGGATGCCGCGCTGGCCTTGTCGCCCGCCGAATTCCAAAAGCGCGTCATCCCGTTCCTCAAACTCTCCGTCTCGGGATGAGAGTCTTCGCGTGAAAGTCGCCCGCCAACTCGCCCAGCTCGTAGCTCCCGCAAAGCCGGTCTGCGTCGCCATCGGTGTGTTCGATGGCGTCCACCTTGGCCACCAGTCCATCCTCCAGGACCTCAAGCAGCACGCTGAGAAACTCGGCGCATCGGCCGTCGCCGTCACGTTCGATCGCCATCCGCTTGCCGTCGTCGACCCCGAACGCGCGCCCCGCCTCATCCAGACCCTCGGACAACGTCTCAGGACCCTCGAACACCTGGCCCTCGACGCTGCGTGGGTGATCGAATTCGATGCTGCCTTCAGCCGCTTGACCGGCGAGGAATTCATCGCCCTGCTTGTCCAGGGCTTCGGGCGCCTGTCCAGCATTCACGTCGGCCAGCACTTCCACTTCGGGTATCGACGCACCGGCACCGTCGCCCTGCTCCGCCAGCTCGAAGGACGTTTCGGTTTTGTCACCCGCGCACTGCCCCCCTGCCTTCAGAACGGTCAGGCCGTAAGCAGCACCCGCATCCGCCAGGCCATCCGCCACGGCGATCTCCACACAGTCGACCGCATGTTGGGGCGGCGCTACGCAGTGGGCGGACGCGTGGTCATCGGTGACGGACGTGCCCGCCGGCTCGGTTTTCCGACCGCGAATCTCGATGTCGCCGGGCTGACATTGCCGCCGACGGGCGTCTACGCGGCCCGGGCCCTCTGGGCCGGTCAAACCGCGCACGCGGTTGTCAACATCGGACGCCGCCCGACCATCGACTCGGCCAACCAGGTAGTGGGTGTCGAGGCCCATCTCCTGGATCGACAGATCGACCTCTACGGACACGATCTCGAACTTGTCCTCGCGAACCGTCTTCGAGACGAACGCACGTTCCCGAACCTCGATGCCCTGAAACACCAGATCGCCAAAGACATCGTCGCCGCGCGCGCCTCACTGGAAAAAGAGATTGAACTCGACGCGTCGCGCCCTACACTCTCCCCCATGTCTTGATCCTCAAGACAAACATGGGCGGGACGTAGCGTAGCTTGGTAGCGCGTCTGAATGGGGTTCAGAAGGTCGTGAGTTCAAATCTCACCGTCCCGACCATCCTCCAAATCAAGGAGTTACGAAAAGGAACCTCGAAAGTGACAATGCCATGTGACAATGAAGCCGTCCGTGTTCACAGGTGTTTCGCGGGCAGACAAACGCGAGTTTCGGGCCACGGGGGGACGTGGATCGAGGACCTCGGGAGCGCGCCTCGGGGGTCCGCCTGGGCGTCGAGGTGATCGCCTCGCGGTGCGGGTCGGGGGCCGGTCGGGTTCGGCCAGGGCCTCGCGTGCGGTCCGCGCGCGGGGGGGTGTCAGCATAGCAGGGGGGGGCTCGAAAGCGCGTCCTGGGTCAAGCTAGGGGCCAAGTCTTGGCGATGCTGAGGGCTGGATGAACCGTTTTCCCGAAATTGGCGGTTTTGCTGGGGACAAAAAAAGCGGCAGGAATCACCCTGCCGCCTAACGGTGCTCGTGGGGTCAGTCGATCTTGCCGGCCCGGATTGCGGCAATGACGGTCTTCTGCCACGGCGTGTCACTCAAGGGCGGTTCCGGGTAACAGTCCGCAGAACATGGCGGCGGCAACCTGCATCACTTCGCAATCAAAGAGGTGGTTGGGCCAGCGTGCGCTGCGCTTCGCCCACTCCCGCGTTACACGGCCCGTGCGACCGTTCGTGCGTTCGGAGAGAAACTCCGCGTCCATGTGTCGCCAATACTCCTCGCTTGCGGCCTCCCTGGCGACGGCCCATTCAACGCCAATGGCGGCGGATCGCCTCGGGTCTCGGAGCGTGGCCAGCACGTCCTTCAAATGCTCCGACGCGAATTCGAGCAACATAATCAAGCATCGTCCGCCGTCGACGGTTCCAAGAAACGGGTCACGGTATGCAATCGTCCACGGGAGGGCGGATCCGTCCTCGGTCTTGAACATCTTACGGGAGGGCATCCCTTTTGCCGGCATCCAGCCCATAAGGACGGGAATTCCGTTGCGCTGGCATCGGGGGTCTGCGGTCGAGAATCGGGCACACTGTCTGTAAACCTCGGCATCAGACTTCGCTCCGTAGCCTGAATCAACTACGACACTTGCGTCGATTACTCCGGCCTCGGCCTGGATTGCCCGGAGTTCTTCCCAGTGCATCGCGCTCTTGGCGGAAACCAAGGTGCTCGTGGTCTTGGCGTCCGTCGAGCTCCAGTCCCGAATCGTGAACCAGAAGTGCGGGGCGCGAGCCTGGCAGTCCACGGTCATCAGGCGCACGGTGTTTGCTGCAGGGGCTTTGGTGCTTGTTTCCAGCACAAGCTCAACGCGCTCTGTTCGGAAGTCGTGTTCGCGCTCGAAAGGCTCGGCCAACATGCCGTTTATGAATCCCTGCAAACCGAGTAGGGATCGCTTCTCCCGCAGGAATTGGCAGGCAATCGCGCCCCATGTGCATTTCCGGTCCGGGCTGTAGAGGCTGCTCAAGTGGTAGGATCGCACGCCCGGTTGTGCGGCGGGGTTTGTCGGTCGCCATTCGCCCGAACGGAGCGCGACAACCTTTTGCGCGTCGCTGATCGGTTTGTCGCATTCTTGGCAAACGTAGCGGGCGCTTGCCTGCACGGCATGTAAGTCCCATGTCCCATCGGCTGCCTTTGCCTCGGGGCTCCATTTCACTTGCGGCCATTGCAGGGTGATCGGCTTGCCGCAATTCGGGCAGGGGATGTAGAAGTGCCTCTGGTCACCCTGCAAATACCGTTGCCAGATTCGCCCTTCAATGAGCGTCGGGGTGCTGGTCAGGAAAACCTTGCTCGAAGAAAACGCCTTCAACCTCTGCTCGGCCAAGCTCAATGAATCCGCCTCCTTGCCCGAACCGTCTGCGAATTTGTCGACCTCGTCGGCGATTAGCACCCGCACGGGGCGGGAAGCCAGGTTTGCTGGCGAATTGCTCCCGATGAAGTTCAAGGTGCACCGTCGAAAGTGCTGCTCGAGGTGGGTGATCTTGTGTCTGTCCGGCGGGAATTCGAGCGTTGCAGGCGGGCAATCCTCAAGCATGGTGGCCCAGCGGGTTTTCGAGAAAGACCGGGCGAGCGTCTCCGTGGGCAGGATCCACAGCATCGGTGAAGGGTCTTCACAGATCATCCAAGCCGCGCCCGTCATCAGGCACGTTGTCTTTGCGGTCTGGCTTCCCCAACACAAGACACACTCGTTTGCCCCGGCGAGTCTCCACACTTCCATCGGCTCGCGCATGTAGGGGCGGGTCGAGGTGCTGAATGGTCCGGGGTGTTCGGTCTGCCGGCGGGAAAGATGAACATTCGCCTCGGCCCATTCGACAACCGTTTGCTTTGGTGTCGGGCGGTACAGACTCCGGCGGAAGTCGAGAACCTCCAATTGCTCCGGAGTCAGGTTATGTTGTGAATCCATGTCTGGTGAAACCGGTACAAGTCCCGGTCGTTGGTTAGGGTGAATTGCTCGAGGTTGTTGCAGGATCGGAGGTTTGCAGAACCTTCAATGACGTAGAATTCCGTCGGCTCGAACGCCAGCCCGATAACCTTTGCGTGATTCCTCGCGCTCACAAGTTGTACGCCTCGGGCGGCGAGGTGTTCCTGTGCGGGCTTGAACGTCGAGGGGTCCGTCTTGGCAAAGTAGTCTGACGCGAGGATGTGGGCCTTGCGGATCGCGCCTTGGTCGAGGAGTTGGCACAAGTGACCGTTGTTGGTCCCGTTGAATCCCAGCGTTGCAATGAAAAGCTCATCTGCGGGCCTGGCGGCGAGGTCGAGGATTGCCGGCACAAGGTCCCATGCGGCGAAGTCTCCGCCCATAACCGCATGAATAACCTCGCCTCTGCGTGGCAACGGCTTGATCAGCGCGACAGCGTGGGGGACGTTCCGCAAGTCGTAGGTCCGATGTCGGCGGGCACGGGTAACAAGGCGCTTGGCCTGGCCCACTCCGGTTTCCTGTCCGGCGGTCTGGCGCTTGGGCTCCCGGCCGTCCTGAGCCTCGAGGGCGAGGTCGGCGGTGGCGAGGGCGTCGAGTTCGGCATCCGTCAGCGGTTCAACGGTCATGAGGTCGTTTATGTCGGGCTGTTCCATGGGTTGCTTCGGTAGAGGACCTTCAAAAATTCCTCCTGCACCCACCGATCAAGTTCGCGCTCCGCGTGTTCGGGGTCGTGTGGGGCGATTCTGCCGGCCAAGCTGCGCGGCATGGTCTTGACGATTGTGACAAGCGCCCCGTCATGGTCGCTGATGATTTTCCTGACCCACCCAACTGCGAGTAACCGGCCTTCCTGCTGTTCGATGGCCAATACCTCTTGCCGGGTGCGGATCAAGTTTTGCGCCGCGGTGGCGTGGACGCTTACCAGCTTCCCGGCGTCGGCGGCCTTCTCGCGCAGGCTTCGGATTGCGAGCGCGTAGGCTGCACGCTCGATTTGCTCGGCCCGTTGCAGGGCCTCGCCGGCGGGTCCGCCTGACGCGGGGGGTGTCGACGGCGCGGACTGGGCTTGTCGATGCGCGGTCTCAACTGCGGCGGCGGCGGGTGGCGGTGGGGCTGGCCTTGGCTGTCGGCGGGCGGTGGCGCCTCGCCAGCGGTCGGCGGCCTCGAGGGAATCAAGCGGCATCCCGCGCTTGACCAGCTTCGAAACCTGGCCCTTCGAAAGCCCCGAGTGTATGCGGTATTGCTTCTGTGTCATAGGGCGTCAGTTGGTGCCGGGTTTCCTAATCCGGGTCGGGGAAACTCATGCGGAAAACTCGGTGTCTCGCGTAACCCGCTTCTTGAGGCGAGCGAAAGAGATTCCTTGATGGGGGGGTCGCTTTGGTTTCCGCACTCCGGGGGTGCCTGCATGGTGCGGTACGGAAACACGCGCCCCTTATAGGGGGGCGCAGTTTCCGCACCTTCACTGCTGAAACCGGGTTTCCGCAGT
>Ga0209718_1001204_pt1 | contig 30365 bp, 24 predicted proteins | sample AD_JPNAS1_MetaG_FD_184420 | JGI IMG/M metagenome (GOLD analysis project Ga0209718, IMG submission 184420) | Active sludge microbial communities of municipal wastewater-treating anaerobic digesters from Japan - AD_JPNAS1_MetaG (SPAdes) (version 2) | ecosystem: Engineered > Bioreactor > Anaerobic... | reverse complement strand
TATTTCGGTTAATGCTCAGCAGGTACGAGGTTTGGGTAGCATCTACATCGGCGCAAAAATGTCGAAGAACTTTTTTAATCTTGTAATCGCTCAGTTTACTATATTTTACAAGGCTCATAGGACAAAGATATGAATTTTTCCTAGTCTTAAGCCTTATATTATCTAAAGGTAGACCTCGTTGTACGAATGTAAATATGCCGTTTGGTTTATCCGCAATTTTTAGCCTTAACAATGCGTACAATATTACTGTATCAATTGTTAAAGGCGTTACATACTTGACTTTATATTTTGATTTGTCTCTGTTTCGATAAAAGTCAAAAAATTTATCTGGTTTTTTATTCCAAGAATTTATGTCGTAGTAGTCTGTATTCATAAAGTTGCAGTTAACTCGTTTACAGCCCCACCCTTTTCATCCCCAAACACCCTAAAATAAGCAGATACGTCAGCCCCATCTTCCAACCGCTAATATACAAAAAATGCACTTATAATTTTGGCCAATGGGCATACAATTTTTGGATTGACACTTAGCCATTCCCAATATTTTCATACGCCCCTTACCCTGCTCCAATCGGCCATTTTTTTTATCTTTGCAACCTGATTGATAACAATGCAAGTCATGGCATCGCAAAAACCCAGCATCCCCAAGGGAACGCGCGATTTTTCGCCGGTTGAGATGGCAAAGCGCAACCATATCTTTGAGACCATACAGGTCACCTTTCGGCTGTATGGCTATCAGCCCATCGAAACGCCGGCCATGGAAAATCTATCCACCCTCATGGGCAAGTATGGCGAGGAGGGCGATAAGCTCCTTTTCAAAATCCTGAATTCCGGCGATTTTACCAGGGGCATACAGCCATCCCACATCTCGTCGGAGAATGCCAATGCCCTTTCGGTGGCCATTTGCGAAAAGGGGTTGCGCTACGACCTTACGGTTCCCTTTGCCCGCTTCGTGGTTCAGCATCAGAACGATATCAACTTCCCGTTCAAGCGCTACCAGATGCAACCCGTATGGCGCGCTGACAGGCCGCAGAAAGGGCGTTACCGCGAGTTCTACCAGTGCGATGTGGATGTGATAGGGTCCACCTCACTTCTCAACGATGTGGAGATGGTGATTATCATTGACGATGTCTTTAAAAGGCTGGGCATTGCCAATACCATTAAGCTCAATAACCGCAAGATACTGAGCGGGATGGTGGAGGTGATTGGCGAAACCGAGAGGCTCATTGACATCACCGTGGCCATTGACAAGATGGATAAGATTGGCATTGAGGCCGTGAACACGGAGCTGTCGCAAAGGGGAGTATCGCAGGATGCCATTGATAAGCTGCAGCCCATTATCCGGCTTAAGGGAACGCACAGCGAGAAGCTGGGGATACTCAGCAAGGTGCTTGCCTCATCGGCTGTTGCCCTGGAGGGCATTGAAGAGATGCGAACAATTTTTGCACATATCGATGCCATGCAGGGGCTCTCATCGGTTGTGGAGCTGGACCTTTCGCTTGCGCGTGGCTTGAACTACTACACCGGCACCATATTCGAGGTGAAGGCCAACGACATGGAGATGGGCAGCATCTGCGGCGGGGGCCGCTACGACGACCTGACGGGTATCTTCGGGCTACCCAACGTGTCGGGGGTGGGCGTATCCTTTGGTGCCGACCGCATTTTCGATGTGATGCAGCACCTTAACCTCTTCCCCGAGAGACTGATGGCCGGATCGCAGGTTATGTTTGCCAACTTCGGCCCCGTGGAGGCAGTGTTCTGCCTGCCCATCGTTCAGCGGTTGAGGGCCATGGGGATATCCACTGAGCTCTATCCCGATGCAGCAAAGATGAAAAAGCAATTCGACTATGCCAACAGGAAGAATATTCAGCTTGTGGTCATCGTGGGCGAGTCGGAAATGCAAAGGGGAGAGGTGACAATCAAGAATATGGACACCGGAAATCAGGAGCCCGTGAAAATTGGCGATATTGAGCAATACATACAGAAACTACTTTCCACATAAACGACATTCAACTTTTTTATGGCAAAGAAACATACCATTTCGCCCAAGCCGTTAACCTACGATTTGCTTGAACAGCTGATTAAGGGCGGCTATACCCTCGAAATTTCGGATGAGTCGCAGGGATTGATAAACCATTGCCGGCAGTACCTCGACCGGAAGATGGAGAACCACGATGCCCCCATCTATGGCATCACCACAGGGTTTGGATCGCTTTGCAACAGGACCATCTCCCGCGATGAGCTCTCGCAACTTCAAAAGAATCTGGTGACATCGCATGCCTGCAGCACCGGCACCGAGGTGATCCCCGAGATAGTAAGGCTGATGCTGGTACTTAAGGCCCATGCCCTATCGCTGGGACATTCGGGGGTGCAACTGGAAACGGTTCAGCGCATTGTGGATTTTTACAACCACGACATCCTGCCCATTGTTTACGACCGCGGGTCGTTGGGAGCATCGGGCGATTTGGCACCCCTGGCCAACCTATTCCTCCCGCTCATCGGGCTGGGAGAGGTGCGTCACAAGGGAGAGAAACGACAAGCTAAGGATGTGCTGAAAGCCATGGGTTGGAAACCCATAGACTTAAAATCCAAGGAGGGGTTGGCACTGCTCAATGGCACCCAGTTTATGAGCGCCCATGGCGTTACCGCCATGATCAGGGCGTTTAAAATTGTGAAGCTGGCTGATATCATCGGAGCCCTTTCGCTGGAAGCTTTCGATGGCCGCATCGACCCGTTCCACGAGGAGCTGCACGCCCTGCGTCCCCATCCCGGGCAGATTGATACAGCACGCAATTTCAGGAAGATACTTGAGGGAAGCCAGCTGATTTCGCAACCCAAGAAGCATGTACAGGATCCCTACTCGTTCCGTTGCATTCCGCAGGTTCATGGGGCTTCCAAGGATGCCATTAACTACGCTTCCCACGTCTTGCTGACGGAGATCAATTCGGTAACCGACAATCCCACCGTTTGGGCCGATAAGGATCTGGTGCTGTCGGGCGGCAACTTCCACGGGCAGCCCCTTGCGCTTATCTTCGATTTCGTGGCCATTGCGCTGGCCGAGCTGGGTAATATTTCGGAGCGCAGGGTTTCGCAGCTTATCTGGGGTCTGCGCGGATTACCCGAATTTTTGGTGGCCAACCCCGGGCTCAACTCCGGCTTTATGATACCACAGTATGCTGCTGCGGCCATGGTTAGCCAGAACAAGCAGCTTTGTACCCCGGCATCGGTGGATAGCATTGTTTCGTCCAACGGGCAGGAGGATCATGTGAGCATGGGTGCCAACGCAGCCACAAAGCTGCTGAGGGTGGTTGACAACGTGGAGCGTATTCTGGCCATTGAGCTGATGAACGCTGCACAGGCACTGGATTTCCGCCGCCCTGCCAAGTCGTCGCCTTACCTCGAGGAGTTCGTTGAGCAGTACCGCAGGGTGGTGCCATTCATCAAGGAAGACGTGGTGATGTACAGCCTCATTGACAAGACGCTTGAATTCCTGCGGGAAGGAGATTTTTCCGGCAAGAATTGATGTTCACCATTCGTTTGGATGAAAAATAACAAGAGGCTGTCTTGATGCAAGGCAGCCTCTTTGTGTATTATGAATCGTTGGATATTTACTCCTCCTTCTTCGGTGCATTTCGTATTTGCCGGAGGAGGTAGGATTTGAACTCGTAGTCGGCAAAGTAGAACCTTAGCACCTTTTCGGGGGAGAGTACTTTTTTCCTGACTTGTTCCCTTTAGTGCGTTGCGTTAGATATATCTTTTCAATTATTTTCAAGTATTCGGAGGGAATTTTGGTTCTTATCTTAACCCCTTTAAATGTTTCTCGAAACTTCGTGGCTCATTTTCCATTGGGGCTTTGCCCCAAACCCCATTCACTTTTTTGTCTTGATACAAAAAAGTAAACAAAAAAAATCAAGGTAAACCGATGCTTCACCCCGCCCTGTCCAAACCCTCGGATTCTAGCCCAAGCTGGTAAACCTCTTGGGCAGAATCCTACGGGTTTGGCCATTCACGCCACCGCCGGCTCGCCGGTTTACCATGCCCACGCACTCTTACGTGTACGGAAAGGACATAGTGTTGGGCTTAAAGGACTTGGAGGTTGCGGGATGCGAAGTTGATCGTTGCTCATTGCTCATTGCCTTTGGTTGAAAAAACGTCTTAGTGCGGTAAATTTCCCCCTTTTTTCAATGCTTGCATTGATTATTAGCCATTTATAACCTCACTAATTTGAAAGGGGACAAATCAGGAATTCCTGCGGGAAGGAGATTTTTCCGGCAAGAATTGATATTCAATATTCATTTGGATGAAAAATATAACAAGAGGCTGTCTTGATGCAAGGCAGCCTCTTTGTGTATTATGAAACGTTGGATATTTACTCCTCCTTCTTCGGTGCATTGCGTATTTGCCGGAGGAGGTAGGTTTTGAACTCGTAGTCGGCAAAGTAGAACCTTAGCACCTTTTCGGGGGAGAGTACTTTTTTCAACTTCTTGCTAAAATCAATCAGGAGATCCGATTCCTGCTTCAGGAAATCGATGTACATATCGTTGTACTTTTCCATCTCCTTATCCGAAAGGTTGTCGATGTTCTCATAGCAGTACTTCATGGCTTCCCTTCGTTCATTGATAATTTTATCCTTTTTCTCCCAGTACTCATTGTAAACAGGCCAGAATTGCTGAGCTTCTTCAGGCGTGAGGTTCAACTTTTCAGTGAAGAAAGCAATTTTCTGTGCCTTCACTCTTTCCTCCTTTTGGGAATCCTTGGATTGCCCGAAAAGCGCTGAGTTCCCAACGAGTAAAAGGCCCAGGCAGGCGATGGTTATGTAAATCAACCGCTTCATCTTCTAATATTCTTCCATTAATGTAACGTAGTCCACATTGTCCTTGAGAAGGTAACGGATCATCTCCTCTGTCATATCGTTGCTCGGCGTATGTATTTCCCTTGAGTCTTTCACTGCATTTAGCAGATGGCCTTCGTCAAAATCGGTGATATGCTTTTCAACAATTTCAATGTAATCGTCATTGGTTAACATGACCTTATCGGCAGGCGGCTTAATGAAATAGTAACCGGCCAGTGCAAGGCCAACAAGGATAATAAATCCTGCTGCCAGCGACATCTGCGCTTTGACAAGTTGAAAAAGAGACACTTGCGTTTTTTTCTTCTCTTCCCCCACGCACAAATTTTGAATCCTTGTGGGAAGCTCATCAAAATACCCTTCGGGCACTTTGAAAGGCAATTCCTTCCCCAAGAGTTCCAACTTATCGCTATTATTTTCTAAATCCTTCATTTTTAGTGGTAAATCTTTCTTTCTACCTTTTGATGCCTTGTTTAATACAGGGTTTAATCTAAGTCCATGTATTTTTCAATTTTTTTGACTGCATGGTGGAACGATGCTTTTAATGCACCAACAGACGTGCCAAGAATTTCGGAAATCTCTTCGTATTTAAGTTCTTCAAAATACTTCATGTTGAAAACCAGCCTTTGTTTTTCGGGTAGCGTTAGAATGGCCTTTTGAAGTTTAATCTGAATTTCATCCCCGTCAACATGGGGGCTTGCTTCGAAGGTTCTGGCAAGTTGTTGTTCCACTTCCACCAAGGGGAGAGCGAACTTACGCCTTTTCTTTTTGAGAAATGTAAGAGCTTCGTTGGTGGCAATCCGGTACAGCCACGTAAACAGCTGTGAATCTTCACGAAAACTTTCGAGGCCCGTCCATACCTTCAAAAAGGTATTTTGAATTACATCATCGGAATCATCGTGGCTGATTACAATTTTTCGGATGTGCCAGTATAGCCGTTCCTGGTATTTGCGAACGATAAGGTTAAATGCATAGCTACGAGTCTCGGGGTTTCGAAACCTCTCCAACAGTTCCTTGTCGTCCAAATGACCCATCGAAAACAGCTATTACAGTGCTTTGCGAGCGATTACCTTTTTAACGGATTCAACGATATGTGGTGCATCCAACCCATACTTCACCAGCAGCTCCTCGGGTTTACCGCTTTCTCCGAAGGTGTCGTTTACCGCAATTATCTCCATGGGGGTGGGGTTAAAGCGGCTGAGCAGCTGAGCAATGCTGTCGCCCATTCCACCATTCATCATGTGCTCTTCGGCAGTAACCACCGCGCGGGTTTTGGCAACCGATTTCAGTATGGCCTCCGTGTCAAGCGGCTTAATGGTATGCAGGTTGATTACTTCGGCACTAATGCCTTCCCGTGCAAGGGTTTCTGCCGCCTCCAGCGCTTTCCATACCAGGTGACCGATGGCAAAAATGGTTACGTCGGAACCATCGGTTAGGATTTGAGCTTTGCCAATCTCAAAAACCTGATCTTCGGGAGTGAAGTTGGGCACCTTGGGCCGCCCAAATCGCAGGTACACGGGGCCTTCCCATTGTGCAGCCGCAATGGTTGCTGCCTTAGTTTGGTTAAAATCGCAGGGAACAACAACGGTCATATTGGGCAGCATTTTCATCAGCCCAATGTCTTCTAACATTTGGTGTGTAGCACCATCCTCGCCCAGGGTAAGCCCGGCATGTGATGCGGCAATTTTCACGTTCTTGTTTGAGTATGCAATGCTTTGGCGTACCTGGTCGTAAACACGACCGGTGGCAAACACGGCAAAGGTGCCTGCAAAGGGGATGGCCCCACCGGAGGCAAGTCCGGCTGCAACGCCCATCATGTTGGCTTCGGCAATACCCGTTTGGAAAAACCTTTGGGGGTGTTCCTGAATGAATTTGCCCATTTTAAGCGAATCAGTGAGGTCGGCACAGAGAGCAACTACTCTTGGGTTTGTCTTACCAAGTTCGTAAAGCCCTTCGCCAAATCCCGAGCGCGTATCCTTGTTGCCGGAATTAATGTACTTTTTCATTGTGCAAAATGTTTGGGTGCCTCGATTACTGCCGCTGTTGGCGTTCGATGGCTTCCTTTTTAATAAGCCCGAGGATGATCAATTCCGCCGAGGCATAGTTTGTTCCAAGGGGTATGTTGTGTATATTACAGGCTTCAAGCAGCAACCGGATATCCTCGTGGTGCTTCTGCACCAGCTTGTGATCGCGCAGGAAAATGACGATGTCCACTTCTCCCTTTTTAATCATCTCGGTTATCTGGATATATCCACCCGACTGCCCCGGGCTCATATGTTTACAGGTAATCCCCTGAGCCTCTAAAAATTCTGCGGTTCTTCCGGTGGCAATCAGGTGTACCCCTCTAAACCACTCAAGCCTTTCGCTTAAAAACTGAACCAGTTCCGGTTTTTTTGCATCGTGTGCAATGACCACAATGTTTTTCATGTCAAATATTTTTTGGTTTTATTAGTAATCGCCAATCGTCTCGGGAAGTTGTGCCATGGCCAGTGCAAATTCCTCTGCGTTTGGAGCCCTTCCATGCCATCTGCTGGAGCCCATCATAAAGTCAACCCCTTTACCCATTTCGGTATGCATAAGGATAACCACGGGTTTCCCCTTACCGGTTTCCAGTTTAGCCTGTTTCATTACCCTAAGGACATCTTCCATATCGTTGCCCTCCATTTTCATCACATGCCACCCGAAGGCTTGCCACTTAGCATGAAGATCGCCCAGGGTTACCACTTCATCAAGAGTACCGTCGATTTGTACGTTGTTGTAATCCACCGTGGCAATAATGTTGTCGAGTTTGCGGGCAACCGCAAATAGGGCTGCTTCCCAAATCTGCCCTTCCTGTAGCTCGCCATCGCCATGAAGGGTATAGATGAGATGATTGTCGCCCTGTAACTTCTTGGCTAATGCGGCACCGCAGGCCACAGACAGGCCCTGTCCCAACGATCCGGAGGCGAAGCGGATACCCGGAAGGTTATCGGCGGTGGCCGGATGCCCCTGAAGCCTAGAATTGATCAGGCGGAAGGTGGCAAGCTCCTTGATGGGGAAATAGCCCCTTCGGGCTAAAATGCTATACCACCCTGCCGACAGGTGTCCGTTGGAAAGGAAGAAAAGATCCTCTCCCTTTCCCTCCATGGAGAAATTTTTGGGGTCAATCCGAAGGATATCAAAGTAAAGTGCAGTTAAAAAATCGGCACATCCCAATGGGCCTCCGGGGTGCCCGCTGGTGGGACCAAATACCATTCTTACGATATCCCTGCGAACCTGAGCAGCAATATCTTTAAGTTGTTTAATATCAGACATATTGATGATATGATTACTTATTCCAAATGTCAACTAAACCACAAATGTAACCAATTTTATTGATATGAATCGGGTGTTTCATAAAGTAAAAAATGTTGACAGCTGCAACTGACGAATTATCGCTTTGTTGGCCTCGAGACCTGATTTTTGGAAACCGACAAAAAGCATATTCCTAAATCCCTTTTTCTGTTTCTGTGCTCATCCCTTTTGTTTTAATGCAGAAAAATGGGCGAAATGTGTGTTATATCCCGATAAATTTAGAACTTTAGGGGTTTTATAGCCAATTTATAAACGACTACGATGAAAACTTACCGTTTCGGAATAGTGGGGTATGGCAATCTGGGGAGGGGCGTGGAATTGGCGGTGCAGCAAAACCCTGATATGGAACTTAAGGCCATATTCACCCGTCGTAACCCACAAAGTATCAATGCAAAATATCCGGCCTATTCCATAGACGAACTACACAAGTTCAGGGGACTTTTGGATGTGGTAATCCTCTGTGGCGGTTCGGCACAAGATCTTCCCGAGCAGATTGAAAAGGTGGCTTGCTATTTCAACACGGTGGACAGCTTTGACACCCATGCATCCATCCCCCGATACTACGAAAAGGTTGATGCTATAAACCGGGCCCATGGTACGCTATCGCTGATATCGGCTGGCTGGGATCCGGGATTATTTTCCATGTTGAGATTGTTGGGATTGACTCTGATGCCCACGGGCAAAGGCTACACATTTTGGGGCAAAGGGGTTAGCCAGGGCCATAGCGATGCCATCAGGCGAGTACCCGGAGTGAAAAATGGAGTACAGTACACCATCCCTAAAGACGATGCATTGCAGAGAGTGCGCGATGGCGAGGAACCCACGTTTGCTGCCACCGATAAACATACACGGGTTTGCTTTGTGGTGGCCGAAGAGAATGCCGACAGGCAGGAAATTGAAAAGGCCATTAAGGGTATGCCGCACTACTTCGACGGGTACGAAACAATAGTGCATTTTGTTGATGAGAAGACTTTGCTTGAGGAACACAGTAAAATGCCCCATGGCGGGGTGGTTGTAACAACAGGAAAAAGTGCCAATGGCAATAGGCACATGATGGAGTGTTCTCTCACTTTGGAAAGTAATCCGGAGTTTACGTCGGGCGTGCTGTTGGCATATGCACGGGCGGTGGCCCGAATGGCTGCTGAGGGTCACAGGGGTTGTAAAACGGTGTTCGATATCCCCTTGGGATACCTTTCGCCTCAGGATGGGGCAGTATTGCGGAAAGAATTGCTATAGGTCGTTCTTTCGGTTTCGGAATTAAGGGCATAATCGTGTCATCCTGTTACTGTTAATAGTTGATATTGTTTTGTTTTTTTATAAAAGTTTTTAAAATTAGCAGTCTGAAGCGTTACCCATATCTCATTACCCACCAAAAACCACCTACTATTATGAAGTTAATCAGATTATTACCTGTTTTCCTTCTGCTTTCAAACATTTCCATGTCGCAGATATCAAAGGAAGACCACATCGAGTGCTTTCTTGATGGCGTTTTAGAAACTCAGCTTCTGGAGAAGCATATAGCCGGAGCGGCGTTAGCCTTGGTAAAGGATGACGAGATAGTTGTGACCAAGGGTTATGGCTACTCCGATTATTACCAACGGATTCCCGTTGATCCCACTCAAACCATGTTTCGTATCGGTTCGGTTTCAAAACTGTTCGTGTGGTTTGCTGTTATGCAGATGGTTGAACAGGGGAAGATTGACCTTGATGCCGATGTCAATACCTATTTAAAGGATTTTAAAATTCCCGAGGCATTCGATGGTCCCATTACCATGAGGCATATCATGAGTCACACTCCTGGATTTGAAGATAAGATAATAAAGCTTTTTTCCGACGATTCCCTTTCCGTACTTCCGTTGAGCAAACTTTTACCCACCCAAATCCCCAAACGGGTGCGACCTGCCGGAGTGCAGGCTTCCTATTCCAATCATGCTGTTGCCATTGCGGCTCATATTGTGGAGTTGGTTTCGGGAATGGAGTGGAACGATTACGTGGAGCAGAATATTTTTAATCCATTGAAGATGTACACCACCACATTTCGCCAGCCCTTGCCGGGCTACCTGAAGGCTAATATGTCAAAGGGTTACACCTATGAAAACGAGGTAATCACGGAAAAATCGTTTGAGTATATTCCCCTTGCCCCGGCAGGGGCAGTTAGCTCCACGGCTGCCGATATGGCAAAATTCATGCAGATGCTGTTGAATAAGGGGTCGCTTGGGGATGCTAAAATCGTTTCCGATTCCACTTTTGAAAGCATGTTGACCCCCGTTTTGGTGCATGCTCCGGGAACCAATCCGTGCCTGCATGGTTTTATGGATATGAGCAACAAGGGTGTGCATATTTTCGGACACGGAGGCGACACTTTTTGGTTTCACACCTTGCTGGCCGTTATTCCCGAACAGGATATGGGCATATTCTTGTCATTCAACAGCATGAAGGGGGGAGAGGCCTATGGCGAGGTTGCAAACCTGCTTATAAACAAGTTTTTCCATCATCAGGATACCCTGGTGCCATCCATATCGCTGAGCGATGAGTATCTTTCGAAGTTTGCAGGGGAGTATAAAACGAACAGGTACCCCCACAGCGATTACCTGAAGCTGATCTCGTTGATGGGTCGCATGAGGGTAAAAGCCAAAGAGGGTAAGTTACAAATTGCTTCAGACTCAAAGGTTGACTACTATGTACCCACCGATAGCCTGTCATTTCGGAAGGAGTTTGATTCTGAGTCTATGATTTTTCAAGTGGACAAAAAGGATGATGTTGAATACGCCTTTTTGAGCAATATGTCCATATTTGCCTTTGAGAAAGTTCCCTTTAGGGAGAGCCGGGGGTTACATCTTTCCATTTTAATTTTGGTAGTCCTCCTCTCCTTGGTGGTGCTGTTCCACTGGCCCATAACTTTCTTTGTACGGTTTAACTATCAGGCACTGGGCAGTGCACCGAAACCAATGCCGTTTGGCGTTAAATTATCCATGTGGACTACATCGTTCCTGCTATTGTTCTTCTATGTTGGTTTGTCGCTTAGCTTTGCCGGAGGCCCTGAGGCAGTGGTTTATTCTGTCCCTGCAACCGTTAAGTACCTGCTGGTAATTCCCATTCTTCTCATCCCCTTGAATCTGGTCAATCTTTACAATATGGTCATGCTATGGCCTCTGATTTCAACCAGGAGAAGGAGTAAACTATTCTATACTCTCACTTGCATTGTGCACATTGCTGCCCTGTGGCAGCTCTATTTCTGGAACCTGTTGGGCTGGCATTACTAGTGACAGGAATTGAGAAACGGGTTAGCCCCGTTGAATGGCATCTTCAATCACCAGGCTGAATATATCGGTCATATTTAGTCCCATAGCTGCTGCCTGCTGCGGGATAATGCTGGCTTCGCTCATTCCGGGGACGGTGTTCACTTCCAGGAAGTAAAGTTTATCATTGTTGAGAATGTAGTCGATGCGCACAATGCCCCGACACTTGAGCCTGTCGTATATCTCCGATGATATGTTCTGGATGCGGTCTGACAGCCGGTCGCTAATGTGGGCGGGGGTTACCTCGTCCGACTCGTTTTTGTATTTAGCACCGTAATCGAAGTACTCATTCTTGGGAATAACCTCGGTAACAGGAAAGATAATGCTCTTGCCCCTGGTTTTTACCAGCCCGCATGTTAGCTCCCGGCCGGGGATGAATTCTTCAATGAGCGCTTCCAAACTTTCGGTGTATGCCAATTGCAATGCCGGTAAAATACCATCGATTTGTTTTACCTTGGTGATACCGTAGCTGCTGCCGCTCTCGTTGGGCTTGACGAATACCGGCAATCCCAGATATTTAACTACTTCCTGTGTATCAACATGCTGCCCTTTGGTAACCCTTACCATTTTGCAGATATTGATGTCTAAATCCCTAATCATCTGCTTGGTTGCTTCCTTGTCGAAGGTGAGGGCTGTACTCATTACACCGCCTGTAGTGTACGGAATACCCATCATCTCTAAATATCCCTGAAGGTGCCCCGTTTCGCCGGGTCGGCCATGAATGCCGATAATGGCGCAGTGAAAAGCTATGGTTTCGTCACCCGCCTTAGCGGTAAAAGAATCCCACGATACCGGTATGTCTCCCAGGTTGGGGTGTTTAAGGGTAAGGTGTGTGCCTTCGACGATGATGGGAAAAGCGTTATACCTCTCCTTATTTAGCCATTGTGCAATTTGTTTAACTCCCTTGAGAGATATCTCTTTTTCTGAGGAGTTACCACCTCCCAAAATGGCTATGTTCAGCTTGTTTCCCATGGTAAATGCCAATTAATTTTGCTCTGCAATTTAATACATTATTCGCCTTCCGATACCTTGGATGAAGTGTATGTCCTCCACTTTTCGATAACCATTTGCATATCCTCGGGGATAGGTGATTCGAAGTACATGGCTTTCCCCGAAGTGGGATGGGTAAATCCCAACGATTGGGCATGGAGCGCATGCCGGGGGCAAATGCTGAAACAGTTATCAACGAATTGCTTAAACTTTGAAAAAGTTGTCCCCTTGACAATGGTATTGCCGCCATACTGGTCGTCGTTGAAAAGGGGGTGACGAATATATTCGAAATGTACCCTTATCTGATGGGTACGTCCCGTTTCCAGCTGGCACTCCACAAGGGTTACGTATCCAAACCGTTCAACCACCTTCCAGTGGGTAACGGCGTGCTTGCCCTGTTCGCCGTCGGCGAACACCTGCATCTTTTTCCTGTCCCTCACGCTACGACCGATATTCCCGGTGATGGTACCCTCGTCTTCATCAAAATCGCCCCAAACCAGCGCCATGTACTTTCTTTGGGTTGTTCGTTCAAAAAATTGGCGCGCCAGGTGGTTCATGGCCAGTTCGGTTTTGGCCACCACCAGAATCCCCGAAGTATTCCTATCGATGCGATGAACCAGTCCGGGACGCACTTCACCGCTGCTGAACAGCGGAACGTCCTTTAGGTGGTACATCAGTGCGTTGACCAGCGTTCCCGAAAAGTTGCCATGCCCGGGGTGTACTACCATGCCGGCATCCTTGTTGAGAACGATGAGCTGTTCATCCTCGTAGATAATGTTGATGGGCAAATCCTCGGGCAGGATGGTGGTGTCGCGTGGCGGGTAGGCCATTACAATGGATATGCTATCCAGTGGTTTAACCTTGTACGAAGATTTTACGGCTTTGCCGTTCACCAGTATGTTACCTGCATCGGTGGCTGCCTGAATTCGGTTCCTGCTGACATTCTGTATTTTGCTTGTGAGGAACTTATCGATACGAATCATGGCCTGACCCTTATCCACATCGAAATGGAAATGCTCAAACAGTTCCTGTTCTTCTACTGAATCGAGCGCGTCGTCGTACTCACAGTTAAAATCGCCCATTCTCATCGGGAGATAATTAGTTTGCGAGTTCCCACCATGGAGTTTTGAGTGGATAGATGAACGATGTAGATGCCATTGGGCAGGTTGTCAACTGAAATCGGCTGATTGGTGTGGCGGGTAGATAGCACCATCTGTCCCATGGTATTGAACACTCTTATGCTGATATTATCGTGAGGTAAGTCAGTGCTTATGGAGAACTGCGTTTGGGCAGGATTTGGGTAAATGCTGAAATCAAACTCTTTGGTAATCACAGGAATGTGTGTGGGAGGCTCGGTGAGTGCACCAAATACAGGTCGAAGCATGAGGCTACCCTCATATTGACTGTTTATCCATTGTCCAGTTATATTGTAAAACAGCTTGCTGTTGCTCACGCGATTCATGTCGAAACCCACGTTGAGCATATCGGGGGTGGTTTGTATCCAGCCAATGTAGAAGGTACCCGCTTCAATCCAAACAGGTTGTTCAATTCTATACAGGGAGAAACGGTTGAGGCTGTCGGTAAATAGCGGTCTAACTCCTATCTGCTCGTAAATCAATTCTCCCGGGATGCCGTTATTATCTTTCCAAACAGCCAGCTTAAAATATTTTTGGTTGGCATTGCCGAGGGTACGGTTGAAATAGATGTAAACCCCCACCAGCGAATCGCCACGGTAAGTGTGGAACTTCACGGCTGCCCTTGCATTCTGAGTCCCCTCGCCAAATAGCCCCCAGCCCATTTCGGCCGTTCCATCGTCGTGGGCGTAGTAGTTATGGAAACGCTGAACGTATCGAACAGTATCGTTCCATCTAAGGTGCTCCTTGTTCAGCGCTTCGGTGTAGAACAGGTAGCTGCTGAAGGTGAAAACCGCCGAATCGGCCCATTCCGATTCGAGATCGTAGATATAGTTGAGGTTATAGGTTGTATCCTTAAAGGGACTTAGGTTGTTAAAGCCGGTGAAGTAGCTGGTTAGCACACCGGTTGAATGATTGAGAAAAGTGAAATATCGGGATACGTTTCGGGTGCTTGCCCCAAGGTTCCTATAGTGAATGGGGAATCCGAAAGGGCTGGGCAACTCTGCTATTTGAGCCTGATTGGTGAAATGTTTCCAGGGGATACTCTCGTAGTTTTTAAGCACTGTGCCCAACGGCTTGTAAAAGGCAATGTCGTCCAACGCACTGTCGTTGTATGATCTGTGTATATCGAGGTAAACTACATCCAAATGCCAATGGTCGCAGTTGCCGCGAATGCTTGGCACCTGCTGATTTTGAGCCAGAGAGGCAATGTTCCTGAATCGTATGCGAAAACCGTTTTTCAGGAAGCGTGCCTCTTTTACCGGAAAATGAACTCTGATAAAACTTTTGTTCAGCGTATCGGACTCGATGGTTTTGAGGGTATTGTTCAACTTGTATTTTTCAACAACTTTCCCTTTCGATAGCTGGGCCGATGCCGACCAAGCGCCAACCCACTCCTCACTGGCAGGGTCGAAAAACTCGAGGAGCAGCGAGTCCTGCTCCTGTGGCTCGTTGCCCAATCCCTGTGGTTGGTAATAAAAGCTGAGGTAAATGGTGGTATCGCCGGGAAAGTTGAGATTTATGGCATGCGATGTAAGGGTATCGGCCGAAAAAGGTAACGAAGATGCGTTGTGGTGAATGACGCCATGGCGATCGATGGCATCGAAAGTAGCCACTCCCACCGTTTTGGGATTAATGGCATAGCCCGTATTTACCAGCACATCTTCTCCCTGCCATAGCGTGGGAGTAGGGTAGGGTTTACCCCACGAAAAATCGTCGAAGAACGGGAGTTCGATGGCTTCCCTGTCCTTGGAAGCGAGGGGTGGCACTGTTCCCATCGGTATGCTTTCCAGTTCCACAAGCACCTCCTTTCCCCCCTGAGCCAGTGAGCCAAAGGCGATAGCTAAGAAAACAAACGTTAAGAGAAACGGACGATTTGTCATTCAAAAATATCTTCTTCGGGTTCTACAAACTGAACGGGCTCCTCTTCCTTCTTAACCTCATCGGTTTCGGGTGGCGGAGGTATTCTCGATTCGTTGATGGTAAGCCATAAATCGACCCGGGAACCAAATCCAATGAAAGTTTCGGGCATATAACCCGGATACTGGCTGTAAACGCGGGCATTGAGTGAATCAACGAAATTTTGCACGGTTTCATCAAAACGGGTTTTACCCATATTTAACGAAGCTTCGAGCAAAAGATTGCGTGCATCGGCCAAAGTTAATCCAACTAAATAGGGTAAAACGGTTTTCTCGTTGTTTAAGCCCCGCCCAAGAACAAGATTTATGGTTGACCCTTTGGGAATAAACTCCCCGGGTGATATCGCGCTTCCCATGTATTGCTGTTCCAGAACATTGTTGATTGCAATATCGGGTTTAAAAGAGAGGTTTCCCAAAACGAACCCTTTCAGTTCGAGCGTTGACTTGGCCTGACGAAGTGTTAACCCAACTACATTTGGCATTTCCTCGGGCTGAGGATTGGTGGCATTGACCGTTAGGAAAACCCTGCGGTTGGCTTTAACCTTAACTCCCGGTGTAGGGGTTTGCGAAATAACCGTACCCGGGTTGCGGGTCATTATGAAAACAGAGTCGGAAATCTCAATCCGCATTTTATTTTTCTTGGCCACAGCCAAGTACTGCTGCCTGTCCATTCCGGTAAAATCGGGTACGGGGTAGCCTTGCCCGTGCCTGGTAAAAAAATAGAGGAATATGAAAAGGAGTATTCCGGCAACTACTACAATAGCCAAGGCTAATAATGGGGTTTTAATGAAAGGGTTATTTAGCAGTTTTAAAAAATAATTTTTGATTTTTTCAAACATCGTATTGATATTTAATGGTTTGGATAGGTAAACGTGGCTTTATCATGCAGCAAAATTAGCATTTTATGGTATAAGTTGTGCCGTTTATCCGTTTTGTTAGCAAATCGTTACATTTAAGGCTGCAGAAACCTCCTTATCTAAATAACCTCTATTTCCAATTGAAATTGCCAAATACTTTCGTTTAAAAAATTCGTATCTTCCCGACGTTTCAACCTGAATCTGATAAGTTTATTTCGGTTTATGGGCATATATGTTCACTACTTCCAGTCGCCTTACGGTGAGTTGATTATAGGGGATTATCGGGGGAAGTTGTGCCTTTGCGACTGGCGCTACCGGAAGATGAGGCAGACCATTGACAGGCGGTTGAGAACCGGATTGCAATGCGATTATATTATCGGACAAACCGATCTCACGCGCCTGACCATGGAGCAGCTTAACGAATATTTCCAAGGCCAAAGGAAGGTTTTCGACGTGCCACTGCTGTTGGTGGGGACTGATTTTCAAAAATCGGTATGGCAGGAATTGATAAAAATCCCCTATGGGCGTACAGAGAGCTATATGTCGCTGGCTGTTAAATTGGGAAACCCAACCGCCGTTAGGGCAGTGGCTGCAGCCAACGGTGCCAATGCCATTTCCATAATAATTCCATGCCACAGGATCGTAGGAAGCCACGGCGAGTTGGTAGGTTATGCAGGTGGCCTCAGGGCCAAAAGCCGGCTTCTTGAATTGGAGAATGCGGATGGTTATGCAAGCCAGCTGAAATTGTTTTGACCATCGGCCTGCAATAACAAAAATCCTCGCAAGGCAACTGCATTGCGAGGATTATTTAGTACCCGGGGCGGGACTTGAACCCGCACAGCCTCAATGGCCACAGGATTTTAAGTCCTGCGTGTCTACCAGTTCCACCACCCGGGCCCCAAAACTTAGAACGGATATTAAAAAAGCGGAGTCCATCCGCTTTTTTTGTCAGAGCGGAAAACGAGACTCGAACTCGCGACCCCAACCTTGGCAAGGTTGTGCTCTACCAACTGAGCTATTTCCGCATTTCAATAGAGATTGCAAAAATATATCAATATTGAATATCTCCCAAACAAATGGGCATTTTTTTGCCAAATTCCGGCAATTTCGCATCTTTTATATTGAATGTTAGATTGTTACAATACAATATTCCCGTGTTTACGGGGTGGTTGCTGCTGGCTTTTATTGCTTGTTAACTCCAGTGCCTGTATCAGCTTCGTGCGGGTTTGCCGTGGATAGATTATCTCGTCGATATAACCAAGTTCTGCTGCTTTATATGGATTGGCTAAAGTTTCGCGGTATTCGTCTATCAGCTTTTGGCGCTCTTTGTCGTTTGAAAATTTATTCCGATGGATAATATTAACCGCTCCTTCGGGGCCCATTACAGCAATTTCCGCAGTAGGGTAGGCGTAGTTAACGTCTGCACCTACCTGCTTGCTCGACATCACACAGTAGGCACCACCGTAGGCTTTCCTGGTTATTACAGCAATTTTGGGTACTGTTGCCTCGGAGTAGGCGTAGAGCAACTTTGCCCCATGTTTTATAATGCCGTTGGTTTCCTGCGTTAATCCCGGTAAAAAGCCGGGCACATCGACAAAAGTGATCAACGGGATGTTGAATGCATCGCAAAAGCGGATGAACCGCGCTGCCTTAACCGACGAGTCGATGTCGAGCACGCCGGCCAGATGTGCAGGCTGGTTGGCAACAATGCCAACGGTTTGTCCGGCCAATCGTCCATACCCTACGACAATGTTTTTGGCAAAGTGGGGTTGAACCTCGAGGAAGTTCCTATCATCGAGCACAACATGAATCAAATCCTTGATGTCGTATGGCTTGTTGGGGTCGGCCGGAATTAGGGTTTGCAACTCCTCGTCCTCCCTAAGGGGGTCGTCGGTAGTGGGCACTACCGGAATTTGCTCCATGTTGTTCGAAGGTAGAAAGCTAACCAGCTCACGGATGAGCATGAGTGCCTGCTCATCGTTGTCGGCCACAAAATGTGCCACACCGCTTTTCGAGCTGTGGGTTGAAGCACCCCCCAATTGCTCCTTGGTGACTTCCTCGTGCGTAACCGCTTTTACAACATCGGGGCCGGTAACAAACATATAGCTGGTGTCCTTCACCATGATGATGAAATCGTTGAGAGCGGGCGAATATACTGCGCCTCCGGCGCAGGGGCCCATAATGCAAGTGATTTGCGGAATGACTCCAGAGCTGCGAACGTTGTTGTAGAAAATTTCGGCATACCCTGCCAGGCTTTGAACTCCCTCTTGTATTCGTGCGCCGCCCGAATCGTTGAGGCCAATTATCGGAGCGCCCATTTTCAGGGCCATGTTTTGCAGTTTAATTATTTTATCTGCATTGGCACGGCTGAGAGTTCCTCCAAATACGGTAAAATCGTAAGCGTAAACGTACACAGTAATTCCATCGATTTTCCCGTATCCGGTGATTACGCCGTCCCCCGGAATATGATGCTTGTCCATGCCAAACTCGGTGGAACGGTGTACTACCAGCTTATCAAACTCGTTAAACGAACCCGGATCGAGGAGTTCGGCAACCCGTTCGCGCGCCGTTTTTTTGCCGGCATCGTGCTGCTTTCGAATTCGATTGGGGCCAGAGCCCTCTTCGGCAAGTTTTATTCTGCTTTCAAAATACTCATACTTCTTTTCCAAACTGTCCATGGGTTGAGGTAATTTGGTTATGGTTGTTTGTCGCTTTGGGCAATAGGGCTTTGCATGCAGACTTGTCTATTGGCCAGACCATTAAGCCCTATTCAAACTCAATTAGCGGTTGATTGCCTGCGATGGAATCGCCCTCTTTGACAAAGATTCTTTTAATCTTCCCATCGGCAGGGGCACGGTATTCACTTTCCATCTTCATTGCCGATATGATAATTACTGTAGTTCCCTTAAGAACTTCCTCGCCTTCGGCAACGGGTATTTGTACAACCCTTCCCGGCATTGGTGTGGTAATAATCTTATCGCCCGAGTCGAGGCTATCCTTACTGCGGCTTTGCTGGTAACGTACCTGTGCATCAACAATCGACACATCGTACGATGACCGGTATGTGTTCACATGGTAGTTCTTTGGGCCATTGCCCGGAATTAGCTCCACGTTATACGATTTGCCCTGGTGAATAATGGAATATATCCCTTCCCCTACCATAATTATATCGACTTCATATTCAATGCCGTCAACATCAATTGTGGCTTTTGTACCCTCCCTGTTCACCAGTTTAACGCTGGCTTCCCGATCGCCTATTTTAAGTTCAAGTGCCATTCCGTGCTAAATTCGTTGAACTGCTTTCTTCAAACCATACTCTTTCCACCTGTTGTCGCCATTGCGCTGGAGGGAGTAATCGCCCATGGCAATCTTCTCGATTTTTGAGGTGTAATCCATGTATGCAGCAATTATCGCCATATCTGCGCAAACCGCACTCTCATCGGTATGCCTTTGGAACAGCTCATCGCCGTGCATGTCAATAAAGTGCGTGTCGTAGATGCCGTTTTTAAAACTTTTATTCCGCATTATCCGCTCCAGGAATGCGGTTGAGGTTTTTATTCCGTCAATTTTGTATTCAAAAAGGGCACGTCTCATGCGTTCGATGGCCTCATCACGGGTTCTTCCCCATACAATTACCTTGCTAATCATAGGATCGTAATACATCGGCACCTCATACCCCTCGTAAACATAGCTGTCAATCCTGATCCCCAGTCCGTTGGGCTGACTTACGTGTCGAATCACTCCGGGGCTTGGCATAAAATTATTGAAAGGATCCTCAGCAGATATGCGGCACTCTATGGAATGGCCGAACTGAGTTAAATTATTTTGCCCGAAAGACAAGGGCATTCCCGAAGCGATGGATATTTGCTCTTTCACAATGTCGATGCCTGTGGTGTATTCGGTAATGGGATGCTCCACCTGCAACCGGGTGTTCATCTCAAGGAAGTAGAAGTTATGGTTGGCATCAACCAGAAATTCCACCGTTCCTGCACCCTCATAGGCAACTACTTTTGCGGCCGCTACCGCTGCCTCGCCCATGCGTTGGCGAAGTTCGGGAGTGAGGAAAGGCGAGGGGGTTTCCTCTACCACCTTTTGGTGTCTGCGCTGCACCGAGCATTCCCGCTCAAAGAGGTGCACCGTATTGCCAAACCTGTCGGCCAAAATCTGAAACTCGATGTGGTGGGGCGAGTCGATGTACTTTTCAACGTAAACAGTGCTATTGCCGAAAGCCGATAGGGCTTCGGATTGGGCCAAACGAAGCGAAGGGATTAGCTCGGATGCCTCCCGTACCAACCTCATTCCTTTTCCACCGCCTCCGGCAGAGGCTTTGATAATTACAGGAAGACCAATGGCCTGCACAATTTCATTGACATTCTCCTCGCCGGCTACGCTATGCTCTGATCCGGGAACCACTGGCACACCTGCTTGTATCATGGTTTGGCGTGCCGTTATTTTATCACCCATAAGGGTGATGGCCTCAGCCGAAGGCCCGATGAAGATGATGCCAGCTTCGTTGCATTTGCGGGCAAAATTGGCATTTTCGGAAAGAAAACCGTACCCGGGATGGATAGCATCGGCACCCGAGAGCTTTGCAATTTCAATGATTTTGTCGGCATTTAGGTAGCTCTCGTGCGATGGCGAAGGGCCTATATGGTATGCCTCGGTTGCATGGCGAACATGCATTGACGCCCTGTCGGCATCGGAGTATATGGCCACCGTCCGAATCCCCAGCTCGCGGCACGAACGGATAATGCGAACAGCAATCTCGCCCCTATTGGCAATAAGAACCTTTTTTATCATAACCGTACGTAATTTTGTCCCCAAATTCTGGGGCAAATATAGCAGCAATTATGTTATAGAACATATAATTGTTTAAAATATTATGTTGTAAAACAATGTTATGCGACATATATATTTGTGAAATAATCAGTTAGGTTGTTAATATTTTTTTAAACGATAGTATAATTCTATGGATATTTGAAAAAGTAAATGTTAAGCCTTTTTGTTTGGAAATGCCATAAAGAAATAGCAGCGAGAGCACTTTGGCAACGCTGATAGCCCTGCAATCAGCAATAGTGGCAATGCAGGGCAGTATTTAACCGGTTTGTTGATGTGAGTAATTTGTGCGAAGAGGGTTAATCGAGGGCAATCATAGGGTATCCGGAGGGGTTACAATCCCGATAGGCGTTTAATTTCGTTGAGTTTGTTCAAAGCTTCAATTGGTGTAAGGTTGTTGATGTCCAGCATTGCCAGTTGATCGCGAATCTGTTTTAGAACGGGGTCGTCCAGCTGGAAAAAGCTAAGTTGATAACCTTCGCGTTGCTTTCCAAGGTCGGGTCCGGGCTTGGTAAATTTTTCATTCTGAGGGTTTCGTTCCAACTCCTTAAGCACCTCGTTGGCCCTTTTCACCACGCTGGGGGGCATTCCGGCCATGCGGGCAACGTGAATCCCAAAACTATGGGCACTGCCGCCGGGAATCAATTTCCTGAGGAATATGACCTTGTTATCCATCTCTTTGATGGAGACATTGTAGTTTTTAATGCGGGGAAAGGAGCTCTCCATCTCGTTCAGCTCGTGGTAGTGAGTGGCAAACAGAGTTTTAGCCTTCCCAAACGGGTGTTCGTGGATATACTCGGTCATTGCCCAGGCAATGGATATGCCATCGTAGGTAGAAGTACCCCGCCCAATCTCATCGAGCAGGATTAGGCTGCGCTCCGAGATGTTGTTCAGTATGCTGGCTGCCTCGAGCATCTCCACCATAAAAGTCGATTCGCCCAGCGAGATGTTGTCGGAAGCGCCAACCCGAGTGAAGATTTTGTCAACCACTCCGATTTTGGCCGATTTGGCCGGCACGAACGAACCAATCTGCGCCAGCAGAACGATTAGCGCTGTTTGCCTAAGCAGGGCCGATTTACCCGACATGTTGGGCCCTGTAATGATGATTATCTGTTGGTTCTCCGTATCCAGAGTGGTATCGTTGGTAACGTATTCCTCTCCTGATGGCAACATTCTTTCGATGACCGGATGCCGCCCCTCCTCAATGGCAATGGTAAGAGAATCGTTCACCTCGGGCTTATTGTAGTTGAAGGCAATGGCGCAGGCAGCAAATGAGAGCAGGCAATCGAGCTGGGCCACCAGATTGGCATTGAGCTGAATGGGAGCAATGTATTCTGAAAGGCTGAAAACCAGCTGTTCAAACAGCTGCTGCTCTATGGCTAACACTTTCTCCTCGGCACCTAAAATTTTCGATTCGTACTCCTTAAGTTCCTCTGTAATATAGCGCTCGGCCGACACCAGGGTTTGCTTGCGTATCCACTCGGGCGGAACCTTATCCTTGTGGGTGTTGCGAACTTCGATGTAGTAACCGAAAACGTTGTTGAAGCTAACCCTGAGCGATGGAATACCGGTTCGATCCGATTCGCGCTGCTGGAGGTCGATGAGGTACTCCTTACCGGAGTGCATGATGCCCCTTAGCTCGTCCAGCTCGGCGTTAACACCGTTGGCTATTACATTGCCCTTGTTTAGGAGGGCTGGGGGATCGGGGACAATTTCTTTGGCTATGCGATCGCGGATTAAGGTGCACAGGTTTATCTGTTCCCCAATTCTCCGGAGGGTTGGGTCGGCCGAACTGTCGCATGTCTCTTTGATGGGAGCGAGGGCCAGTAAAGCATTCTTGAGGCTAATCATTTCGCGGGGCGAAATGCGCCCCACTGCGGCTTTGGAGATTACCCGCTCCAAATCGCCAATCTCCCTAATTCGCTCTTTCATGCTTTCCATCAATGCGCCATTGGAAATCAGGAACTCAACCGCGTTCAGCCTTTCGGTGATGGGCTTGGTATCCTTTAGAGGCAGTGCAATCCACTTTTTTAGCAGCCTTGCGCCCATGGGCGATAGGGTTTTGTCGATGGTATCCACCAGTGTTTTTGCGCCCTCGTGCACGGTGTGGAAAAGTTCAAGGTTGCGTATGGTGAACTTGTCAAGCCAAACGTACTTATCCTCGTCAAGGCGCGAGATGGAGGTGATATGCCTGACGTTGTGGTGCTGGGTGAGGTCGAGGTAGTATAGTGCTGCACCGGCAGCAATGGTACCAAGCCTTATGCTGTCGATTCCAAACCCTTTCAAGCTCGAAACCTGGAAATGCGCCAACAGCTTTTCGCGCGCTCCATCCTCGTGGTATGCCCACTCCTCGAATTTGTAAACGTAAAACCGGGTGCCAAAATTTTCTGTAAACTCATGGTAGAGAGAACGTTCGACCAGCACCTCCTTGGGGTTAAAATTGGTCAACAGCTTATCGATGTATTCGTAAGTGCCCTCGGCAGCGTAAAATTCGCCCGTTGAGATATCGAGGAAGGCAACCCCGGCCTGCTTCTTTTCCATGTGAACGCTGGCAAGGAAGTTATTCTCCTTTTTTTCCAGCACGTTCTCGTTGAACGACACCCCGGGAGTAACCAGCTCGGTAATGCCCCGCTTGACAATGGTTTTTGCCATCTTGGGGTCTTCCAGTTGTTCGCATATGGCCACCCGTTGCCCTGCCCTGACAAGGCGGGGGAGATATGTATCGAGGGCATGGTGAGGGAATCCGGCCAATTCGACAAACGATGCGGCTCCGTTGGCCCTGCGGGTAAGGGTGATGCCAAGAATCTCAGATGTTTTAATGGCATCCTCGCTGAAGGTTTCGTAAAAATCGCCCACCCTGAATAGCAGAATGGCATCGGGATGCTTGCGCTTCACGGCGTTGTACTGCTTCATGAGCGGGGTTTCAACCGCATTCACATCTGACTTCAATGCATTGGTTTTTTTCATTCATTGCAAAAATATGAAATACTATTCTATAAGGTTAAGTATTTTTATTAACAACGCAAAACAGCCCGATGATCAATAAGATATGATATTGTAAGGGGGATTTTTAGTTGCCAGAATCCGTTTAAAACCGGTAAAAACGTGGATAAAAAAAATTTTTAATATGAAATAGAATTCATAAATTTGAAACATCATAAAAACAAAAGTATGAGTACGTCGAAACGAGTAATGGTTGTAGAAGACTCCGATTTCAATCAGATTATCGCCGAGTCGTTTCTTAAAGCGTGGGGATACACGCCTGTTGGCTTCCAGAGAGCTGCTGATGCGCTGGACGAGTTGAAAAAGGAGAAATACGAGTTGATTCTTTTGGATTTGATGATGCCCGAAATGGATGGCTTTGAGTTTTTAGCCCATATGCAAAAACGTAAGGATAAAACGCCTGTAATAGTTATTTCCGCTTTAACTGAGCTTGAACATGTCAACAAAGCTCTCGGGTTGGGGGCTGTTGACTATATCACGAAACCCTACGATTCCAATGCCCTGAAGGGGAAAATTGCAAAATTGCTTAATCCCGAAGGGATATAAATCTCAGGAAAGCACCCTCGTTTTGTACCGTTAAAATGGTTCGGCATATATCTGCATTTGCTCCCGAACCGTTGGCTTTTTTATCAAACCTTGCCCTTTTTTAGTTTCTACTCAGTACATTTGCAGTCTTAAATTGAAAACATGAGTTTACAGTGTGGAATCATTGGTATTACCAATGTCGGAAAGAGTACCATATTCAACTGCATGTCTAAAACCAAGGCCGAGACAAGCAGTTTTTCGTTTGGCAGTAAAACCAACCTTAGCATAATCAACGTTCCCGACGAAAGGCTTAAGGAATTGAACAAATACCAGGAGACGGAGCGGATTGTGCATGCCACCGTTGAAATTGTTGATATCCCAGGTTTAACTAAAAGTTCCGGCAGAGCCGATAAGGGGGCAAACCAATTCTTGGCCGATATTCGCAACTGCGATGCCTTAATCCACGTGCTGCGATGCTTTGATGACGCGAACCTGCCCCACGTTGACGGTTCGGTAAATCCCGTGAGGGATATCGAAACGGTTAACCTTGAGCTGCAGATTAAGGATTTAGAATCGGTGGAGAAGAAGATTGCCAAGTTGGAAAAGCTGGTGAAGGTGGGCGACAAGGATGCCAAACATGGGCTGGAGGTACTGAATAAATACAAAGAGCATCTTGAATCGTTTCAGAACGCTTCGTCGGCACCGGTATCCGAAGAGGATAAGAAGTATGTTGCCGATCTTTTCCTTATCTCCACAAAGCCCATTATATACGTTTGCAATGTGGATGAAGCATCGGCGTTAAACGGCAATGCATACGTGGAACAGGTAAGGGAATATTTAAAGGACGAACCCACCGAGATATTGATTATTGCCGGTAAGATAGAGGCCGATATTGCCGAGTTGGATGAAGAGGAGGATAGAAAGGAATTTTTAAAGGAGGTTGGCCTGTTGGAGCCCGGTGTGAATAAGCTAATACGCGCTGCCTACTCATTGCTCGATCTTGAAACTTTCTTTACCGTAGGCCCAAAGGAGATAAGGGCTTGGACCATCAAAAGGGGTGTAACCGCATCCAAGGCAGCGGGGGTTATCCATAGCGATTTGGAGAGGGGGTTTATCCGTGCCGAGGTGATGAAGTACGATGATTTTGTAACTCTGGGATCAGAACATGCCTGCAAGGAAAAGGGAAAGCTTAGCGTTGAGGGGAAAAACTATATTGTACAGGATGGAGATATCCTACACATCCGGTTTAATGTGTAGTAAATAGTTACGCAACAAATACTAATCAACCAGATTGGCTTCTTTCAATAGGCTTTCCATTTCCTGCTGAAGGTTTCTGGCAGCCGCTCCGGCTGCTTCGGCAAACCTCATCGACCTGTCGACATATATTATTGATCGTGCTGAATTAACTAACAATCCACAGCGTTTATTCATGCCGTGTTTAGCCATTTCGGCCAAACTCCCGCCCTGTTCGCCCACGCCGGGTACAAGGAGGAAATGTTCGGGGGCCAGTTTTCTCACCTTAGCCAGCATTTCCCAACGGGTAGCGCCAACAACGAACATCATATTATTTTCTGTACTCAGGTTCATCATTTTGGCAATCACTTCCTCAAAGAGCAATCGTCCGGTGTCGGCGTTTTTTATCATTTGAAAATCGTCGAAACTGCCGTTGGACGTCAGTGCCAGCAGTATGGCCCACTTATCGTTGTAGCGAAGGAATGGCTCAACCGTATCGTGCCCCATGTATGGCGACAGGGTTACAGCATCGAAAGGAAAGGTTTTGAAAAATGCATCGGCATACATTCTGGCGGTATTGGCTATATCGCCCCGTTTGGCATCGGCAATGAGGAAAATGTCGGGGTACATTTTTTTGATATAGCTCACCGTTTTATAGAGGGTGTTCCAACCTGCAGCCCCGCGATGCTCGTAAAATGCCAGGTTGGGCTTATAGGCTACAACATATTTGACTGTAGCATCGATAATGGCTTTGTTGAACTCGAAAACGGGATCTTCCTTTGTTAGGAGCAGTTCAGGAATCCTGGCAATATCGCTGTCGAGACCTATACACAGGAAGCTGCGCTTGGCACGGATTTGTTCGAAAAGTTGCTGTGCATTCATGGTAAATCCTTTATTGTAAATAAATTGGTACAATGAACACGCAATCCCAATGAGGCTGCTATTGCCGCCTACATCTTTACACTTCGCTCATTTTCAGCCTCTCGGCATTTTCTGCAATCTGCAGCTGTTCAATCAGCTCATCCAAATCGCCGTCGATCACTGCCCCCAGGTTGTACAGCGTGAGGTTAATCCTGTGGTCGGTAACCCTACCCTGCGGGTAGTTGTAGGTGCGGATTTTGGCTGAGCGATCGCCGGTGGAGACCATGGTCTTCCTTTTAGACGAAATGTCGTCTAAATACTTTTGATATTCCAGGTTGTAAAGCCTTGTTCTCAGCTCAGCAAGTGCATTGTCGAAATTTTTCAGCTGCGATTTCTGATCCTGACACTGTACTACGATACCCGAAGGAATGTGAGTTAGCCGAATGGCGGAGTAAGTGGTATTTACGCTTTGCCCTCCGGGGCCTGAGGAGCAGAAGGTATCCTTACGTATGTCTTCCATTTTCAGGTCGATATCGAACTCTTCGGCCTCGGGCAGTACTGCCACAGTGGCTGCCGATGTATGCACACGCCCCTGGGTTTCGGTTTGTGGAACCCTTTGCACACGGTGCACTCCCGATTCGTATTTCAGAATACCGTAAACCCCTTTCCCTGTGACGTTCATAACAATCTCCTTGTATCCACCTACGGTTCCCTCGGAGAAGTGGTTCACCTCATACTTCCAGCCCCTGTTCTCTATGTACTTGGTGTACATGCGGAACAGGTCTCCGGCAAAAATGCTGGCCTCATCGCCGCCGGTCCCTGCGCGGATTTCCACCACGGCATTCTTTCTATCCTGTGGGTCGGCCGGAATAAGCATAAGCTTAATCTCCTCTTCCAGTTGCTCTTGCTGTGTTTCAAGGGTTTCAAGTTCCATTTTGGCCATCTCGCGCATCTCCTCATCCTTTTCGGTGGTAAGCATGCTTTTGGCCGAAGTGATATTGCTAAGGATATTCTTATACTTATCGTATGCCTCTACCAAGGGCTCCAAATCACGGTATTCCTTGTTTAAACTGACATACCTCTTCATGTCCGACATTACCTGCGGATCGGTTATCTGCTGTCCTATCTCCTCGAATTTACGTCTAAGCCCTTCAAGTTTAGAGAGTATCGTATTATCGCTCATACATCAATTTTATCTGGTGCAAAGGTAGAATTTTTTTTAATTTCTTTTAGAAAGCTCGGCGGGTTGAGAACCGAAAAAAAACCCACTTAGCGTTAGGCTAAGCGGGTCTTTTGCAAGTGGTGCCACCGGGAATCGAACCAGGGACACACGGATTTTCAGTCCGTTGCTCTACCTACTGAGCTATGGCACCAACTTTTTTTGCGGTGCAAATATAATCTTTTTTCTTCACACCAATAGGCAATGCATTTAAAATGTCAATATTTTTCAAAATTTACGTTTCCAGTTCCTAACGGACTATGGAAAGTTTAGAAAAAAATAAATGATTTCAGGGCTACGCCCCTTTATTGCCGCTTTTTCTCTCTTTATCTAAGAAGATTTCGGGGCTAACGCCCCTGATGTACTTTAATATCGCGGATTCGCGGATTCGCGAATTTACAAATTAACGTCCCGATAAGATTATCGGGATAACGAATTAACGAATATTTACACGTTTCCATGCCCTAACGGACAATGGTAACTGCTTTACGCTTTCGCTTTTTCTCTTTCTCGGACTATTAAAAGTGCTACCGCCCCGAGAAACATTCCATCCATGCGTCGACCTATGGAACCGTGAACCTGTAAGAAAGGTATTGTTATTTTCTTTTAGGTATAATTTTTCATAACTAAACTTGTAAAGTTCAATTATTATTATCAAATTTGGCAAAAATGAAGTACAACTTCATAATTGTCCAACAATGAGTAAATCCTATTTAAAAAGAAGCATAGAAACGGAGTTGGAACGCCTGGCAAAACTCTACCCGGTTGTGGTGGTTACAGGCCCAAGGCAATCGGGAAAAACAACCCTTTGCAAGAAAATATTTAGCAACTATCACTATGCAAATCTTGAGGATATTGCACTTAGGGAGCAAATCTTAATGTCACCAAAGGCATTTTTATCACAGCATACACAGGGTATTCTATTAGATGAGGCGCAGCTTGTACCCGAAATTTTCTCCTATATACAAGTAATAGTTGATGAGATACCCAACGCCCATTTTGCGCTAACCGGGAGCAGCAACTTCACGCTGATAGAGCAGGTTACGCAGTCGCTTGCCGGTCGCTCAGCTACCCTATCGCTTCTCCCCTTATCACTTCACGAAATAGAAAATTCCACCGGCATTTCCACCAATAGGCTGATTCTTAATGGCGGTTTCCCCGCCATTTGGGCAAAAGGGATTCCTACCCAAGACCATAGCAGGAATTATTACAACACCTATATTGAGAGGGATGTGAGACAATTGTTGAAAGTGAAAGATTTGTTGAAATTTCAACTTTTCATACGTTTATGTGCAGGAAGAATTGGCACGGAGTTCAATGCCACAGCGCTGGCCAATGAGGTAGGTGTTTCGGCACATACAATAATCGAATGGTTTAGCATACTAGAAGCATCATACATTCTCTTTCGCTTACCTCCTTTTTTTCGTAATCTGGGGAAGCGGTTGGTTAAATCTCCCAAATTTTATTTTAGCGATACGGGTTTAGCTTGCTTTCTGTTGAATATTGATAGTGAAGAACATTTGGAAACCCATCCTCTGAGAGGTGCATTATTCGAGAATATGGTTGTACTAGAATTTTTGAAACATCGCTACAATAGGGGCCATTTTTCTAACCTGTACTTTTATCGTGATAAATCTCAGCGTGAAATTGACCTTGTTCAAGAATTTGGAAATGAGTTACATGCTTATGAAATCAAATCGGCAATTAGCTTTCACAAAGACTTTTTTAAGCATTTGGTTTATCTCAAAGAATTGCTGGGTAATGACTTAGTTTCGATGCAGGTAATCTATGATGGCGAGCACAATACGCATAGTAAAGATTTTGGGGTTATAAATTTTAGGAATATTAAGTTTAAATAACAAAAAACGTCAAACGAAAAAACTTTCAACTTTTACCTTGTACCTTGTTTTTCCACACGTTTCCATCTCCTAACGGACGATGGAAAGTGCTTGCGCCCAAAGAAACCTTCCATCGTGGCAAAGGCACATGGAAGCGTTTAGATAATTAATGATTTCAGGGCTAACGCCCCTCTTTGCTCTATTCCTCTATGAAATTCTACGAAGATTTCGGGGCTACGCCCCTGAATATACTGTTAAAAGTGCTCCCGACATAATTGTCGGGATTTGTGAATTTGAGTATTCGCGTATTCGCGAATTTGCGAATTAACAAGGCTCTAGACTATGATTTTTTTTTAACATTATGATAATGATGTTTTGTTGGAACGGGAAATAACTCGTTTTGTGAGTTATTCTCGTTTCAACAAAAACACTAGTTCTTTGAACATCTGTTCTTCTGACTTTTTCCATCGCCA
>Ga0209718_1001202_pt1 | contig 30443 bp, 26 predicted proteins | sample AD_JPNAS1_MetaG_FD_184420 | JGI IMG/M metagenome (GOLD analysis project Ga0209718, IMG submission 184420) | Active sludge microbial communities of municipal wastewater-treating anaerobic digesters from Japan - AD_JPNAS1_MetaG (SPAdes) (version 2) | ecosystem: Engineered > Bioreactor > Anaerobic... | reverse complement strand
AGACCTGACGCAAAACGGTGAGTTTGCCCGCGGTTGGGGCTTGGTGTTTTTTCATGACCTGCCGTGTGGCAGGTTTTCGTCAAGCTTCCAACCATTTTTTTCGCCAATTCCTGTGGGATGGCTGTGCATTCATTCAGATTGGGAACCTTCCTCGCGAAGGTGGCTTGGTCACGTCGCACACCCAGACTTTGAACGACGAAGGACTTGTTGTGAGCCGGAATATCCCCAAGGGAACGGTGGTGATCGCAATTGTGGGGGCGACTATCGGCTACACGGGCGTTCTGGCTTACGACATGTGCGTCACTGACAGCATGGTCGGCATCGAGACAGGGACCCCCGAGGGGAATCGCTACGTCGAGTTCTTCCTTCGTCACAAGAAGCACGAGATTCGACAGGCGTCGTACTCGAGCGGCGGTCAACCCAACATCAAGTTGGAGTTCTTGAACCCCTACCCACTTCCCGTCCCGCCCCTCCCCGAACAACGAGAAATCGTGCGGCGGGTGGAGGCGTTGTTTGCTTTGGCGGACCGGATCGAGGCACGGTTTCAGAAGGCCCTGGCCCAGGTGGACAAGCTCACGCCCTCGATCCTCGCCAAAGCCTTCCGCGGTGAACTCGTGCCGCAAGACCCGAACGACGAGCCGGCCGATGCACTATTGCAGCGCATTAGATTTGGAATGTATGCACGCATGCTGGCATGTCCAATGCCGCGGACGACGACAGGTGGTTCTTGAACTGCGCCCGCCGGGGGATGAAGGTCAAAGCGGTGATTGATCATCGACAGACTGCAAGACGGATGGCACGAACCCGAGACACCGGCACGCTGTGAAAGCCGGTCGAACACCATGCTGAAGCAGACCGTCACTGAATTCACCGTGGCCACGAGGGGACGCGGCCTCCACGAGGTGACACACGACGTCGCCGCGTGGGTGTCGCACAGCGGGATCCGAACCGGGTTGATCACGCTCCATGTGCGCCACACCTCGGCGTCGCTGCTGATCCAGGAGAACGCCGATCCGGACGTGCAAGAGGATCTGGACCGGTTCTTCGCGCGTCTGGCGCCAGACGGCGATCCCATCTACCGACACACGATCGAGGGCGAGGACGACATGCCGGCGCATGTGCGCGCGGCGCTGACAGCCGTGAACCTGAGCATCCCGATCATCGGCGGCGCGTTGGCGCTGGGCACGTGGCAGGGCATCTATCTCTGGGAACACCGCAAACACCGCCACACGCGTCGGATCGCGGCCCATCTGATCGGCGAGTGAAGAGCGCCGGCTTTCGTGATGCCGTGTCCTCTGCGCGCTCTGCGTTTCTGTGGTTCAATCCGGGACGGTGACTGTCATCGGATGGGATTCACCACAGAGACACAGAGTACACGGAGGGGAAAGTGCCTCATAAACTCGGGGCCGATCATGAAAGACGGATGACTTCCCGCGTTTCCATCCATGTCCTGCCCCGCTTCATGAGGGATTTGGGGTTGGACCCGCAGGCGAACACCCGCGCGTGAAAACCGCGGGCGAAAAACTGTTGCGCCGGTCCCTGGCCACAGCCAGTATTCGCAAGCTCTAACCCGCATATGACGCACACCCCATCAGTGAACAGGGTGGTCAGACCTCGCAAGATGTCGGGTATGCGGGTTAAACAACATCCAGTCTGTCCTATGCATAGTCCCAAAACCTCGATCGTCACGAACGCGCTGTCCCGTGGCGTTGGCTCACCTGAGGTTGATTCCCAGCCGGCCCGGGCTTTCGAAGCGGGCATGTTCGATCCTCGGGCTTCGACTGCGGCGTTCCCGGGCTGCGGGTGTTGTCCCTTGAGCCGGCGCTCGTTTCTCAAGAAGGGCGGAGCGGCCTGTGTAACCGCCCTGGCCATGAGCGCCCGACCGGTCGAGGCCACGGAGGGCCCGGCGGGTCGGCCGCGCATTCGGATTGTCTATGTCCTGTTCGGCCCCAAGCAGCCGCGCCCGACCTGGCCGAACATCGGATTCGATTTCGTGCCGGTCATGCAGCGGCTCGAAGCGAGGCTGATCCGGGAATGCCCGGGATTCGAGTTCGTGACCTCGATGGCCAGCACGGAGGCGGAGGCGAAGAAGATACTCGAGGAGGACCAGAACTCGAGCGTGATCGGCTACCTAGTCTATCAGATGAACAACTGGCCCCGGGTGGTGCAGGCCATCGCCGCCTCGGGCAAGCCGGTGTTATACGCCGATTTCACCTATGCGGGCACAGGCGGGTTCCTGACCTACAACGCCGCGCTGCTGCGGGCTCGATCACCGAATGTTGGCTTCGTCTCGTCGTCGGAGTTGGCCGACCTGACCGAGGCGGTGAAATGCTTCGAACTCGTCCGCCAAGGTCGGACACCGTCTGATTTTGTGGCGGCGACCGCGCAGTTGCGGCAAAGGCGCACCCCGCCGCCGGAGTCCGCGGCCTGGGCTGAGGACCCGGTGCAATGCCTGTCGATTCCCGAGTGCGTGAGCCGGATGAAGGCATCGAAGGTTATTGCCATTCGGGACCAGAACTCTGCGCCTGCGACCGAGATCATGGGCATCCCGATCGTATATGTGCCGTTCGCCGAGTTAAACGGGCTCGCCCAGGCGGCCGATCCCGACGAGGTGCGGCTTTGGGCCGATCGCTGGGAGCACGGGGCGCGGCGGATCGAAGGGGTCACGCGCGAAACGATCGAGCGATCGGCGGCGATGTACCTGGGCCAGAAGGCCCTTCTGCAGAAACACAGCGCCAACGCCATCACCATCAATTGCCTCGGCGGCTTCTACGGCAAACACATCAACGCCTATCCCTGCCTGGGCTTCTGCCAATTGGTCGATGACGGCCTGGTGGGCGCCTGCGAATGCGATATCAGGTCCACGGCGACCATGGTCGCAATCACCACCCTGACCCAGGGCCGGCCCGGTTACATTTCAGACCCGGTCATGGATTCGGCAAAACGCGAGATCATCTACGCTCACTGCGTGGCGCCGACCAGAGTCTTCGGCCCGTCGGGCGCGGCGAATCCGTATGAAATCCTCACCCGTTCCGAGGACCGCCAAGGCGCCTCGTTGCGCTCGCTGATGCCGGTTGGCTATCTGACGACGACGCTCGAATTCGAGCCCAAACGCAAAGAGATCATGTTTCACCAGGCCAAGGCGGTAGGCAACGATGCCAATGCTCGCGCCTGCCGCACCAAGCTCCGCGCCCAGCCCCTGGGCGATTTCGAGAAGCTCTTCTCGATGTGGGATGTCTGGGGATGGCACCGCGTCACATTCTATGGCGACCTCAAGGAACCGGTCTATGCCTTGGCCGATTCCGTGGGTTGGAAGGTGGTGACTGAAACGTGAGTGAGCTAAGCCACCTGAAACACCTCGCACCGGGGCTGACAGCCGCCTTCCTTTTCGTCCTCGCACCGTGCCGGCCTTTGCTGGCGCAAAACGCAGACAGCCCGGGTCCGATCCACCTGCGCGTGAACCTGCTCGGGTATCGCCCATCCGATCCGAAGATCGCCATCGCTTTTTCCACGCAGCCTTTGGCACAGAACTTCGAGGTGCTGACGACCGCGGATCAAACCGTGGTCTGGCGCGGGCCGGCGACACCAATGCGGGATACCGTCTGGGGGCGATGGCACCACCATGCCGAACTCGATTTCAGCGCCTTTCGCCAGGCAGGCAGATTCGTCGTCCGCCTCGGCCCGACAAACTCGCCCGCATTCGAGATCGGGACGCAGGCGCGGGACGATGCGTGCGGGGCGTTGCTCGAATTCATGCGCCAGCAGCGCTGCGGCGACAATCCGTGGCTCGATGCCCAATGCCATCAACAGGACGGACGCACGGCCTACGGGCCGCGTCCGGCCGGAACACCCATCGATGCGCGGGGCGGTTGGCACGATGCCGGCGACCTGCTCAAGTACCTGATGACCTCCGCCAACGCCACCGCCGACATGCTTTTGGCCTATCGGATCGCTCCGAACGCTTTTCCGGATCTGGTCCGGCAAGATGGACGCCCCGGAACGAACGGCGTCCCCGATGTCCTGGACGAGGCGCGATGGGGTCTCGATTGGATGTTGCGGCTCCATCCAACTCCGCAAGAACTCTACCATCAGGTGGCTGACGACCGGGACCACTGGGGATGGCGGCTGCCCGCGGACGAGAAGGCCGACTACGGATGGGGACCCGGCGGACCGCGGGTTGTCTACGCAGCCGACGGACGTCCGCAGGGGCTCGGAAAGCACCAAAGCGAGTCAACTGGCCTGGGCAATCTCGCCGGGCGCTACGCTGCGGCCATGGCGATGGCCTACCAGGTCTGGCGCGACAGCGCCGAGCACGGCGTCTTCGCCCAGCGTTGCCTGCAGGCCGGGCTCGAAGTTTACGCCCTGGGACGCGCGCGCGAGGGTTTTCAGCAGGGCAACTCCTACGGCGCGCCTTATCGGTACAACGAATCGACCTGGGCCGACGACATGGAATGGGGCGCTGCCGAGCTCTACCGGGCGACCGGCGAGAGCCGGTATCTCGAGGACGCCCGCCGCTATGCCCGAGAGGCGGGGGCGGAATCCTGGATGGGGCGGACCGAGGCGCGGCACTACGAGTTCTATCCGTTCGTGAACATCGGGCATTTCGCGTTCCACGACATCGCGGATGAGGAGACCGGGAAGATGCTGATCGGGTACTACAGGGACGGGATCGAGCGGTGCGTCACTGCCGGGCGGCGCACGCCGTATCGGATCGGCGTGCCGTTCATATGGTGCTCGAACAACCTGACAGTGGCGTTGGCGACCCAGTGCCTCTTTTACGAACGAATGTCCGGCGACTCGCGTTACCGGGAGTTCGCCGCGGCGCAGTCGGATTGGCTGCTGGGACGCAATCCGTGGAACTACTCGATGTTCACCGGCCTTCCGCCCGGGGCCTCCTCACCCAGAAATCCACATCTGATGACCACCCGGCTCACCGGACGGATGGTGCGGGGCGGTCTGGTGGACGGTCCGGTCTACGAGCAGGTGTTCCGCAGTCTCAAAGGCGTCAGCATCACACAGCCCGATCCGCTGGCGGAGTTCCAATCCGATTTGGCGGTGTATCACGACGATCTCCATGATTACTCGACCAACGAGCCCACCATGGACGGCACGGCGTCGGCGATTCTGCTCTTCGCGCTCCTGGCCGAGAGTCCGCATTTCAGGTGAACTGTGACGGTGACCGGTCAGGTGACTTGAGCAGTTGGCGCGAAATGCGGGCTGGCGCAGGCCTTCACCGACAGACCGTTGCCGCCCTCATGTCTGCCAACGTCTCCACCACCCAATCCGCCCGGTGCGCCCGCAGCACGCCCAGCTCAGCCCCGCCTGTGCCGACCGCCAGCACCTTGGCTCCGATCGCCCGCCCGCACTCGATGTCCAGCGGCGTGTCGCCCACCACGACAATCTCGTCGCCGCCCAGCGGGCGTCTCAGGACACTACTGACGCGTTCGCGCGCGATGCCGGCCAGCTCGTTGCGGTCCTCGTGGTCGTCTCCGAACGCGCCGGTGGTGAAGTAATCCCACAGGCCGAAATGCCGCAGCTTGATTTCGGCGGCCAGGCGGATGTTCCCGGTCAATAGACCGAGCAGCGGCGGCTGCGCCAGGTCGCGAAGATCGCGGATGAAATCGCCAACCCCCGGACAAACCTGTCCGTGCAGTTCGCCGAGCAACTGATCCAAAACGAACACGTAATGATCGAGAAACCGATCGAAGTTGGCCGGCGTGGCCTCGATCCCGTGGCGACGGAAGAACTCGCGGATCAGGGATCGGTCGGTGCGTCCGGCAAAGCGCATATGACGCACGCCGTCGGCAACGTGAAAGACCGACTGGCCAGTGCGTTCGAAGGCGCGAACGCTCGCCCCTCCAGTGCGGATGAGCGTGCCGTCGATGTCGAAGAGAACCGAGCGAACCACGGGCCAAGATTAGCGGCCGGGTGCCGCCTTGACAATGGCGGGCAGCGGTTGCCGCTCGACTTCATGAACTGGCCCTGCTGGCGGGCGGTGGCAGCAACGGCGCCTCATCGAGAGCGTTGACATTCATCGGTTGAATGCGCACGAGGACCGTGAACCGATTTGTAGCCGTCCCTCGCCGCGCAGACGCGTCAAACTAATGAGAATTCCCGCGCTGTTCCTGGGAGCAGCGCCGTGGTGGTCGTTCTAGTCTCTGGACCGGAGTTTGTTGTGGCAGTCGCCCATGCTCGGGTAGGCGTCGAGATCGCAGAGTTCCGCATTGCGTCGTCGAGGTAACTGGAGGGTGGGCATCCTCGGCCGCAGCAATGACCGAATGTCCTAATTTTTGCACAGACCCTAAGGTTGACGCGCATGCGCGGCCGCGGGGCGGCTACGGTTCATGCCTCAGGTCTGTTGCGTCCGCGTCGCGCGAAAGAAGAGGTAGACAACGCCGCCAACCAGGCTCCAGAAGAGGCTGCCGGCATAGGCGAGGAGCGAGAGCAGGAGCGCCTGTGTCGCCGGGATGTTGATCTCCGGCACCGCCAGCATCCAGACGTAGATGTTTTCGCGCAGCCCGAGTCCGCTCGGCGTGACGGGCATGGCGGCGATACAGATGATGACCGGCACAATCAGGGAAAGCGCCACGGGCGCAATCGTCAGGTCCAGGCCTCGCGCCAGCACCCAGATCTGCAGGACGCACATCACGTTCAGCACCGTCGAGAGCGCAAAGGCCTGGACGAGGAATCGGGGCTGCTGCCCGAACTGGCGGCAGGCTTCGAGCGCACGTTCGAGCAGTTCGCCTTTGGGCAGGCGGCGAAGCCAGATGCGGGCCCGGGGCCAGCGGCGCGAGAGGCCGCCCCAGAACGATAGACCGGCAACCGCGAGCGCGCCCATCAGCATGATCACCACAATGCCGGCGAGTGCCGCCAGGCGTCGGTGGCCCGACAGCAGGGCCCAGTTCGGAACCATCATCACCGCGGCAAACAGAAGCATGGACAGAAGGCCGATCAACCGGTCGACCAGGACAGTGACCACCGCTTCGGTCTTGCGGTTGCTGGTCTCTCGCGCGGCGTAAAAGGCTTTCATGAGATCGCCTCCGGTCGACCCGAGCAAAAACGAGTTGAAGAAATGAGCCACGAGCGAGATTTCCGCGGCCCGCCCGAGGGAGAGGTTGATGCCGTGTACGCGCAGGACCATCCGCCAACGGAGGGTTCCCAGGACGATCGTGGCGCCCATGAAGACCAGAGACCAAACCGCGGCCGTCGGGTCGATCAGGCAGACGTTTCGCCACAGCTCCGGCGGGCCGTAGTGCCAGGCCAGCTTCCATTGCTCGGCGTGGCTCAGCGAATCCCAGCCAAGGCCCTGCCGCTCGTACGCACTGCGTCCCTCGCTGAGGAAGATCGCCTGAAACACCCAGCCGAGAAGGACCAGGCAAAGGATGATGCGCAACACCATTGGCCAGGGAGTCGAGCGCGTCTTCAACATGCGATGGCAGGAAGGTCCGACCTCCTACTCGGGGCCCCAAAGCGACTGCAGGTGGGCCAGACCGGCCCGCACCTCCTCGGCCGGGATCGAGGGCGAGAGTTCGAGCACCTTGATGTGTTCGAGCTTCACGAACGGTTTCAAGGCTTCGAAATTGACCATGCCTTTCCCCGGCGCGCGATGGTCGCGTCCGGGGAACTCGACATCATGGAGGTGGAATCCGGCGATGTCGCCGGCGAGCGACTCGAGATGCATGACGTGGTCGATGAACCCGAGATTCTCTTTGATCTGAGCGTGGCCGGTGTCATGCCAATACCGGATCACCCCGCCGGGAAAGTCGCGGAAGAAGAAGGGGAAATCGGACTCGAACGGAATTTCTTCGAGGGCCTCGCGGTTCTCGATCCCCAGGAGCAAATGGCGCCGCGCAGCCTCGGACTCGAGATAGCGCAGCGCCTCGTACGCAAAGTGCAGATGCCGTTCCTTCTTCGACTCACGCCGCTCATCGGCCTCGGCGCACAGCCGCTGGTACTTGGGCGTCTCTCGCAAACCTGCTTCCGCCAGCCGGATCAGAGCGTCCGTGTAGTCTTTCATCTCGACGGCTCCCATGTGGAGCACCACGAGCCGCGCGCCCAGGCGCTCCGCCAACTCGAACGTCTTGAGGGTGTGTTTGAGCGCGCTCTGCCGCTCCCGAGCATCCGACGACGTGAACTTGAAGATGTTGGGGGCAGCCTGCGTGATCCCGATCGGCAGCGGACAGAAATTGTGGAGGGTGGTGATCCGCACCACGCCCGCCGCGACGGCTTCGAGGATGCCCGGCACCAGACTGAGCCGGATTCCGTGGCTGAGTTCCGCGTACTCGAAACCCAACTCCCGAATCTCGCGCAGCATGGCATGGCCGTCGATGTGGCGGCTCGAGTTCCAGCAGGTTGACAACGCGTACATAGACAACAACAAAGGCCGAGCGCGCGTGCGCACGGCACGGGCTCGGCCCTGAAATCAGCACCTGTTCCTGAGTCCCCGCCTACATGTCGGCGTATCGGGCGGCCAACATGGCCGAGAACTTGGCCACTTTGAGCTTGCGCCGACGCCGTTCGCTTGGCTTCTCGTAATGCCGATGGTTGCGCACCTCTTTCAGGGTGCCTTCACGGTCGACTTTCTTCTTCAAACGCCGAAGCGCCTTCTCGACCGATTCGCCTTTTTTGAGCCGGATTTCCGTCAAAATCGATTCACTTCCTCTCTGGGACCCGGGGCCGCTTGGCCGCACAGCGCGGCCAGCCCCCTTTCAGGTCAGGGCGGGGACAGTAGGTGGAACCGCTGCCGGATGTCAATCGGGAATCCGCAGGGCACCGCACACTCCGGATTAGCCTTGCCGCCCTGCAACTCGATTTCCGCATCGATTCACTGACCCCGACTGCAAGATTCGGCCGCGCTTTCCCCGCACCCCCCCTGACACGCGCGAGGTCGTGCGCGTCGATTTCTCTGCCATCTCGGGCGCTCCCGAACTAGACTCTCGCCCCAGCTATGAAACGCCTTCTGATCCTGACCAGTCTCGGCCTCCTGGCCGGAGCGACTCTTCCGGCCGCCGCGCAGTCGTTCCCCAAATTGACCGACGCGCAGCGCATCGCACTTTTGCAGCCTCCCACCCAACGTCCTGTCCCGATGGTGCTGGACACCGACACCTACAACGAAATCGATGATCAGTTCGCCCTGGTCTACGCGCTCATCTCGCCGGAGTTGAAGGTCGAGGCCGTCTATGCCGCCCCGTTCAAGAACGACCGTTCCACAAGCCCGGAGAACGGCATGGAGCGGAGCCACGAGGAAATCGTTCGCATCCTCGACAAGTTGAACCGTTCCCCGGAGAACTTCGCCTTGAAAGGCAGCCGCCGCTACCTCACCGACCCCAAGAAGCCGGAGGAAAGTCCGGCGGCGCTTGACCTGATCCGCCGGGCAAAGGCGCACAGTCCGGACCGCCCGCTTTACGTCGTGGCCGTGGGAGCAATCAGCAACGTGGCCAACGCCCTGCTCCTCGATCCCGCGATCCTGCCAAACATCGTCGTCGTCTGGCTAGGCGGCAACGGTCTCGGCTGGCCGCACCAGCACGAGTTCAACTACCACCAGGATCTCAACGCCTCGAAGATCATCTTCAATTCCGGGGTCGCTCTCGTCCAACTGCCGTGCACGCCCGTCGTCACGCACTTCGCCACCACCGTGCCTGAGATGGAAGCCAATCTGGCCGGCCGCGGCGCCATCGGCGAATACCTGCTCGAAATCTTCAAGGACTATCATCAGGACCATTTCGCGTGGTCCAAGGTGCTCTGGGACATGACCGCAGTGGCGTGGGTGATCGACAGTCGATGGCTGCCATCAAACCTCGTCCACAGCCCGATCCCGACCGACAATTACACCTTCAGCTTCGACAACTCCAGGCACCTCATCCGCAGCGTCTACTTCCTTCAACGCGACCCGATCTTCCGCGACTTCTTCACTAAGCTGCAGAAGCTCGCGAGGCCTTAGCCTGCATTTCTCACCGCTTTTGGACAACGCGAAGCCGGTATACACAGGAGAAATACAAATGCAGACTAAGGGTCTGTGCATGCGCAGCCGCGGGATCGGCCCTCCGAAACGAAAGGGGACGGTTCATGGCAAGCGCTGTGATTAAACCGCTTGGTGCGCATGAGGATCCTGAACCGAAAACGCACAACGCACCCACTCTCGACTCTCGACTCTCGACTCTCCACTCTCTGACACTTCGTCAGGGCCGGGCGCCAATCGCGGTGGTCCATTCCGCCTCCACGTTTTCGAAGAATAATCCCTGGAACTGGCCGGGCTTGAGGCCCTCGGGCAGCGTGACCTCGATGTGATGGCTCGTGTCGGGCGCCAGATGTGAGAGGTCCGCATAGAGGCCGGTGAACGTGCGCTCGCGTCCCAGTGGGAACACATCGCTGTATGCCTTCCGCACCTCGACCGGTTGGCCGTCGAGCGTTAATCCCACGGCCCAGGTGTCGTCCGGATCGGCAATCTGGATAAACAGCAGCAGGCGATCCGAGCCGCGCCAGGTTGCCAGCAATTCTTCCTCCGTGTAAGGAACCGGCCAGGCCTTGCGGCGCGCGGCCAGTTGCGCAAAGACCCGCTGCGGAACGGTGAAGTCAGCCCGGACGACCCGGCCCGCGAACGCGGGATCGTAGGTGTCTACTTGGTGGCAATGGTCGAAGCGCTCGCCGTCAAATGCGGCGCGCAAGGTCACCGCATCGCCTTCCTGGCTGAAACCGGCCTGTTCACGCCCGTTCAAAACGACCCGGGACACGCTCTCTCGAGCCGGGAGCAGGACGACCAATTCATGTGTGTGGCCCATTTGGCCTTCGACATTCGCCAACTCGAGACGATCGCCGCTGAGAGTGGCCCGCCCGCGCGCGTTGATCAGCGCCGGACGCGTAACGGCGTCCGCCGACACGACCTCGACGACAAGCGCCTCGGGGCCCTTGATCGGCAAGCGGACGCGATCGCCCCGGCGCCATACGCCGACGCGCGGTCTGCCTCGGAGGCGTCCCTCGCGCGGGTAGAGCTCGCGCAACAGGAATTCCTCGCCCTCCGTAAGCCCGATGCCGGCATCCAGGGTGAACTCGGCCGGCAACTCCCGATAGTTTGGATTGAAGAGGAACACGAATCCGTGATCGCCGGCGATCGCCGCGGTGCCGTCGACTCTTCCCATGGCCGGCAGGCCGATGATGGGCCGCAGCCGTTTCAGGATTGCCCGATGCCGGTCGGTCCAGTCCATCCAACCCCGGAGCCAGCGCTGGTCGTCCGGGCCAAAGTGCGCGAATTCGGTCTCATCGCGCGCGGGCAACAGACTGACGACGTGGTTGAAGGGGGCGGTGCCGATCGAGGAAAGGACGGAATAGCGCCAGCCGAGCAGGTCCCAGTCGCGCGTGTGGAAGGGGCGGTTTTTGACGCATTCGCCTTTGGCATTATTGCGGGGCGTCTGGTGGGTCATGTAACCGGGCACAAGTTCCCAGGGCGTGAACTGCTCCTGGTGGAAGTACCCCGTGGCCCAGCGCTGCCGGTTGCCGGACACGCGGCTGAAATGGAGGTCGGGGAAATTCTCGAAGCTGCCGGGCTGCTCGTCGTTTGTGGTCGGATGCGGATAGGATCCGCCCAGCCAGGTCCAGGGACCGAACCACTGGTATTGCTGGCGCCCGTCAATGACGATGTCCGGGAGGCGGCGTCGCAGTTCCTCGAGGATGCGTCGGCAGCCGGACCATTGGGCGTACTTGCTGGTCGGCTTGTGCCCCTCCTTGTTTGGTTCGTAGGCAATCCACCAGTGGTCAAAGCTGTAGCCGCCGATCCCGGTGCGCTGCTGGAAGGCAACCAGTTGCCCGACAAACCAGTCCTGGAAACTCCGCACGCCTGTATCGACTCCGATGTAACCGCCGGTCTTGCCGCCGCACCAGGCCGTCCACTCGGGGTTCTGCTTCCAGCCCAGGGTCGGATAGGCATAGGCGACGAGCTTGACCTGTTTCGCCTTCGCGTAATCGAGCATTTCCTGGATCGAGGGCGGGATCGGGTCCGTCGCGACGTCCCATTCGCCTTTGCGGATCTTCTGGCCCAGGCCGAGCCAGAGGCAGTTCTCCCAACCCCAGGCGTCGGCGTTGTCCGCGAGCGGGGCGACGGCGCTATTGGCCGGCGTGAAGAGCGTGTGCTCGATGCCCACCGCCGCACACTGGTCGAGAATGCGCTTCCACTCGGCGCGACCGGCGGGCGTGCCCACGTCAATCTGATAGTCGTTCTCGCACCAGGGGACATGGACACGCAGGCTCTTCGTGGGGCGAAACAGGGCGAAGGCGTCCACGCAACCGGTCACGGCCTCGAACTCGGCCCGATCGAGCATCGGCAGGCCCTCGAAGGCGCGCTCGGGGTCGGGCACATGCTTCCATTCGGGCAGATTCCGCGCCGGAAATTCGACTCCCGAGAGCCGGTAGAACCCGAGACAGACGCGGTCCGAGACGAATGGTCCGTATGAGGCGCGCCATTCGAGGTCGGGCGAGTAGCTCATCGAGATCCGGGCGTCCTGCCGCTGCCACTTGAGAAACGGATTCTGCAGCACCAGGCAGGCGCCCAAGCCGGGTGCCGGATCGCTTCTTCCGAGACGCAGGAACACCGCGCCGCTGGCATTGCTGGCCCGGTGCTCGCGGGCGATCGGCGTGCCGGCCTCGATTCGGAGCCCTTCGACCGTGTCGAGGCGGCAGGCGCTCTGGGGCGGCAGTATGAGCGCGATCTGCTTGCTTATGAACTGCCAGCCGGGCTTCAGCTCGTAGATTACTTCGAGTCGCCGCTCGCCTGCCGCGTACGTGTACACGACACTCTGCCCGCGTTGCGCGAGGCCGGTCCGTTCGAGGTCGCGCACGCTGAGCGTCTGGCCGTCTACGGTGATCGAGGTCGAGTCGCCCGCGAGCGAGAGGGCGTGCCCGGATTTGGCCAGCGACACCCGGACCAGGCCCGCGGCATCGAAGTCGGCCGTGATCTCCCCGTTGCCGAGAGTCATGCTCTCCGCGCCGCGCCCGGGCGACACGCACAGAGTCAGGCAAAGCCCGCCGACCAGGACAAGTGGACCGATTCCAAACGAGTGCTTCATGGGTCCATCGTGACCGGGTCTGGAAAATTCTCAAGGCTATCGGCAGCCTGATTGGCGGAAGACGTTACGGAACGGCGGTTCATGAAATGGAGCTGACAAGCCGGGATTTGACTGCATCGGGGCTGCGACAATACTCTCGCGCCGCACTGCTGGAATGTGCCTCCGGCCCGAAGCCAGGGGGCGCATGATCGCAGGAGAATCCGGTCCGAACATTCTTGAAGGCCTCAGTGAACACTTTTGACGCCATCATATTCGACATGGACGGTGTGATCGTCGACAGCGAGCCCCGCCACGAGCGGGCGTTTCGGGAGATTTTCGACGAGTTGGGCTACGGCGACCGTCACGGAATGGATTTCGCGGCGTATTATGGCCGATCGGATCGCGCGTTTTGGCTCGATTTTGTCGCCAAACACAAGCCACGCCAGTCGCTCGAGGAGCTTCTCGCCTTGAAGCAGAACCGGCTCATTGACATTCTCCGACGCGACCAACCGCTCTTCGATGGCCTGCCCGATTTGCTCGAAAGGCTGGCGCCGCGCTACGCGCTGGCAGTCGCCTCGGGATCGAATCACCCGGTGATCGAAGAGGTCCTGGCCATGAGACAACTCGGGCGTTTCTTCTCGGTCGTGGTCAGCGTGCAGGATGTCCCGCGCGGCAAGCCCGCCCCGGACGTCTTCCTGCGCGCGGCGCAAATGCTGGCCGTGCCGGCCGCCCGGTGCTGCGTTGTCGAGGACTCCGCCCACGGGGTCGAGGCCGCGCGCGCGGCCGGGATGGAAGTCATTGCCATCACCAACACCCTGCCGTCCGAACGCCTGGCGGCTGCAAGCCACGTCGTCGAAACCTACGAAGAGATCGAGTCGCTTCTGCTCGAACCGGTCCGTGACCCATGAACAACGCCATTGACGAACACGCCACCCCAGGCGCAGCCTGGCATCGGTTCTTCGACTTCGACGCCCACAAGACCTCGCCACGCAAGGAGGCGATGGCGGGCCTGGTCACCTTCATGACCATGGCCTACATCATCTTCGTCAATCCGGCCATGCTCGCCGGCGCAGGCTTGTCCAAGGCCGCAGTCGTGACCGCAACCTGCCTCGGCGCCGCGGTGCCGACGCTGCTGATGGGTTTGTGGGCCAAGTACCCGCTGGCGTTGGCGAGCGGCATGGGTTTGAACGCCGCCCTGGTCATGCAGGCTTCCCAGCCCGGTGTGACCTGGCAGACCATGATGGGCGTCGTCGTCGTCGAAGGCGCCCTGGTCACCCTCCTGGTTCTGACGGGCGTGCGCGAGCAGGTGATGCAAGCCATACCGATGAATCTCAAGCGGGCGATCGGCATCGGCATCGGCATCTTCATCGCCTTCCTCGGACTCCAGCAAATGGGCTGGGTCGCCAAAGGCCCTGGCGGCGCCTTCCTGGCGCCGGGTAACTTCAAAGTGCTCCCGACTCTGATCGCCAGCGTCGGCCTCGCTCTCACCTTGACCCTGCTCGCGTTCCGAGTCCGCGGCGCCATTCTCTGGGGCATCCTCGGCACGGCGGCGCTTGCCTGGCTCTCGGATCGGCTCCTCCCAGGCGGGCCTGCGCTCGTGGCAGTGCCCGAACAGTTGATGGCGACACCCGAGTTCGCCACGTTCGGCGCGGCCGATCTTGTGGGAGCTCTCAGACCGGCCCTGTGGGGTGTGATCTTCGCCTTTCTCATCACCGATTTCTTCGACACCATGGGCACGGTGATCGCCGTTGGGACGCAGGGTGGCTACATGGATGCCCAGGGCCAACTGCCCCGCCTCAAACGGGTCCTGGTGGTGGATTCGCTCGCCGCGGCCTGGGGGGGCTTCTGCGGAGCCAGTTCCGTCACCACCTATATCGAAAGCGCGGCCGGGGTGAGCGCCGGCGGGCGGACGGGTTTCGTGTCAGTGGTCGTAGCCGCGCTCTTTTTCCTGGCCATGTTCTTCGCCCCCGTCATTGGGGCGGTTCCAGGGATCGCAACCGCACCCGCCCTGGTCGTGGTCGGTTTTCTCATGATGAGTTTGGTGCGCGAAATGGACCTAGAAAGCCCCGACGAAGGGATGCCGGCTTTTCTGACCTTGCTGCTGATCCCGATGACGCAGAGCATCTCCTGCGGGATCGGGGTCGGGTTCATCGCCACCGTGGTGGTCAAGGTGCTCGGCGGCAAAGCGCGCGACGTGTCTCCCTGGTTCTACGGGATTGCCCTCCTCTTCGTCCTCCATTTTGCGCTCTAGAAACTTATGTTGCGGCTCGGCGCACTCGAGCTGGCCTCGAATCTATTCCTGTCGCCCCTGGCCGGATACACCAACCTGCCCTTTCGCCTGACGATCCGGGAATTGGGCGGCCTCGGTCTCTGCACAACCGAACTGGTCAACGCCCGTTCCCTGATCGAGAAACGGGATAAGGCCCTCAAGCTCATCGAGTCCAACGCACGCGACCGCCCCCTGGCCGTGCAACTCTTCGGCGCCGTGCCCGAGGAAATGCGCGATGCCGCCCAATGCCTCGAATCGCTGGGCGCCGACGCGATCGACATCAACATGGGATGCCCCGTGCGCAAGGTCTGCCGCGTCGGAGGCGGGTCCGCCATGATGTCCGAATTGTCGAAGACCGCCGCGCTCGCGCAGGGGATCGTCCGCGTCGTGCGCGTCCCGGTCACCGCAAAAATGCGGTTGGGCTGGGATGACGCGAATCTCACGGCGCCCGACTTGGCCCGCGCCCTCGAAGATGTCGGCGTGTCCGCCGTTTTCATCCATGGCCGCACGCGCGAACAAGGCTTTGGAGGATGTGTCAACCTCGCGGGCATCCGGGCGGTTGTCGATGCCGTTCGCAGAATCCCGGTCATCGGGAACGGCGAGGTGACCACGCCGCAGGCCGCCAAACGCATGCTCGATGAAACGGGCTGTGCCGGCGTCAGCATCGGACGGGGCGCATTCTACAATCCCTGGATATTCCGCCAGACTGAGGCCTTCCTCGCGTCAGGTGAGCTGCCGTCCGAACCGCCGTTCGAGGAGCGTGTCCGCGTCATGTGCCGACACCTCGACCTGATGATCGAGGTCTTCGGCGAAACGCACGGGTGCAGGATGTTTCGCAAGGTCGCGCCGTGGCACGCGAAACGGCTCGGACCAGCCGTCGAGTTCAAGAGACGCGTGGCATCCCTGTCGAGCCGCGCTCAGTTCGACGACGTCCTTGCCGAGTATCGGGCCTGGCGCGCGCAGTTCCTCGACGACCGCGGTGAACTCCTGCCCCGCTTTGCCCCGACGCCCTCGAACCCATCGTTCATGACCGGCGAACCTGCGGCGCCATCCGCCATCCCGACCCCCCGAGGCCCGGTCGAAACGTGGTGACAGAACTCCTTTCAAAGGAGTAGATGGGCGGGTGATCGAGAGTTGGCAAGGCGATGGATTCAGTCAATCCCGGTCCAGCAAGGTCGTCTTGTCGGGCACGTTGGGCACCGCACAGAGGAACTCGAAGGCCTCGTTTCCCTCGGTCTTGTACCAATGCGGCCAACCCTGTGGGATGAACACCACATCGCCGCTCTGGACTTCATAGACCCTGTCGCCAATGCCCACCTTCGCACGGCCGCGCAAGACATATTGACCGTGCTCGACTTGGTTCGTGTGGTTGGGCATACTGCCACCCGGTTCGATGACGAATCGTCGGAGGAGAAAGTTCGGTGCGACGTCGGGTCCGATTAACATCTGCATCGAGATGCCAACCCCGGTCGACACAGCCTGGCGCACCACATCATCCGCTCGCTGAACAATCACATTCGGTTTGCTGTTCATGTCACGGTGAATGCTCCTCAGATGAAGGATGGCTGTCGAGTGCGAACTCGGACCGCGTGCCCTGCGTTCGAGCGTGATGTTCGGGCGCGACCAAGCCTTGAAGGGGCACAAGACAGGCAGGCGCTTAACCAGGTTAGGGTCCGTGCGCCGGATGTGCGGGAGCCAGTCCTTGACCTGCAGATTGCCGGGATAGTCCTCAGGGGCGTGAAACTCGCGTGCCGAGTCGCCATTCACTTGGCCGCGTGTTCCCTCTCTGTCATGTTCCAAGTCGATTCAGATGTAGTCAAACAGCGACGAAGCCGCGCTGGGCTGCAGGCCCACCTTCAGCCTGCCTCCGTATCGCAGATAAATCTGGAAGCTGCTGAACTGAATGCCCGGCTTGGTCCAGTTCCACCATGTGTCTCCCATCCATAGGAACGGCGTGCCGTCTCTGTATTCGAAGTAACGTCCGGCCCGCGGGCGTTCGCCGCCCTGCCCAACGAAGGGCCGGTCGTGATGGCGCGGTTCAGCCCCGATGAAAACTGGATCGCCACTGCTTCCGCCGATCGCACCGCCCGGCTTTGGGGGACTGGCTGCTGGTTCACCCCAAGCCCTGAAGGCCGTGAATGGGTCACCCATTAGAGGTTCCGTCGGGCAACAGGCTCAGAAACGTTCGACCAGTTTATCGATCAGAAACGTGCTCTCGCGCAGGGCCTGACCGCAGAAGGGGCCGAACCATTCGCTGATTTGCCGGAACTCCCGGCAAAAGCGGTCGGCATCCGCATTGTCGATGAGGTCCCGGGCTGCCCCGACCGACTCGATGAACTCCTTGAGCAAGGCGCGCCGTTGAGGCGATGCCAGGATGATGTCGGCGTACAAGCCGGGGTCCTGGGCGAAGAGTCGCCCGACCATTCCCATTTCCAGGCGGTAGATCGGGCTGGAGAACTCGAGCGTTCGGGCAAGGTTGACCTGGCGCGCCGCTAGGAACCGTCCGAAGGCGAACGTGGCGAAATGCCGGAGCCCCTGGACCAGGTCCATGACGGCGTCGTGCTCCTCGGCCGCGATGGTCATGATGATGTTGCCCCAGGCGGCCAGTTGGTCGAGCAGCCATTGGCACCCGTCCGCGTCGCGTCCGGGAGTCGCCACGACAATCTGCTGGTCCATGCTCGATGTGGATGGACCGAACAACGGGTGCAGGCCAATGACCGGGCCGGGATGCGCCGTGATCATGGCCTCGACAGGGGCGCGCTTGATGCTTGTGATGTCGGCCAGAATGCAGCGGGGCGGCAGATGCGGACCGAGTCGTTTGATGACGTCCGTTGTGAGAGAGATCGGCACGCCCACCAGCGCCAGATCGATCTCCGCGCACAGATCTCGAGCGCGCGGCCAGTCCTCCACGTCCAGCAGCCGGGTTTCGTAGCCCGCCTCTCCAAACCAGCGCGCGAAGTAGCGCCCCATCTGGCCCCGCCCGCCGACGAGCAGGACGCGGGCACCGGGCCGCACGCCGGTGGCGGCGGCGCGCACCGTCTGGCGCATGCGCGATTGCCGCAGGATGCACCGATAAAGTTCCTCGACGTGGTTGGGGTCGAGACCGGCCTGCTTCGCCTGGTCGCGCCGCTCGGAGATCAGGTTCTCCTCGCGCGCCGGATGATAGACCGGCAGACCCGCGGCCCTCTTGATGGCGACGGCGCTTTGGGTCAGGGACTGGCGGCGCCCGAGCAAATCGACGATCCGCTCGTCGATCGCGTCAATTTCCCGGCGCAAATCCGCGAGCATCGAGGCGCCGCCGGCGCTCTCCGCCGACGCGGGCGTCCCGCCGGCCTGCGATTGCGTTCGCATCTCACTCATAAACAGGTTCCCCGAGAAGGTCGTAGTCCGCGTGATCCAGGATCCGCACCGACACGAATGCGCCCGGCGGCAATTGCCCCGGTACGTACACGCAACCGTCGATTTCGGGAGCGTCTGCCTCGGTGCGCCCAACCGCGCAAACGCCCCGCATCCACGACGCCTTGGCGCGTCCGCCGACACGGGCGAGGCTGTTGTTCCAGGGCATTTCCCTGACCGCGTCGAGGCGAGCCTCGTCCAGCGTTCCCTCGATGAGGACGCGCACACGGCGGCCAAGCTGGGAAGATGCGTGTTCGCGCGCGATCTGTTTTTGGACGGCCATCGCCTGATCGCGGCGCCGCTGTCGGATCGACTCAGGCACCTGCTTCGGCATTCGGCCCGCGACCGTGCCCTTTTCCTGCGAGTACGCGAACACCCCCATGCGCTCGAACCGCCTTGTGCGGATGAACTCGAGGAGGGTATTGAAATGGGCGTCTGTCTCGCCCGGGAAGCCGACGATGAACGTCGTTCGCAGGACGATGCCCGGGATGTCGGCGCGTATGCGGCGCAGCAGACCGGTGATGTGCTCGGGCGGCGTCCTGCGCCGCATCTGTTCGAGGATGACCGGGTGGATGTGCTGGAGGGGGATGTCGACGTAGCGGGCGACCTTGCGGCACCGCGCGATCGTCTCGATGAGCTCGTCGGTCCAGTGCGCCGGGTGGGTGTACAGGAGCCGAATCCAGAAATCCCCCGGCAGATCGTTCAGGGCGCGCAACAGGGAACAGATCGTCGCCGCGCGCTCCGGCAAGGCCCGGATTGCATCGCCGAACCGCTTGGGGTCGGTCATGGTCCGTACGTCCGCCTTGGGCTGCAAATCCAGGCCGTAATAGGTCGAGTCCTGCGAAATGAGGTTCAGTTCCTTTGCGCCCTCGGCCAACAGACGCCTGGCTTCCTCGACGATGTCGTGTTGGGGGCGGCTCCGATGGCTCCCACGCATCCGCGGGATGATGCAGAAGCTGCACGCGTGATTGCAGCCCTCCGCGATCTTCACGTAGGCCAGATGGCGCGGGGTCAGCCTGAATCGCGGCGTGCCGCAATCGGGGATGAAGACCGGACGGCGGCTGACGGTCAGAACGGGCGCCCGGGCGTCCTCGGCTTTCTGCAGCCAAGCAGTCCGACGCGCCACGGCTTGCCGCACGATGCGGGCCACCGCCGTGACTTGATCGATCCCGATGAAGGCATCCACCTCTGGAAGCGCCTTGGGCAGATCGTCCCGGAACCGTTGCGGCAGGCAGCCGGACACGATGAGCGCCTGGTTTGGCCGCAGAGCGTCACGGATGTGGGCGGATTCGAGGATGGCATCGACGCTCTCCTCCTGGGCATCGTCGATGAAGGAGCAGGTATTGACGATGACGGCGTCGGAGGCAGCGAGATCGTTCGTGATCTCGTATCCGTCCCGCAGGAGCGTCCCCAGCATGATCTCGGCGTCCACCAGGTTCTTGGCGCAGCCGAGAGAGATCAGTCCAACCCTGAGCGGGCGGGCCTGGTTTTCATGCCCGCTCATCGCGCGCCGGACGGGGCCCGCGCGGCGCCCGGGTTGGGGAGCGCGAGGGTTTCGGCCAGATTGGATCGCGCGGGCTGGTACTGCCCGGGCTGGATGCCCGCCAGCGGGTCTCGAGCCTGTTGCTCCTCGATGCTGCGTACGATCGTCAGCACGATCCCTAGGATCACCAGGACGCCCAGCGCGGGCAGCACGATGCGCCACCGGATGCGGGAGAGGATCAGCATGAGGGCATCGAGCGGGCCTTTCTGCTGACCGATCAGGCTCAGGTGTTCGCGGAACTTCTCCGTCTGTGTCAGCTCGACTTCGAGGGTCTCGAGGATCGACGCCTCGTCGATCTTCAAGAGCCTCGCGCAGGTGCGCACGAACCCCCGGATGTAGACGGGGGCGGTGAACACGTTGTAGTTCCCCTCTTCGAGGGCCTCGACATGATCGGCCCGCATCTTGGTGATATCGGCAATCTGCTGCACCGTGAGGCGGCGGGCCTCACGCGCGGTGCGCAACTGCTCGGCAACGGTGGCCATATCGCCCGCCACTTAACGACATCCGAACGGCGTTGACAATCACGGAAAGCGAGAGGGCGCAGACAGACAGTGCGTCTGAAGGTTGTCGGTGCTCTGTTGCCTGGAATGTGGCGGTGACCGGTCAGATGACATCAACAGTTGATGAGAAACGCGGGCTAACGGATGGAGATTGCCGGAGGGGCGACGCCTGCCTGCCGCCTGCCTGCCGCGTCGGACGCGCCGCAGACCGGGTCACCGTCCTGATGCCGGGCCTCCGCGCCCGGGTTCGCGCACGCCGGCTCCGACGCGTTGAACGAGCGCGTCGCCCAAATCCGCGCGCGCCCTTTCAGCCAGCGCATCGATGCGCCGGACCACCTCCGGATGTTCCGAAGCGACGTCGCGCGTCTCGCCGATGTCTGTGTCGAGGTCGTAGAGTTCGGGGCGCTCGACCTTGCGCTGCACGTATTTTGCGGGCTGGCCGTCGCGTCCGGGCGGCTGTCCGCCGAGGGTGCGATACGTGTGCGGCAAGAGCAGTTTCCAGGGACCGCTCGAGACCGCTTGAAGCTGGCCGCCCGCGAGGTAGAAGAAGAAGGCCTCGTGCGGGCTCTGCGCGTTGGGTTGGCCGGACAACAACGGCCAAATGTCCAGGCCGTCAATCCGGTGCGCGGGCAAATGGGCGCCGGTCAACCGCGCAATCGTGGGGAACAGATCGATCGTCATGGCCGGTACGCTGCAGAGTGCGCCTGCCGGGATGCGGCCGGGCCAGCGGGCGATGAAGGGCACACGGACTCCGCCTTCCCAGCAGGTCCCCTTGCCTTCGCGCAACGGCCCGGCGGATCCGGCGTGGTTGCCGTACGAGAGCCAGGGCCCGTTGTCGGACGTGAATATGACGAGCGTGCGCTGGTCCAGCCCGTGACGTTTCAAAGCGCCGAGAATCCGCCCCACAGACCAGTCGATCTCGGCAATCACGTCTCCGTAGAGGCCCGCGGTCGTCTTGCCTTCGCGCTTCCCGCTGACGAACAACGGGACATGCGGCATGCTGTGCGCCAGGTAGAGCAGAAAGGGCCGGTCCTTGCTCCGTTCGATGAACCGCACGGCGCGTTCCGTGTACCGTGTGGTGAGTTGCGTCTGGTCGGGCATGATTTCCTTGATCTGATCGCCCTCGATCAGCGGCAGCGGCGGGTATGTGCCAGACTTCGCCTCCGGGTGGTTGGGCCACATGTCGTTCGAGTAGGGCAGGCCCATGTACTCATCGAAGCCGTGGTGGATCGGGAGGAACTGGCGCTGATCACCCAGGTGCCACTTGCCAAAGATGGCGGTCGCGTACCCGCGCGTCTTGACCAGCTCGCCCAGCGTGACTTCCCGCGAATGAATGCCGATCGGCGAACCGGGCCCGAGCGCGCCGGCAATGCCGATCCGATTCGGATAGCACCCGGTCAACAAGCCCGCCCTCGAAGCGGAGCAGACCGCCTGCGCGACATAAAAGCGCGAGAACCGAATGCCCTCGGATGCCAGACGGTCGATGTGCGGCGTGGCATAACCCCGGGCGCCGAAGACCCCCACGTCGCCGTACCCCATGTCGTCGCAGAAGATGACGACAATGTTGGGGGTTGAGGGAGGCGTTGCGGCCTCGATGGCGCAGACGGCAAGGGTCGAAACGATCGCAAGCCCGACGGCTCGACGCCAAAACGAACATTGGTTGTTGGGCATAAGGACTCGATATACAGACGGCTCGAGCCGGCGGTTTGTTCACTCCCTCTTTGGGGTCACATCTTCATTTTTGACATTTGTGTGCTGACTGCGTCGGCGGCGGACCTCAGCCGGCCTGATCAGCCGCCGGTTCGCATCAGCCGCATTCGCAAATGTCAAAAATGAAGATGTGACCCCATTGTCAGGCGGCGACGCCAGGACTAGAGTCGTGGCGTGATCTCTTCCAAGCCGCCCTGCCCCGCTGCGCCCTCGATCAGACGGCGCGGGAGAGTGGCTGTCGGCGCGTGGCTCACGCTGGCGGCGCTGGCCCGCGCCGCCGCGGGAGCGCCTGAACTCGAGTATTTGTTTCCCGCCGGCGGACAGCATGGGGCGCGATTCGAGGTGATTGGCGGGGGCAAACTCGATCCGTGGCCGGTTGGGGTGTGGACTGATGATGCGGGCATCCAGTTCGCTCCCGGTCTGACCAACGGCGTGTTCGAGGTTGCGATCGATCCGGGTGTCGCTCCGGGAGGGCATTTGGTGCGCGTTTACACGTCCGAAGGTGCATCGAAGCCGGCGCTGTTTATGGTGGGCACCGATCCGGAGGTCACCCGCTTCCCGCAATCGCCCGCCAACCAGGCGCATGCCGCGGCGCCGCCGGCGCCGATCCCGGTCACACTGAACGGCCAGCTTAGATCGGCGGATGCGCGGCTGCTCTTTCCGATCGAGGCCGGGGCGGATCGGGTCGTGCGGGCGCGATTCATGGCCAGCCCGCTCGATTCGCCGGCGCAGGCCAGTCTCGCTCTCTTGAAGGACGGCACGCCGCTTGTGGCCACGCTCGATCCGGCGGGACGCGACTTCGAGCTTCGTTGTCCGATCGTGGCCGGCGGCCCTCTTTCGCTCGAAGTCACGGCACTGGCCGGGAGTTACCTGGGCGATGCCGCGGTCTTTCGAGTCGAGGTGACGGACGATCCGCTGGTGCCGATTCCCCGATCGCATGCGACGAGCGCGATCTCGGAGGGTGTTACGGCTTTCCGTCCGATGACAAGTGCGCGGACGCTTGCGATTGCGGGGCAGACCCGCGGGGTGATTTCGCCTGAAGGCCGGGTGATTCACTACAGTTTCATGGCCCATCAAAACGAACAATTCCGTTTTGTGGCGAAAGCCGGCAGCATCGGATCCCCGCTGGCGCCCGTTGTGCGGGTGCTGGCCCCGGATCGCACCGTGCTGGCCGAGTCGCTTCCCGGAGCCGATGCGGAGCTGGTGTGGATTGCGCCCAGCGACGGTGAACATCTCCTGGCCGTGACGGACGCGGAGGGACGCGGCGGGACGACTTACGCCTTCCAGCTCGAAGTCGAGGAGCCTCGAGCCCACTTCAGCGCGGTTCTCGAGGATCACGCCTTCCAGCTCAGGCCGGGCGGGTCATGCGTTTGCGACGTGAGGGTTCTGCGCCCCGTGTCTTCAGACATTGTCGTGAGCGTTTCCGCGATCGATCTGGCGGACGGCGTTACGGCGGGCTCCGTGCACGCCGCCGCGGGGCTCGATCGGGTTCGTCTGGTCCTGTCCGCCGCCGCCGCGGCCAAGCCGTCCAACAGCCCGTTCCGGATCATGGTGATGACGACTGGCGAGACGCCGCCTCGGATCGAGTTCGCCCGGTTCTCCCTCGAGCCGCGGCACACGGATGGAAGCGCGCTTGCGGTGCGGGACTGCAATCAGCCTTGGCTGACGGTTCGGACCGCGGAGTGAGAACGCGACCGCGATTCAGGAGCTGGCGGGGAAGTCAACATTTCGCGGATGCGCGCTGCTGTTCGAGGTAATCGATCCAGGCGGGCATGCCATCGCCGGTGCGCGCGGACAGCTCGAAGATTCGGGCATGGTGGGCGATTCGATGGAGGGCCGCGAGCGCCTGGGCGCGGTCGAATCCGGCGGCCGCGGCTAGATCAGACTTGGTGACGACCGCGACATCCGCGGAGTGGAACATGGGCGGGTACTTGAGGGGCTTGTCTTCCCCCTCGGTTGTGGAGAGGAGGACAATGCGCAGATCTTCGCCGAGGTCGTAGGCGGCGGGGCAGACGAGGTTACCCACGTTTTCGATGATGAGGACGTCGAGCGCGTCGAGATCGAGTCGCTCGGCGGCCTTGGCGATCATCTCCGCCTCGAGGTGACACACCGTGCCGGTGGTCACCTGCACCACGGGAATCCCGGCCTCGCGCAGGCGCGCGGCGTCATTGTCCGTCGCGAGATCGCCGACGATGACGCCCACGCGCAGGCGCGATGCCAGGAGGGTTGCGGTCTTTTGGATCAGCGTGGTCTTGCCCGAGCCGGGTGAAGAGAGGACGTTGAGGACCAGCAGTTTTTTGGCGCGAAAGAAGCCGCGATTGCGTTCGGCCAGGCGCTGGTTCTTCTCGAGCAGGCCGCGCTGAACGGCGACTGTCTGGCGCCCGGGCTGGTGTGCGGTCGCATCGTCATGCGCATGGGTGTGTGGCGCTCCGCCGCCGCCTTCGTGCTGGTGGCTGTGCCCGTCCCCGTGGTGAGTCGAATGGCTGTGCGCCGCGGAGGCCGGACGGCCTCCGATGCTCAGCTCACCCCCGATTCCGCATCCGCATTCTTGACACATGTTAGGAAAACTCGATCGATGCCAATTCCATCTCCGTGCCGCGGCGCAGCTCTCCGCTGACGGCGTGGCAGTGAGGACATTCGCCCAAAAAGTCGGGTGTGGCAAACTCAACCGCGCAATGCGCGCACCAGCAGGTGGCCGGCACCTCCTCGATCTCGAGCTGGGCCCCCTCGGCGGGAGTCCCCTGGCACACCATGTCGCTGGCGAACCGCAGCGCATCGGGAACAACGCCGCTCATGGCGCCAACCCGCAAACGGATGCGATGCACGCGCGCGCCGCCCGAGGCACGGGCGGTTTCGACCGCCATGCGGACGGCGTTTTCCATGAGGCTGACTTCGTGCATGGTTAGCGAGGCTCCGTCTCAGACCGGCGAGGCACATGGCCAGATCGCTTGGACTGGGCGTTCGCGTTAGTCACTGGCAAGCGACGGCCCGTAAGGGGCGCCGCTGCGCGGCGCAAAAACTTGACTCATTCAAGACAGATTTCGAGAAGGAAGTCACACGAGCCCGCATATTTTTCACACCCCGATGGTGCACAGGACACTCAGACTTCGCAAGAGAACTGCTATGCGGGCTAGAGAAGCAAAACCGCGCCAGGTTCGAGAGATCGAGAACTGCATCGCACTGTTCGCCTGAGAGACCATTCTCAGGACCGACAGAATGCTCCCGGTTCCCTTTCCGGGCGCGGTTTTGCCAGAGCCCGGATGTCAGACTCGGTATTTGATCAACTTGGCGCGGCTGGCGGCCTCGATGTCGCGATGCAGCGAATGCCCGTGGGCGTCCATGGTGACGACCGCGGGAAACCGGTCGACCTCGAACTCCCAGACGGCTTCGGGCGCGCCGAATTGTTCGAGGAAGTGGACTGCGCGGACGCGTTTGACGCACTCGGCCAGCACCTGGGCGGCGCCGCCAACGGCATGGAGGTAGACGCACCCGTGGGCCGCGCAGGCTGCCAGCGTGCGTTCTCCCATCCCACCTTTCCCAATGACCCCGCGCAGGCCGAACTTCGCGATAAGATCGGCCTGGTACGGTTCCTCTCGGGCCGATGTGGTCGGGCCGGCCGCAACGACTCGCCAGGCACCGTCGGGGTCCTTCAACACGACTGGGCCGCAATGGTAGAGGACGCCGCCGCGCAGATCGACGCCGGGCGGCAAGGCGCCGCCGCGGGCCAGGTACTTGTGCACGGCATCGCGTCCGGTGAAGAGGAGGCCGGTGCATTCAACTTCGTCGCCCACGCGGAGCGCGCGGATGCGCTCCTCGGTCAGGGGAAAGGAGAGGGGGATCATGGGCGGGTCAATAGAGCCATCGTTCAATTCCACCGTCCGGACTCAGCGTCACGCCCTGTCGGCGGTAGGCCCAACACATGTAGCTGACGCTGACGAAGAACGAGGCCGGCAGGCGATTGATGGCGCCGATCTTGACGCCCAACAGGGTGGTCCGGCCGCCGAATCCCATCGGCCCGATCCCCAGCAGGTTCGCCGTGCGCAGGATGTCCTGTTCCAGCCGATCCAATTCAGGGACCGGATTGCGGTCATCCAGAAGACGCAGGAACTGTGTCTTCGAGAACGCGTAGCTCGTGGCTCGGTCCCCGCCCAGGCAAACCCCCAGAACCCCCGGTCCGCACCCTCGCCCCTGGGCCTGGACCACGGCATCGAGGATGACCTTGCGACACCCATCGAGGTCGCGGTCCGCTTCGAGCCGCTCGCAGGGGAGGGAGTACTGCGAGCCCACGTTCTCGCATCCGCCGCCCTTGAGGATGAGTCGAACATCGATCCCGGGCGAGGCGCGCTGGTGGAAATGGAACGTGGGCGATCCGGGCCCGACATTGGTGCCGTCATTCCTGCCGGTGAGCGTGTCGACCGAGTTCTGACGCAGCCAGCCGTTGGCTGTGGCCTGCCGCACCGCGTCGCAAGCCGTGGCGGCGAAGGCGATCTCGTCGAAACTCACCGGGACGTCGACGTAAAAGAGAATGCTGCCTGTATCCTGGCAGATCGGCTGCGACTTGCGGCGGGCCAGTTCGATGTTCCGTTCGATGATCTTGAGAGTCGACTCCGCGATGGTGCCCTGGCGCTCGGTTTGGAGGGCCCGGACGATGGCCTGTTGAACGTCCTCGGGCATTTCGGCCGAGGTGCGGCGAAGCAGCTCGATGAGGGACTCCTGCAACACTCTCACGACCGGTTCAAACTAGCGGTCGGTCCTGAGGGTGTCAACGTGGCGGCACGGGCATGCGCACTTCGGGCATTGCGACCGGTGCGCATCGTCAAAGAAGGCATCCTTTTCCCCGGGTAGGAACCGCGCGAGCGCGCCAAAACCAAAAATTAAAGCTTGCTATTTGCTCGGGAATCGGCATTTTCCCGCGGTCTGTCAAATGAGCAGCCTCCACGGCATGGAAAATCAGTCAGGTGAACTCGGTTCAGTGATGATTTGAACCCCGATAATCGGGAACAGTCTGGAGAGAGCACAGACAAGTCAGGAATAGCGGAACATCACATGAACACCAAGTTGTTTGTTGGGAACCTTTCCTTCAACACGACCGAAAACGACCTGCACGACGCCTTCGCCGCGCACGGCACCGTGGTCGAAGCGAATTTGATGGTTGATCGCATGAGCGGGCGCCCGCGCGGATTTGGATTTGTCACCATGAGCACCCCCGAAGAGGCACAGAAGGCCATCACCGCCATGAATGGCGCCTCCTTGGATGGTCGCGCCTTGACCGTCAACATCGCCCGCCCCAAGGAAGAGCGCCCTCCCGGCGGCGGCGGACGCCCGCGCCGTGATTTCGGCGGTGGCGGTCGGGGTCGGTACTAAGACCAAGTTTCCGACGCCATAGGTTCCTCCGGGAACCGTTGGGTCGGAGGACACAGGCGGACTCGATCTCCCGGTAGCGCCTCAACCCTTTGCAGCAAGCCCCTCGGAGGCTCTCCCGAGCGAGAGCCTCGCGAGGGGCTTTCTCTTTTTTTTCACTTCCGTCGGGCGTGCCGGGTCCGGGTGATCTCGCGCATGAACTTGACACTGGCGGCGGTGTTCTCGTCCGATCCGTGGCATTCGATCGAGACGACCCCATCCCAGCCTGTTTCGCAAAGGTAATCCATGCAGCGTTTAATGTTCTCCGCGTTGACGCCGCCGCCCACCGGCACGATGGAGCTGCCGATGCCGGTTTCCTCGCCGCGCGCCGCCGCAGCCAACTCGGCGCTGACGTCCTTGATATGGCAATGGACGATATACGGGCGGAGGGCTTTGCAGTAATCGAGCGGATCGTGGCCGGCGATGAACGTATTGCCGGTGTCGAAGTTGCAGCGGAGCCACTCGGAGTCGAAGTGTTTGAACAGGCGCTCCATGAAGTCGAGGTCGTTTGTGTACGGCCCATGCGGTTCGACGTTGATGACGACCTTGTAGTCCTCGGCCCAGGACAAGCACTGGCGATAGTTGTCGCATGTGATTCGGAAGACCTCCTTGCGGTTCAGGCCGGGCGTCTCGAACGCGCCGTCGACGGTGTCAACCATCGGGCACCCCAACTCGGCGGCGAACCGGATGCTCTGGGTGACGTATTGAACCCCAAACGCCGATCCACTCGGCCCCATCATCGGGTAGGAGCCGTCGATCTGCGAGACCTTCAGGCCCAGGCCGTCGAGAAAGCGGCGGATGGCGCGCGGATTGGATTGAAGCGAGACGCCGGGGTCGTACCCGAGGGCGGCGATGAAGTTCTGGCCGTGAATGGCCGCGAACTCGAGGTGCTTGAGACCGGTGACGGCGATCTTCTGACAGGCGCCCTCGAACCCGACGCTCAGGGGCCTCCAATTGTCGGTATGCAAACCCAGGTGAATCATGCCTCTCTGGTACGCCCCCGGCATCTCCAGCGTCAACTCGATTCATCGCTGGCCGTGGCCTTTTTGGTTGCGGCCCGACGGCGCTGCGGTATATGCCGGCTCAGATTATGAAAACGTGGCTTTGTGCAATTGCATTGGTTCTCGGGGGGAGGATCCACGCCGGAAGCGAGGTGCTCCGCCCCTCGGACGTCGTGTTCATGTACAGCGGCTCAGCTCAGACATACCGGGAGTACGGCGCCACGGTCCTGGCGTGGGGTGGCAAGCCGACTCCAAAGTCGCTGGCTGAGGCGGCGGGTGTGACGTGGTTTGGCAGCGTGGGCATGGTGACCGAGTTCAGCGCGTATCATAACCGTTTTCCCGAACGCTTCGAAGAGGGGTTGTGCCGCGATTTGGATGGACACCCGGTCAAGGTTCCGTGGCTCACCGATCACCAATCGAAGGGGGTTCCTTACTGGTGGTGTTGCACACGGCAGCCGCTGTTCCGCCAGTTCCTTCGCGACCGCGTGGTCGAGACCATTCGGGCGGGCGCCCAGGGACTGCACATCGACGATCACCTCGGCACGGCGGGGGGGCTATGGCTCGGGATTTGCTTCTGCGACCGGTGCGTTGACGGTTTCCGCGCCTATCTCGCGGGATTATCGGCGGCAGACCTGGATCGGCTGGGCATTCGAGAACCTTCTTCCTTCAACTATCGCGATGAGGTCCGGGCGTGGATCGCGGCCGGGGGCGGCGAAGCGAAGCGTAACGCGACCGGGCATCCGCTCTGGCGTCATTGGTCCATCTACCAGGGACGCGGCGCCGCGGCCTTCATGCTCGAACTGCGGGAGCTTGCCGCTCGGACGGCGGGCCGCCCGATTCCGGTTGGGGCGAATGCGGGTCTGCTCTGGCCGGGCCATCTGACCGACTATCAGGCGCTCGATCTGTTCACTGCCGAGACCGATCATCGCGCCGAGACTCGAAAGCCAACCGACCTGCCGCTGGTGGCGTATCGCTTGGCGGAGTCGATGGGTCGGCCCTACGCCGCGACCGCGAGCGGCGGCGACTGGGCATTCATCAAGGAGCACAACCTGCCCGGACTTGTGCGATGCTGGATCGCGTTCTCCTATGCGACCGGCCAGCGGCTGATGGCGCCGCACCGTCAATGGTGCCACACATCCGAGAAAGGGACCCACTGGTACGATGGTCCATCCGAGAGGTTCGCACCGCTTTACCGTTTTGTTCGGGACCACGCGGGCTGGTTCGACGGCTATGCGACGCGCGCGGATGTCGGTGTCGTGTTTCCCTACCGAAGTTTTGCCAAGAACCCGCATCGGTGGTTCGAGCTCTGCAATTCCCTGGCAGCGGCCAACGTCGGTTATCGCCTGCTTGTCGCCGGCGACGAGACCGTGGATCATCCGCTGAAAGAGGCTGAAATCGAGGCCCAGGGCGGTTCTGAGCTGGGATGGGGTGATTGAGGAAGAGGGACTTAACGAATTTGCGGGACAATCCTCCGCCCATCTGTTTTGCTGGGCCGGATGACAAAGAAGAGCTTGGTACTAACGGACCCCGCAGAGGCAGCGGTGGTCAATGAAATCGTGGTGCGCCTGGTTGGTCCGGAGGAGGTCTGGG
>Ga0209718_1001201_pt1 | contig 30446 bp, 23 predicted proteins | sample AD_JPNAS1_MetaG_FD_184420 | JGI IMG/M metagenome (GOLD analysis project Ga0209718, IMG submission 184420) | Active sludge microbial communities of municipal wastewater-treating anaerobic digesters from Japan - AD_JPNAS1_MetaG (SPAdes) (version 2) | ecosystem: Engineered > Bioreactor > Anaerobic... | reverse complement strand
CTGAGCGGCTGTGGGACAGCCAGGGTGCCATCGTCAACCACCGAGAAATCAGCCCAGGAAATCACGCAAAAATCCTTAACGGCGTTTGGGGGAGGCACCGTCAAATCCTTCGGAAAACCAAGGGGTCTGGACTGATTTTCACCCCGCATGGGATGCCAGTGGAATGAATGGATGTGTCCCACCAAAGTACCGCGGGTCGTTGCGTGGACGTGGCGTGAACCTTCCTCTGAAGCAGCGCCCATATTCGCCAAGCGCGACCCAGGGCCAAGTCTTGGGCAACTCTGGCATACCTTCTGAGGACCATTCCCTGACCACGGATTTCACAGATTTCACGGATGCCATGTTATCCGTGTCATCCGTGCAATCCGCGGTTCTCTCCGCCCTCCAATCCTCGGTGAGGCGGCCGGAGCAGGCGGCGGCGAGGACAGATTGGCGAAAGCGTTTGAGCAGGACAGGAATCTTCGCCAACCGCTGCTGACAGGCGTCCACCTTGCCCACCAGCGTCTCCAGCTTCGCCACAATCCGCCTCTGCTCGGCGAGGGGGGCGAGAGGGACTTCCAAGTTCCAGAAGACTCCCGGATCAACGTGGGGAATACCTGTGCTCCGAGTGTTTGAGTTGACGTGGCTGAACTGGCTTTGCAGCCGGCGGTAAAGGTAGATGCGTTCTCCCTCTCTTGGTTGAAGCGCCATAATGGTTGAGCCAATCGCGCCTGCGCGCCCGAGCCCAGCCCATCCGCTCCGCGCATCGTCCCACACCACCAGAATATCTTGGTCCGTCCCGAGTCGTGAGCTTGCGGCCTCTGCGTAGCTTGAGATTTCGCCACTCTCGATTGCCTGAATCTCGAGATACGGACAAAGCCCTCGCTTGCCTCGTACTTCGTCGCGGAGGGCCTCAGGCCTTTGCGCGAAGTCACGAGTTGCTGAAGGCGCAGAGATGCCCACCCTTTGGGCAATTCGTCGCTCATGGGATCACGGCAGGGGACGCAGGCGGATGGAAAACTCGTCCACCACGGCAAAATGCCCCTCCCATTCCGCGGTGGATTCCAGAATCAGAGGCACGCGCCGGGCCAGAAAGTCCGCCGACGGTTTGCGGATGCGGAGCAAGACCACGCCCCGCGAAGCGAGTTTGCCGCGCCGGAAGACAAGTTCGCCAAAATCCTTGTCGAAGGTGATGAGCAGTCGGCCTTCGGCCTGTGCCCGGACCAGGACGGAATCGTCGTTGCTGCCCCGCGCCTGTTCCCGAATCCAAAGGACGTCGTGCCCGCGTTGGCGCAGCGCTTCCACGCAATCGCCGGGGACGTTTTCATTGGCACAAAGTCGCATGGCGGCAGGCAGCTTCAAGCCGGCACGGCCAGCAGCTTTTCCTCACTCAAAAGATCCTTGGCATAGGCCACGCAGGCGAGAATCTGCTCGCGTGTCAGCCCCGGGTAGTTGCGGAGCATGTCAGCTTCGGTCCAGCCTTCGGCGATCAGTTCCAGAATGAACTCGACGGCCAGCCGGGTGCCCTTGATGACTGGCTTGCCGACGAGCACCCCGGAGTCGACGGTGATGTATGTTTGCCAATTCATACGATGAGTCTAGCCTAAATGTGCATCCGGTTCACGATCTTCTTCTTACTTCTCGACACCTTCCTCTTTCTCGATAAGCGCCATGATTTCCCGGAGGTCGTCCACCACGCCTTCGAGTTCGGTGACCGCTTCGCCGGCGAGGTCCTGCGGTTCGGGCAGTTCGTCGCTGTCCTCGATCGATTCGTCCTTGAGCCAGGTGATGTCGAGCTTGTAGCCCCATTCCTTGATCTCGCTGAGGTGGAACTTCCGCAAGCGGCCTGTGTCGCCGGTGTCCTTGCGTTTGCTCTGGCCGTTGGGGTCTTTGCCGTAGGCCTTTTCAAATTCCGCGAAGTGTTGCGCAGTGAGCGGACGGTCTTTCTTGGTGATGCCCGCCATATTCGAGCGTGCGTCGAAAATCCAGACGTCCTCGGTGGGCCGGCCTTTCTGGAAGAAGATGACGTTGGCTTTCACGCCCAGGCAGTAGGGCGTGAACGTGCCGCGCGGCAGGCGCAGGACGGTGTGCAGGTTGCAGTCCTGCATGAGTATCTCGAAGACCTCCCCGGCCTTGCCCTCGAACAGGCGGTTGTCCGGCAGCACCAGCGCGGCGCGTCCGCCCGGCTTGAGGACGATGAGGACGTGCTGAACGAAGTTGAGCTGCTTGTTGTTGGTCTCGATGGTGAAGTCGTCGCGGTCGGGGGCCTGGTTGGCGCCTTTTGTTCCGAAGGGCGGATTGGTGAGGAGGACGTCGTAGCGCTCGCCGCGGTCGGGATCTCGGTCACAGCGCAGCGGTCGAGTTGCGTCACGTCGAGACCGGCGCGCCAGGGGGCGATCTCCCAGGCGGGCGAGAGGGAGCGTCGCCGGGTATCGATCCGCTGCCTCCGGGTTTGCCACGCGGATTCTTGCATGAGGCCCTGAACCGGGCCGATTGTAGTGCGATCTCGCAGAGAGGAAAGCAAATACGTGAACCTGCAGACTTCACGGAGTCCTGACCACGGATTTCACGGATTTCGCGGATGGGGATTTCCTTATCCGCGTCATCCGCGCAATCCGCGGTCATTCTCCCTGCCTCCCCGCACCACTCGCTTCCACGTCACCGTGGTTTCCTTGAACCCTTCTCTCACTTCAACTCCGGCTCATTGTTGGCGATGATCGCCTTGTCGCCGATTTCGTTTCTGATTTCCACGCCGCGCACGCCGTTGTTTTCAGTGACGATGGCGTGCTCGAGCCCTTTCTTCAGTGCGATGCCCGGTTCGTCCGTGCCGAAGCTGCAGCCGCGCACCTGGAGTTTGCCCCCGTCGGCTTCGATGAGCGCGACGCCCGGATTCTTCGCGCGTCCGGTGCTGCTCAAGTAGCAATCGGAGAGGGAGACAAAACTCCGGCTGTGCGACACAACGCATTGGCGGTTGGGTCCCCAGAACGCGCAGTCCACCAGGCGGACGGAGCCCTGACAGGTGCTCTCGACCAGGACCGGCACGCGGGTGTCGCCGTGCATGCAGACGAACTGGCCGTTCGAGATCAAAAGGCCCATCGGCTGGATATGCTCGACCCGCACGCAGACCTGGGCTTCGTCGGCGCCAATGCCCGAGAGCTGGCCGTTGGCCGCGCCCGCCTGGGTGCGGATGAAGCGGTAGCCAATGTTGACAGGATAGACGAAGGTGTTGTTGACGTATTCCCAGTCCGTGCGACCAAAGATAAACGCTTCGCAGTTCTTCCACATGAACTCGTGCACCGGCTTCCAGTCCCCCCCGACCGCGGCAGCCGACCACCAATGGCAGTGGAACTGGACGTTGTCGATGCGTCCGATGTCGGTGCAGGCGTCGACGAAAATGCCCCGGCGCAGCACGCAGCCGTAAACACTGCGGATGCGATGGCGCACGTTGCCTTCGGGACCGATCCGGATGCCATTGTACGAGTTGATCAACGTGACATTCTCGACCGTGTTGTCGTGGCCTTGCAGGTGGAAGGTCCAGGCGTAGGGGTGGATGTTCGTCGGGTGCTGGTCCGGGTAGAAGACCGTGAGCCCGCGCACGGCGGACGAATGGCCCAGTTCAAACAGGGCCGGACCATCCTCCTGATCGCGTCCCCCGGTGGCCAGTATGATCGATCCCTTGAGCGGCTCGCTCCAGACCGGGGATTCGCTCACGCCCTGGAGCGTCACACCGGGCGGGATCCGAAGACTGCCGGCGATCTTGTACCGGGCGCCCGGCAGGAGCACTTGGCCCCCGGCCTGGCCGGCCTGGTCCAGGACACGCTGGAGCGCAGCGGTGTCATCCGCGGTCCCGTCCGCCTGCACGCCGGGGAGACCCGCGGCTGGGGATGCCGAGGGTGGCGTGTCGGCGTCCGCCGCCCAAGTCGTGTGAACGACGAGGAGCGCCCAGGCTGCCAGCGCGGTCATGCGGATGAGTGTGAGATTCGAGGGGGCTGCAGAGATGCGCTTGGATCTGTGTGTCATACTGCCCAAAACCTACCACGGTGCAATCGGAAGGCACGGCATTTCCAGGCCCGACGAGCTGGGGATCGAGATTGGTCTGAGACGGACGGACCAGTCCGGACGTTGCGACGGGCACGGAAACGCCTGTCGGCACTGCCTTCGTGCTTTGCACGACCTTCGTTCTCTCCGGTTCTTCTCACAAGAAAGGAAACGCGGGAAGTCATCCGTGCTTCATGATCCGCCCCGAATTCATGAGGTGCTGTTCCCTCTGTGATCTCTGTGTCTCTGTGGTGAATTCCATCCGATGACAGTCACCCTCCCGGAATGAACCGCAGAGACGCAGAGCGCGCAGAGGACACGACATCACGAGAGCCGCCGCACCTCACTCGCCAGTCAGAGGGGCCGTGATCCGGCGCGTGTGGCGATGTTTGCTGGAGGGGCTTTGGCTCGCTGACTTCGTTGCTCCTCACTCACAGAGGTCAAGGCTATGCTCCTTCGTCGCGCCTCGCCAGCGAGCCAAATCCCCTTCAGCAAAATCGGAAGTAATTTTTGCACAGACCCTAACGGGAAGGACCTGATCAGCGCCGGCGGCATCAAAGTTCTCGACACCACCCTGCGCGACGAAACGCTCAGTTTCATTGTCAGTGCCAAAGCCGAGCGCAAACGAACTGTTGAAATGCCCCGCTGGTTTGAGGCGGAGCCTCGCCAACTACTCCTCGACCGGCACGACAAGGCGCTCCATAATGTACTCCTTCCGTTCGGGGGTGTTCTTGCCCATATAGAAAGTCAAGATGCCGCCCGCCTCGGTGCGTGGCGCGTACTCGACGCGGCTGAGGCGCATTTCCTTGCCGATGAATTGCTTGAACTCCGCGGGGTTGATCTCGCCCAGACCCTTGAACCGGGTGATCTCGGGCTTGCCGCCGAGGGACTGGATGGCCGCTTCGCGTTCCGCCTCGCTGTAGCAGTAGATCGTGCGGTCCTTGTTTCGGACGCGGAACAGCGGTGTCTCGAGCACATGGAGGTGGCCGTCGTGCACGAGGCGGTCGAAGAACCGGTAGAAATAGGTGATGAGCAGGTTGCGAATGTGCAGACCGTCGACGTCCGCGTCGGTCGCCAGGATCACCTTCTCGTAGCGCAGCCCCTCGATGCTGCCCTCGATGGCCAGGCTCTGCATGAGGTTGTAGAGCTCGTCGTTCCTGTAGACGACATCGCGCTTGAGGTCCCAGACGTTGAGCGGCTTGCCCCGAAGCACGAAGATCGCCTGCGTGTTGACGTCGCGGCAGCTTACGATCGAACCGGCGGCTGACTGGCCTTCGGTGATGAACACCATGGTGCCCTGTCCCTTCCCGCGCTTGCGGTCGAAGTGCGACTTGCAGTCCTTCAGTTGCGGGATGCGCAGGCTGATGGCCTTGGCCCGCTCGCGCGCCAGCTTCTTGACTTCGAGGAGTTCCTTGCGCAGTTGCTGGGTGTCCTTGGCCTTGTCGAGGATTTTCTGGGCGATCTCCTTGTTGCGGCTGAAAAAGTGGAGGAGTTCCTCGCGCACCTGATTGACCAGGCCGGTCCGAATCTCGGTGTTGCCCAGCTTGTTCTTGGTTTGGGACTCGAAGACCGGGTCCTTCAGGCGAATCGAGACCGCGCCGATCATCGCTTCGCGGACGTCGTCGCCCTCGTATTTGGCGCCGGCGAACTCGTTGATCGCCTTGAGCAGGCCCTCGCGAAACGCGCTCAGGTGCGTGCCGCCGTCGCTGGTGTACTGGCCGTTGACGAACGCGTAGAACGTCTCTCCATAGCGGCTGTTGCAGTGGGTGAAACAGAACTCGAGCGTCTTGGACGCATAATGCAGCGGCGGATAGAGAGGCTCGCTGCCGTCCTGGCCCAGTTCCTCCATCACCAAATCCAGCAGGCCGTGGCGCGACTGGAACACCGTGCCGCCGCACACCAGCTTCAGGCCGGTGTTCAGGTAGCTGTAGTGCCGCAGCCGCCGTTCGATATGCTCCGATCTGTACTCCGTCTCCTTGAAAATCTCCGGGTCCGGCTCGAACTCGATGTATGTGCCGTCGGGCTCCTTCGGATTCCTTCCCTTCTTTTCGGCCTTGAGCCGGCCCTGGCGAAACGCGGCCTCGACAAACTCGCCGTTCCGATGGCTCCGCACGATGAACGACTTGGAGAGCGCGTTGACCGCCTTGGTGCCGACGCCGTTGAGCCCGACGCTGAATTGAAAGACGTCGTCGTTGTACTTGGCGCCCGTGTTGATCTTCGACACGCAGTCGACCACCTTGCCCAGCGGAATGCCGCGTCCGTAATCCCGCACCCGCACACGCTGCCCTTCTATGTCGATCCGCACCTCGCGCCCGTAGCCCATGATGTATTCGTCGATCGCGTTGTCGATGACCTCCTTGAGCAGGATGTAGCAGCCGTCGTCGTAATGGGTGCCGTTGCCGATCCGCCCGATATACATGCCGGTCCGCAGCCGGATATGTTCGAGCGACGACAACGTCTTGACCTTGCTCTCGTCGTAGGTGTGTTTCACGCCTTCAGCCTTCCTGATCTGTTGTAATCGTAGTCGTAATCCCTGTCCCGAGCTGCCTTTGTGATATGGATCACCGACGCCTTAGGGTCTGCGCAAAATTACTTCCGATTCTGGCGGGAGCGCAACCGGGCCAGATGCGAGGCCCGAGGGAGGGAGTGTATCCTCTGAGATACTCGACCGACCGAGGAACGACGCAGATGCCCGGTGCCGCCCCGCCCCGGAGGGCTGGGGGGCTTTGGCTCGCTGGTCCCGCGGCCGCGGGATTGCTCCTCGGTCACAGACCACTGCGGGTATGCTCCCTCGTCGCGCCTCGCCAGCGAGCCAAAACCGCTCCAGCAAAATCGGAATTGACTTTTGCACAGACCCTCAAGGCAACGCCGAATCGTTGGGCGCCGGTTCGACCCTGGCTTCGAGTTCGGGTGCGTAAGCCCCGATCGCCCGTTCGAGCCGGGTACGCGCCACGGCGTAATCTCGCTTGGCCCGGTTCTGCGTGATGCCGCTCTGGGTCAGAGCCGTCTGAGCGCCGAGCACGTCCAGTTGGGTGCCGCTGCCCGCCTCGGCGCGCACGCGCGCCAGGCGCAGGGCCTCGTGCGCCTGTTCGAGGACCTTGCCCTGCGACTCGAGGACTTCCCAGGCCTCGACCAGCGTCGAACAGGCGCTGCGGACTTCGAGTTGGATGCCGCGGACGACGTCCTCGGTCTCGACGCGCGCCTTTTCGAGTTGGGCGCGGGCCTCGATGACTTTGCCCCGGGTCAACGCCCCGTCGAACAGACTCCAGACCGCCTGCACGCCGACCTCCCAGCCGTGCACTTCATCGGCCACGTCGGGGCTGAACATCGACTTGCGGGCCCCGTATCCGGCGAAGCCCTCGAGGCGCGGCAGGTATCCGGCGCGCGCCTGCACGACGCCTTCCCTGCGCAAGTCCTCGGACTTGCGCAGCACAACCAGCTCGGGCCGCCGGGCCAGCGCCAACTGCACCGCCTCGGGCACGTCGAGCCGGAGTTGCGGCGTGTCCAGCGTGCCTGTCAGCCGCAGGGGAATGTCCTCCCAAACATCCGACGGCACTGTGGCGCCGATGCGATCCAACAGCACGTTTTTCGCGATGCGATACGCGTTTCGGGCGCGCGAAAGCCCCGGACGCGCATTAGCGAGTTCGACCTCGGCGCGCAGCACGTTGAATCGGGGCACCGTGCCGGCATCGAACCGCCGCCGGCTGTCCTCGAACTCCTTTTCGAGCAGGGCCACGGACTCCTCATTGACGACAATCTGCTTCTCCGCGAGCAGGGCATCATAATACGCGATCCGGACCTCCGCCGCCGTATCCGCCAGGACGGCGTGGAATTGGGCCAGCGCCTGCTCGCGCAGCAACCGTGCGGTGCGCAGCGAAGACACCATCCGCCCGCCCTCATAGATCGACTGAACCAGACGAATGCCCGTTGACCAGCTCCGATCGCCCGGGTCGATAACGGGAAAACCGCCAGGCATTGCGGGGTTGGGAGCGATCGTCAACCGGTCGACAGACGCATCTTCAACCAGGGAATAGGCGCCACTGGCCTCGAGCTTCGGGATGACGATGGCCTTGGTCTGCACGCTCAAGCCGTGATTGGCCTCGAGGTCCTGCCTGCCCTTGAGCACCGCGGCGCTCTGTTCGAGGGCCGTGTTCAAGCAATCGGAGAGCGAGAGCGGGCGCATCATCCAGGGCGGGAGATTGGTATCGCCGGCGCCGCCCGCCTGACCGCCCGCCGCCGCCAGCAGGAGGGCGAACGACAACAGAGAGGCTGACACCGCGCCGCGCCGGCCGGTTACCGAGAAATCGGCGAGACGCACTCCACCGTCACCTTCACCCGTCCCGCAGAGCGGGACACCCTTTCCCACCTGCCTGCGCCCAGGCTTCGGCAGGCAGGTCGGATGGGAGAGGGCCGGGGTAAGGGGTCTGTGTAGGGTATCCAGCCGACTCGGCAGTATTTCAAACGCTTCGTGAGGAACCGTGACCGGGCTGGGGTCCTCGACCGGAGAGAAGTGTTGCAGACAAGGCAAGTGTCTGTGCTGCGTCAAAGGGATTAAGGATTCCAAGGAACAGGGCGCGGGACGGAGGGGCGGCGAAACACGAGTATTGCTCATGGAAAGGAGGACTGGGTTTGGTCTGAAACGCGTCTCGCCAGCCCGCATGGCAGCCCTCTTGCGAAGTCTGAGTGCCCTGTGCACCATAGGGGTGTGAAACATGCGGGCTAGGGATCAAGCCACTTGCCGGATTTGCGGATGAGATCGACCAGACGGTCGACGGCTTCGGCTTCGGGGATGTTGAACTCCACCGGATTCTTGCCGACGTAGAGGTTGACCTTGCCCGGGGCGCCCCCCACATACCCGAAGTCGGCATCGGCCATCTCGCCCGGCCCGTTCACGATGCAGCCCATGATGGCGATCTTCACACCCTTCAGGTGGTCGGTGCGCGCCTTGACGCGCGCGGTGACCGCCTGAAGATCGAACAGCGTGCGCCCGCACGACGGGCAGACGACGTAGTCGGTCTTGAACGAGCGGCATCCGGCCGCCTGCAGGATATTGTAGGACAGGCGCAGCGACTCGACAGGGCGCGGGTCGCCCCGGACCAGAATGGCATCGCCAATCCCATCGGCCAGCAGAGACCCAAGGACCACCGCGGCGCGCAACAGCGCCAGGCGCGGCGGTTCCGGAACAGCGGGGCGATCGAGGCGATCCTTGAGCAGGATCGGGTTGGTCCGGCCCATGCCTGCAAGCCGTGCGGCCAGGAGGCGAAACGCGGCGATGGCGGGCAGACCGCCTCCGTCTTGGACCGTCACCAGTTGATCATCGCGGTCCAGCACGAAGTCGGCTGTCGGATCGATCTGACAGAGGTCGAGGTCCTCGTACACGGCCTCCGGACCGGCGTCGCTCCGCGGTGTGAGCCCGGGTGCTAGGACGTTCCACGCGGCGCGCGGAACGACGACGCGCACGGTCTGTTGGCCGCCGCATTTCACCGTGGCCGCGAGCGGGATTTGCGTCGATCTGCGTCGTTCGTAGCGGTAGGGGTCGGCGGGCATAGGGATGCCGGCAAGCAGGCGCTCGAGGGCTGGCGGCGCCACGGGCGGCGCGGGTTCCAGGCGCGCGGCGTCCGATGCGGCCAGCGTGAGGGCCGGGACCTGTGCGATGAGGTCCGTGCAGACCGGGATTTCGCGCGGCGAGTCCTCGGTGAGCGAGACACGGATGGTGTCGCCAATGCCGTCGCAGAGCAGTGAGCCGATGCCGATGGCGCTCTTGATGCGACCGTCTTCGCCATCGCCCGCTTCCGTGACCCCGAGGTGAATGGGGTAATTCCAGTCCGGACCCAGTGCGGCCAGGCGCGCGACGAGCAGCCGATGGCATTCGATGACCACCTTGGGATTGGACGCCTTCAGCGAGATCAGGAAGTTGTGGAAGCCGTGGCGACGGGCGATGCCGGCGAACTCGAGGGCGCTTTCGACCATCCCGAGCGGACTGTCGCCGAACCGGTTCATGATCCGGTCGCTGAGCGAGCCGTGGTTGACGCCCAGGCGGATGGCGCGCCCGAGCTGCCGGCAGAGGAGGACCAGCGGAGCGAATCGCTCATCGAGGCGGGCGAGTTCGGCGGCGTACTGCGCTCCGGTGTATTCCTTGACGGCGAACTTTTTCGAGTCGGCGTAGTTGCCCGGATTGACACGGATCTTCTCGACCCAGCGCGCGGCTTCGAGGGCGGCGTCCGGCTTAAAATGGATGTCAGCCACCAGGGGCACCCAGCAGCCTTGGGCGCGCAATCCGGCAGCGATATGTTCGAGGTTGGCTGCCGCGGACACCGTCGGCGCCGTGATGCGCACCAGTTGAGCGCCCGCAGCCACCAGTTCGAGTGTTTGCCGGATACATTCCGCCGTGTCCATCGTGTCGCACGTGATCATCGACTGCTTGACCACGGGACGGCTCCCGCCGATGACCACGCCGTTTCGAGCCGGGTCGCCGACGGTCACCTCGCGGCTCGGCCTTCGGCGGTAAAGGAAAGGGGAATCACAAAAGTGCGAGTGCATTCGAAAGTGTCTCCCGCCGCAGTCGCATACGGTGCCTTCGCGTTCCCGTCCGCATGCCGTCGCTGCCGGGCGCTCGGGAACGGTCCCTCTGACCAGGGCGGCTCATGTCGCCTCATGGTTTCGGAGCCGGGCCGGGCGCCGGCGTCGGCGTCCCGGCCGCCGCGGGTTCGACCGACTCGACCACCTGGGCGCCTCGCTGGAGCAGGGCCTTGAAGAGAGGCAATCGGCGGACATCGAAGAAGGTGATGTAGAGCATGAACGAGATCAGCAGGATCGCGAACCCGGTGTAGGTGTACTCGACGAACCGGATGCTGATCGGGCGGCGCCGCAGCTTCTCGATGATGGACATGATAATATGGCCGCCATCGAGCACCGGAATCGGCAGCAGGTTGAGAATCGCCAGGCTGACGTTGAGCAGGACCAGGAAGTTCAAAGCGCGGCGATAGTCGGTGTTCGCCTCGATCGCCATGTTGGCCAGGATGCCGACTGGTCCGCTCAGATCGCTGGCTTTCACGCCTGTCTCCTTCGAGTGGATCAGCGCCGCGAGAGTCGAGATCGTGCGATCCCAGACCGAGTAGACCTGGACCCACGGGGTCGGGCCCGGTTTCATGACCGTATATACGCCGCTGGCGAACACGATGCCCATCCGCCCACGCTTGGTTTGCGGGTCATAGCGGGGCGTGACTTCGAGGGTCACCCGCTCCCCGGCGCGCTCGACCACCACCGCGCTGGCTTTGCCTTCGTTCTTGCCGACTAACGCAATCAGGTGCTCCTGGCTGACAACCGGGACATCCCCAAAGGAGACAAACCGATCGCCTTTCTTTAGGCCCGCCTTCTCGGCCGGCATGCCCGACTCGACGGCGCCAACCACCGGATGCTCGCGGGGATCGAGATTGAGCCATTTGAGGCCGATGCTCGGGTTGAACTTGGCGGTCAGCTCGAACGTATGCCGTTGTCCGGCGCGCTCGACAACCGCGCTGAAGATGTTGGTGCGGGCCAGGGCGACCGCCATATTGATCTCTTCCCAGGATGCAACAGGCTTGCCCTCGAACTCGACAATCCGGTCGCCCTCCCGGATTCCCATCTTCGCCTCGGGCGAATCGGAATCGAGCCGTCCGATGACCGAGGGGTTCACCAGGACGGGGAGGCCGACGAAGTAGATGACCGTGGCGATCAGGAACGCAAACACCAGGTTCATGCAGGGGCCGGCGAGCGAGACCAGAATCTTCGAGCCCGCGGGGGCGGGCGGCACCGGGGCGCCGGGAGAGGAATCGCCCCCTTCCAGGGCTTCCGATGTAAACATCTGGGGGAGCCGAACGAACCCGCCGGCCGGGATCCACCGAATCGAGTACTCGATGCCGTTCCTGACGCGGCTCCAGATCTTGGGTCCGAACCCGATTGCGAACGCCTCGACCCGCATGCGACGCCGGAGCGCCACCCAGAAGTGCCCGAGTTCGTGCACGAAAATCGACGCGCCGAACATGAGTACGACGGACAGGGCCACCAAGGCGAACTTGATCGCTGTTTCCATGTGTGAATCGCTCGACCGACCAACAAGCGTCGAATCCTACGTTTCAAACGGCGTCGACGCAACTGTCGAGATAGCTTTGCAACAGGAGCGCCGCGGCGGTCTGATCGACTTTCTCCCTCCGTTTCCGCCCGCGGACGTTGGCCTGGGTGAGGAAGCGATTGGCTTGGACCGAGGTCAGGCGCTCATCCCAGGTGCGGATGGGGATGGCGACGGCGTCGCCCACCGCAGCGGCGAACTCGCGCACAGTCGAGGCGGCCGGGCCGTAACTCCCGTCCATGTTCCGGGGCATGCCGATGAGAATCGACTCGACGTCGTATTGTCGGATCAACTCGCTGAGCCGTGCGAGAACCTCGGGGAACGGGCTGGCTGGGATATACTCGAGAGGCTGGGCAATCACCTTGAGTTCGTCGCTGACGGCCACGCCGATTCGTTTGCTGCCGTGATCAAGGGCCAGGATGCGCATAAGAGGGTCAGTTCAAGCCCCGCAACGCGCGGGCGGCGGCCTCAACGGTCCGCTCGATGTCCGCCGGCGTGTGCGCGGTGCAAAGGAAACCCGCCTCGAATTGGGAAGGGGCAAGGCTTATCCCCCCATCGAGCATTCGGTGAAAGTAGCGGGCGAAGCGGTCGCGGTCGCTCTTCATGGCATCGGCCAGATCATGCACCGGGAGGTCGGTGAAATAACAGCAGAACATCGAGCCGCACCGGAGGAACTGGACCGGGACGCCCGCGGCGCGGGCCGCTTCCAGCATTCCCTCTTCGAGTTGAGCGCCCAGTTTTTCGAGTGTGTTGTAGGTTTCGTGACCGAGCATTTCGAGCGCAACTATGCCCGCCGCCATGGCCAGCGGATTCCCGCTGAGCGTGCCGGCCTGGTAAACCGGGCCCAGCGGCGCCAGGCAGTTCATGATGTCCCGCCGTCCGCCGAATGCGCCCACCGGGAGTCCGCCTCCGATGATCTTGCCGAAGCAAGTGAGATCCGGCTGGACACCGAACCGCTCCTGAGCGCCGCCGCGGGCCAGCCGGAAGCCGGTCATGACCTCATCGAAGATCAGGACCGCGCCTTCCTCCCGTGTGATCTCGCGCAGGAAGGTGAGGAAACCGGGCTTGGGCAGGTAGAGGCCGGCGTTGCCGGGCACCGGTTCGAGGATCACGGCGGCAATGTCGTTCGAGTTGGCCAGGAACGCCGCCTTCACCGCCTCGATGTCATTGAAACGGACGACCACCGTGTGCTGGGTGAATGCGGCCGGGACACCGGCGCTGTCCGGATGCCCGAACGTCAGGGCCCCCGAGCCGGCGTTGACCAGCAGGGAATCGACGTGCCCGTGGTAACACCCTTCGAACTTGATGACCTTGTTGCGCTTCGTATGCCCGCGCGCCACCCGGATGGCCGCCATGCAGGCCTCGGTGCCCGAGTTGCACATCCGCACCTTCTCAACGCTCGGAACCGCCTCGCAAATCAGCGACGCCATCTTCACCTCGAGCGGGTTCGGTATGCCGAAGCTGGTTCCCCGCTCCGCCGCGCTCCGGATCGCCTCGATGATCCGCGGGTGCGCGTGGCCGTGAATCGCAGGACCCCAGGTGCCGATGTAATCGATGTACTCGTTGCCGTCCACATCCCACACCCGGCATCCGCGAGCCCGATCGACGAAAAACGGCTTGCCGCCCACGGCGCGAAACGCCCGGACAGGCGAGTTGACGCCGCCGGGGATGCGTTCGAGCGCCTCGGCGAACAGGGCATCCGACTTCTTGCGCGCAAGACCACCCATACATCAATCCTCCATTTTCTTCCTCACATCGAGCCTCCCACGCCCAAACCGAAAGACGTTTCCCGATACCGCTGCGCGATGGGCATTCGCCGCCCCACGCCGTAGGCCTTGCTCGTGACCTTCAACCCCGGCGCGGCCTGGCGCCGCTTGTGTTCACTGCGGTCAATCAACTCGGTCATCCGCTTCACCGTGTCCGCGTCGAAGCCGTCCCCGACGATTTCGCCGGCCGTCTTGCCCTCGACCACGTACGCTTCCAGGATGGCATCCAAGACGTCGTAGGGCGGAAGCGAGTCCTGATCGGTCTGATTGGGCCGCAGCTCGGCCGAGGGGGCCTTGGTGATGGACGCCGTTGGGATCAGGTCCCGTTCCCGGTTGATCCAACGGGCCAGGCGGTAGACCATCGTCTTGGGAACGTCCCCGAGCACAGCCAGCCCGCCGCACATGTCGCCATACAGAGTGCAGTAGCCCACCGCGATCTCGCTCTTGTTGCCGGTGGTGAGCAGGAGGCCGCCGAACTTGTTCGACAGCGCCATCAGCGCGACGCCGCGCAGGCGCGCCTGGATATTCTCCTCGGCGAGGTCGGCCGGACGCCCCGCAAAAACCGGATTCAGACTGCGCAAGACGGATTCGAAGGCCGGCTGGATCGGGATAACGTCGTAGCGAATCCCAAGATTCGAGGCCAGGGCGCGCGCGTCCTCGAGGCTGCCGGGCGACGAGAACTGCGAGGGCAGCGAAACCCCGTGCACGTTCTCCGGCCCGAGCGCCGCCGCCGCCAGACACGCCGTCACGGCCGAATCGATCCCGCCGCTCAGTCCCAGGACCGCCTGGGTGAACCCGCATTTGCGCAGGTAGTCGCCCAGGCCGAGGACAAGCGCGCGATAGAGCTTCTCTTCGTCCGTCAAAGTCTCTGGCGGCAGGGGTGTCTGGCTTTCGAGATTTGCCACCACAAAATCCTCCTCGAAGGCCGCACCGCGGGCGATCGGCGCCCCGTGGCGATTAAAAACCAGGCTCCTGCCGTCGAATACCAGTTCGTCATTGCCGCCCACGAGGTTGCAGTAGACCAGCGGGCGCCTGGCCGCGGCGGCGAGCCGGGCGAGCATCGCGTGCCGCACCCGGTTCTTGCCCAGGTGCCACGGCGAGGCCGAAATGTTGAAGAGCGCGTCGGCGCCCGCCTGCACCAGTTCCACCGCCGGGTCGCGCCGGTACCGGCGATCGGGCCAGAACGTCTCGTCATTCCAGAGATCCTCGCAAATCGTCAGGCCCAGCCGGAGTCCGTTGAACTCGACCGGGTGGTTCTCGGCGGCCGGTTCGAAGTAACGGTCTTCGTCGAAAACATCGTATGTCGGCAACAGCGTCTTCACGCGCGTCGCCGCCACCTGCCCGTGCTGCAACAGCGCAATGGCGTTGGCCGCCTCACGTCCGGGACGCGTCCGGTTCGCCTCGACGTATCCCACGAGAAAGCCGGTGCGGCCCGTGCCGGCGGCGAGGCGGCGGATCACCTCGAGGTTCCGATCAACAAAACCGCGCAGCAGCAGCAGATCGCGCGGCGGATATCCCGTGGTTGCCAGTTCCGGCGCCAGGACCAGGTCGACACCGGCCGCCACGCCGCGCTCGTAGGCGGCTCGCAGCCGGGCCTCATTCCCGGCAAGATCGCCCACGGTGGTGTTGATTTGCGCCAGCCCGACCTTCATCGCTCAGGGCGCTGCGCCCAGCCGCAGCCTGGTCCAATCCATCGCCCGCAACGGGCCGTACTGGGTGCGAACGACGGCGCCTGGTTTGATCTGGTGGCGATCAAACCAGCCCTGGCTCGTTTCGAGCACATACAGGACGTTTGAAGCCGCGGCCTCGACCGGCTTCTCATCGAGCGGTTGCAGGGGGTGAATTTCGAGAATCGTGCCTTCAGGATCGAGATAGGCGGCGCTGAGCGGGACGGTGGTGTTGCGCATGTAGAACGAGGCCCTCTGGGGCACCTGCAACAGGAACAGCATCGCTTCGTCCTCGGCGATGTTCGTGCGGTACATCATGCCCGTCATGATCTCGTGCCGACGCCGCGCTACCTCCGTCACCAATTCCTGATCCCCCAGCCACAGCTTGATGGTCGGCAACTTCGGCAGAGCACGATCCAGCGGGGCAAGGTCGTTGGCGGATGGCACGGAGGCCGTGCGCGCCGCCGGCGCGCTCCCTGACGACTTCCCGTCGCAGCCGCCTGCGACCAGCAGCACCAACCCGGCGCAACACGCAAGAATAGCGATACGCATCGGACGCACAGTGCGAAGAAATGCCCGCCAATGCAATAGCAGGCGCAGGCGGGGCAGCGGACCCAGTTTTTGATTGTTTTTTATTGCCAGGGCCGGGGTGAGTCCCTACATTTCACCCAACTCCAAAATATTCCGTGGCACCAATCGTCAGCGAAAGCGCGTTTGCGGGTGTTTCCCGTGCGGGAAGCATGTGGCTCGGGCGAGGGCCCGGGTCCCACGAGAATCTCCCGCGGACGGACTCGGAATAATGGAGAGAAGACGAGCCTATGCACCTAAAACTCATACAAGGATTCCTGGTGACGGCTCTGGCTGGCGCAACGGCGCTGGCCGGATCGTTCACCTCGAACTTCAGCGACCCCTTCCAACTGGGGCTCTGGTTCACCGGCAGTGCGGTTATCGAGAATGGGCATCTGGTCCTCACTCCAGCGGAAAACAGTCTGCAGGGAACGATGATTGTGGACGATCTCGACTCCTACCAGGCGCTCGAGAGCTTCACCGTCGCCTTCAAACTGCAAATCGGACCCGGTTCGGGAAATCCAGCCGACGGCTTCAGTTTCTCCTTCGGACCGGATGTGACTGCCGGCTCGAACTTCGGCGAGGAGGGCGGCACCGCCACAGGCATAAGCGTTTGCTTCGACATCTATGACAATGGCGGGGGCGAAGCGCCCGCCATCGATGTCAAGTACAACAACGCCGTGATCGCGAGCACGAAGTTCGCCAAGGCCGACATGGTGACCAGTTCGTTCGTGGATGTGTTCATTCAACTCACCCGATCCGGCACCCTGAACGTGAACTACAAGGGCCAACCCCTCTACGCCAATCTCCTCCTGCCCGAATTCGTGCCGATCGAGGGCCTGTTCGCGTTCGGCGCGCGCACGGGCGGCGAGAATGCGGCTCACTGGATGGACGACCTGAGCATTGAGACGGTCGTGGCCGCCGCCGCGACGCCGCCGTCCATCACGGCGAATCCTCGGGATCAGACTGTTGATGAAGGCGCCAACGCCTCCTTCAGCGTCGGCTTCGACGGCTCCGCCCCCCTGGCCTTTCAGTGGTACAAGAACAACACGGCGATCGACGGAGCCACCGCCCCGACGCTGACCATGACCGCGGTGTCCTTTAACGACAACCAGGCCAAGATCAAATGCGAGGTTAGCAACACCGCCGGAATAGCGACCTCGACCGAGGCGACCTTGACCGTCGTGCGGGATGACACACCGCCGGTGTTGATTTCCGCCAAAGGCAGCACCGATTTCCTGGGCGTGGTCCTGACATTCTCCGAGCCGATCGATGAGGTCACCGGCGGCAATAAGGACAATTACACCATCGCGGGTCTGACCGTGAATTCGGCGACAGCGCTGGGTGCGAACGTCGTTTTGGCGACAACCAAACAGAACGAGGGCGCCACCTACATCGTGGTCGTGAACAATGTGAAAGACCGTTCGGTTGCTGGCAACACGATTGCCGCGAACAGCAAGGCGGAGTTCAAGACCTTCATGTTCATGCTGGGCCGCGTGCTCCACAAGAAATACAACGGCTTCGACGACAACAGCGGTGGCAGCCCCCAAAGCCTGTTTAATGATCCCCGCTATCCCAACCAGCCCGACCGGATGGACCTCATGCCGATGTGGGAGTACCCGGCCAATGGCGCGAGCCGCAACGCCGCCGCCGACCCGGCCCGGGAATACTTCGACACGCTCGAGGGTTACTTCATCCCGCCCGAGGACGGCAACTACGTCTTCCTCACCGCCGGGGCCGATCGTTGGTGGCTTTACATGAGCACCGACGACGATCCGGCGAACATGGTGATGATCGCCGGGGAGCCGGGCGGGTGGAGCGATCCGCGCGGCTGGACGCAGATCCATTCGGGCAACCTCGATAACCGCCGCTCGGATTATTCAACGCTCAACCAGTGGCCGACCGCCCCGACCATCACCCTCCAGAAGAACAAGCGGTACTACATGCTCGAAGTCCATCATGACCCCAGTTGGTGCGGTGCCGACGACTTCAGCGCGACTTACATCAGAGAATTCGACCCCGATCCCATGAATGGCTCGGCGCCGACCCTGACCGGCAATGTCGTCGGCTGCTATGTGGATCCGACCGGCAGCTCGGTCACGATTACTCAACAGCCGGTCGACGCGACTCAGGAGATGGGCCGCAGCGTCGTCTTCAGCGTGGTTGCGACGGGGACTTCCACCTACGGCGCAGCCCTCTCATATCAGTGGCAGAAGATGGCCCCGGGCACGAGCACGTGGACTGATATCGCCGGCGCCACGCTGGCCTCGTACACCATTCCGCTGGTGACGCTAGCCGACAATGGAACCAAGTTCCAGGTCCTCTGCTCGGTGCCGGGCGTCACTCAGCCGAGCGCGACAGCCACCTTGACGGTGATTTCGGACATCACCGCGCCCAGGCTGGCGGGCGCCGGGGCGCTTCCCAGCCAGACAGGAGCCACATTCGATGTCGGCGTCACCTTCAACGAGAAGGTCGATGCCGCCACGGCCGGGACCCAGTCCAACTACACCCTGTCCGCGGGTACGATCACCGGCATCAAGTTCTACGAAAGTTCGCCGGGCGCTGTCCTGACAGTCTCGGGCTTGACCGTGGGCAGCACGTATACCGTCACGGTGCGGAACGTGAAGGACCTCGCCGGCAACGCCATGACCAGCGAGTCGAAGGACTTCAAGGTGTCGGCGATGAAATGGGGCGTCGTGGGCGCCAACGAAGCCGCCCTCGGCAACGGCGTCCTCGCCACCGCTGAGAACGGATTCGACGTCTACAGCGATGGCGTCAGCGAATGGGGCACGTACGACGAAGCGACATTCGTCTACGAGGAAGTCACTGGCGACTTCGACAAAGTGCTTCGCGTCGAGTACCAGGACCCATCGAGTCAATGGGCCCGCGCGGGTCTCATCGCCCGCGACGTCACGAACTTCGGCGTCGATCGGGCCACGCAAGACGGCGGCGCAGCCGGGCGCTATCAAAAGGTGCATGTCAACCCGGTGCTGACCGCGATGGGCACGCCGGGCAACAACGCTTGGGAAGGCAACCGGCGCCTGGAGACCGGAGGCACCTCAACATCCGCCGGCGGCGGCGGCACGCCGCTCTATCCGAATGCGTGGTGTCGACTCCAACGCACTGGCCAGACGTTCACCATCTTCCGGAGCGATGACGGAATGAACTGGACGCAGCTTGGCGCCAGCACGTTTGACCCGGCCATGCCGGACAAGCTCTTCGTCGGGCCGGAGTTTTCGCCCGAAAACGGCAACATCAGCGATGAGGCTCTGAAAGGAGTTTTCGTCGCCAAGTTCCGCGACTACGGGAACTTCAGCGTCGCCCCGCCCAAGTTCGTCAGCATCACTGCCAACCCCGACGGGACCGTGACTGTCGTGTGGACTGGCGGGGGAACGCTCCAATACACCGCATCGCTCGCGCCTCCTGTCAAGTGGTTGGATGCGCCCGCCGGGAGCGTGAGCCCATTCACGTTCGACCCGTCGCAAATCGGGCCGACCGTGTTTGGCCGGATCAAGAAATAAGAGCATCGTGGTTTCAGTGACACCGAGGCCGGGGTCGTCCCCCGGCCTCTTTTTTGCGTGAAGCGACACCTCTTTCGCATCGGGGCGGCCCTGGCTGTGCCGCTGCTGCTTGTGTCTCTGGCCGAGGTTGCGCTGCGCCTCGCCGACTATGGCCACCCCACCTCCTTCTTCTTGCGAACCGCTGTCCATGGAACCAACACCCTGATCGAAAACACCTGGTTCGGTCTCCGCTTCTTTCCGCCCGCCCTGGCGCGCAGTCCCGCGCCCATATCGTTCTCAGCCGAAAAGCCGGCTAACACCTACCGCATCTTTCTGTTTGGCGAATCCGCGGCGCTCGGTGATCCGCGACCGGCCTACGGGGCAGGCCGTTGGCTCGAAGTCCTCCTCCGCGATCGCTTCCCGGGACGCGAAATCGAGGTGGTGTGCGTTGCCATGACCGCCATCAACTCCCACGCCATGCCCCCCATCGCCCGCTCCTGCGCGCGGCTCGACGGCGATCTGTGGATCGTTTACGCCGGTCACAACGAAATGGCCGGTCCGTTCGGCGCCAACACGGTGTTCGGCCTGCAGACGCCGCCACGGTGGGTGGTGCGCGCCAGCCTCGGCGCTCAACGCTTTCGCGCGGGACAACTCCTGGCCGCTCTCATCCGCCGCCTAGGGCGCGCGTCTTCCCCACCCGAGACCTGGGGCGGATTGGGGATGTTTCAGGACCGACACCTGCCTCTCGATCACCCGGGCCGGGAACGAGTCTACCGGCACTTTCGGCAAAACCTCTCCGATCTGGTCCGAATCGGCATCCGCTCCCGCACCCCCATCCTCCTGAGCACTGCCGCCAGCAACCTGAGAGATTGCGCGCCCTTCGCCTCCTCGCTATTGCCGAGCGCGATCGCGGGTAACGCGGCACAATGGGATGCCCTGTGCCAAGAGGGCGACCGCCTGGCCGCCGCGGGACGCTGGTCCGAAGCGGCGACTCAGTTCGAATCGGCGCTCGGACTCCACCCGCGGTCCGCTGAATTGCACTTTCGACTGGGCCAAAGCCTCGCCGCTTTGGGCGACACAAACGCCGCGGCAGAAGGCTTCGAGCAGGCGCGCGATCTCGACACCCTTCCGTTCCGCGCAGACTCGAGGATCAACGCAATCATCGAGGAGATTGCCCGCGATCATGCAGGCGAACGCGTTGTCTTCACGGATGCCGCGAGGGCTCTGGGCCGGGAGAACCCCGCGGGCGTCCCCGGCCAGGAGTCGTTCTACGAACATGTTCACCTGAATCCCGAGGGCAACTATCGCCTCGCCCGCGTCTGGGCCGACGCGATCGTGCCGCTGCTCGAAGGCGCGAAAACAAACCGGGCTGCGCCATGGCCGGAGTTCGAGACCTGCGCCCGGCGGCTCGGACTCACCGAATGGAATCGCCACGCCGCACTCGAGGAAATGCAGCGCCGCATCCTCGACGCGCTATTCACCAACCAGATCAACCACGCCGTCCAACTTGACCATTTCCGACGACAGCTTGCCGAGACACGCGCGCGGATGCAGGCCCAGACGCCATCCGAAGTGCGGCTTTGCTACGAGGAAGCGATTCGCAACCGCCCCGCCGACCATTGGCTGCACCACAACTACGCCGAGTACCTCAACAACTCGGGCGACCTGGCCCAGGCCGCCGCCCAAATGCGGCAGGTGCGCGACCTGATTCCACATCACTTCGCGGCTCACCTGCATCTCGGACGCCTGCTCGCCCGCCAGAAGCAATTCGAGGAGGCCAGGGAATCGCTCGAAGCCGCCTTGATCCGGCGTCCGGACCTCGCCGAAGCCCATGTCGAGCTGGGCCAAATCGCCGCCCGCGAAAAGCAATTCGAGGAGGCGCTGGCGCATTTCGATGCCGCAATCCAAAGGCGCCCCAAAAGCGCTCAAGTCCATCTGCGGCGAGCCGACGTGTTGATGGCGCTCGGGCGTCGGGAGCCGGCCCTCGACTCTCTTCGCGACGCCACCCTGTTGCACCCCGCGTTCTGGGAGGCCCGCTACCTCTTGGGTATCGAGCTGGCGAAGGACGGCAAGATCGCCGAGGCGCGGAGCCAACTGTCTGAGGTGGTGCGCCTGCGGCCGCACCATCTCCTGGCGCGTTTGAACCTTGGCAACGTCCTGGTGCGACAGGGGTGCGTCGAGGAGGCGCTGACGCAGTTTCGCGAGGTGCTCCGGTTGGATCCCGGAAACCAGACGGCCAGAGAGTCCGTCGCCGCTCTCGAACGCCACCCCGGTCCAGAGAATCCTTGACCCCTCAGACGCAGCATACACACTTGACCCGTCTGCAACGCGTTTCATCGATCGAGGATTCCAACGAAGCTCCGGTGCAGATCGGCTTATGACACTTCAAGATGCCATGATACAAATCGCGCGGCGGGCCAAAGCCGCCTCGCGCGAACTGGCCGGCTTGTCGACGTCCGACAAGAACCGCTGCCTCGAGTCGATGGCCGCAGCCATTGAAACCCACGCATTCCAACTCGAAACGGAGAACCAGCGCGACCTCGAGAACGGGGCCCAAGCCGGGTTGTCCCGAGCCATGCTCGATCGGCTGCGCCTGGACGACAAACGGATCGCAGCGATGGCCCGCGGACTCCGCGAGGTTGCGGCTCTGCCCGATCCGGTCGGGCGATTGCTCGAGGAGCGGGTGCGACCCAATGGCCTGAGACTCGAGAAGGTCTCGACACCCATCGGCGTGATCGTGATCATCTATGAAAGCCGGCCCAATGTGACCGCCGACGCCGCGGGTCTCTGCTTCAAGTCCGGCAACGCAACCATCCTGCGCGGGGGCAGGGAAGCCCTGCACTCGAACCGCGCGATCGCGTCCATCATGGTCGACGCGGGCAAGGCAGCCCTGCCGACGTTTCCGGAACACTCGATCCAATTGGTGCAGACCCCCGAGCGCGAGGCCATCCCGGCGCTGTTGTCGCTCAGTCAATACATCGACCTCTGCATGCCGCGGGGCGGCGAGGGGTTGATCCGGGCGGTGGCGGACTGCTCGAAGGTACCGGTGATCAAGCATTATAAAGGCGTCTGCCACGTGTTTGTGGACCGCGCGGCCGACTTCGCGATGGCCGAGCAGATTGTTCTCAACGCCAAGTGCCAGCGCCCGGCTGTCTGCAACGCGATCGAAACCCTGCTCGTCGATGCCCCGATCGCCCCGGCCTTCCTGCCGGGCGTCGGGAAACATCTGCAGCAGCGGCGGGTGGCATTGCGCGTGGATGAAGCGGCCCTGGCGATCCTGCAGTCGCTTCTTCCCGGATTGCGCGGCGCGACCGAGCAGGACTGGTTCACGGAGTACAACGACCTCGTCCTCAACGTGCGCGTGGTCGACGGTGTGGACGCCGCCGTCGCCCACATCAATCGCTACGGCTCAGCCCATTCGGACGCCATCGTGACCGCCGACGAAGCGCGGGCCCGGCGGTTCCTGGCCGGAGTGGATTCCGCCGCGGTTTACTGGAACGCGTCGACGCGCTTCACCGACGGAGGCGAGTTCGGCATGGGTGCGGAGATCGGGATCAGCACCGACAAAGTGGGGGTGCGCGGTCCGATGGGACTCGAAGAGTTGACCAGCTACAAGTGGCTGGGATTCGGCCAGGGCCAGTTGCGCGCGTGAGCGACCAGGCCGATCTCGCGAGCCTCATCACCACGGACATTAACACCCGTCGCACGTCTACACGATCTTGGCGAGTCCGATAAAGATAAAGTGACAGGTTCTTAATCTCCCACCAGCTTCTTTATCTGCCGCAACACCCGCCTGCGCCCCTTCTTGCTGCCCGCCCGCCGCGCCTGCTGGGACATCTGAAATAAAGTGACAGGATCAACCCAGCGCGGTGCAGGCTGTGGCGGCGTACGTGGACTTGAATGGTGTGCGAGGAGGGCTGGTGAAGGATCCCAAGGAGTACCGGTGGTGCGGGTACGCGGAGGCTGTTGGGGGGAATGGATTGGCGCGCAAGGGGTTGGGGAGCATCTATGGGTGTGGGGATTGGAAGAGGGTGGGGAGGGAATATCGGCAGGTGCTTTTGGTGAGCAGCGGGAGAGCTGGGAGTGCGGGCAAGGTGGTGCTGGATGCGGAGGGAATCCGGCGTGAGTTGAAGAGGAAGGGGCAGTTGAAGCTGGGACAGGTGTTGCGGCTGCGAGTGAGGTATTTCAGCGACGGAGTGGTGCTGGGGTCGCGGAACTACGTGAATGAAGTATTCCGGGAGTTCCGGGATCGGTTTGGGGCGAGGCGGCGTGACGGGGCGCGACCGATGCGGGGCTTGGGAGCGTTGGGGGAGTTGGCGACGATGCGGGATTTGAAGGTGAATGTCGTGGGGTAATTCAGCAGACGGATGGGAAAGACATTGACTGCTCGAATCGAGGAGCGATGCGGTTTCGAGTTGTCGATGTCGTAGCGGGGATGTCGTACAGCTTGGCAATCCAATCGTCGTGATGGTAGGGTGCGGTCTGGAGAGCGGCTCCTTCGAGCATTCGCCGCTGTTCCGCACGACAGAAGATGAGCAGACTATGAATCCGACCTCAGCGTTTAAGCTGGTTGAAACCGTTCGCCAGGAGGCTCGGTTCGCCTTGCTGGCCTTTCAGAACTTGCGCGTTGCCCTCAACGAAGCGGATCAGGAGCGCATCTTTCTCTTTGCGCATGCCATGGCACACCACGCAGGCGCGGTGGGGTGTTTTTTGGCTCCGTCGCGCACATCATCAACGCCACGCGGCGAGTTTCTTCGAATCCAACTGAAGGTCGAGGGCGGCAGCCCGCTGCTCATGCCGGCGCTGCGCGACATGCTCAAGCGCGCAGCAGACGAGGAGTACGAAGACTGGGTGGGTAGCTTGGAGAAGCTCGACTACCTCGAAATGAGTGTGATGCCACAGGGCGCGCTGGCGGGTTCGAGTCCGGACGTCTTCCAGCGCCGGATTGATCCGGATTCACTGCACTTTGGTTATCGGAATCATTCGCTGGATTTGAGCCGCCTGGCGCAGGAACTGCGGCGTTTCGAGGGAGCGTGTCAATACTGGCTGCGCGAGCACTCGCCGTGGTAAGGGTCTTCCAAAACCGGGAAAAGGCTGTGGATGGTTCCCGGCATCAGGGTTATTCGAGCGCGGCATTGCAGGGACGGCGGGGAAGTGTTTGGTCTGGCGGGGGCATGTGGCAATCTCCTTGTCAACCCGGGCATCGGAGGCTATATGCAGCGTCCGATGCTCGCCAAACGGGTCATTCCTTGCCTGGATGTGCACGACCGACAAGTCACGCGCGGTGTCCGGTTCGGCCGGGCGGAGGCGGGCGAATTGGGCAATGTCGGGGATGCGGTTGCCCTGGCCCTCACGCCGTGTCAGTCAGGGTGTGAACGTGCTGGTGGTGGCCGGCGGCGGCGCGGGCCGCTTGGATCACATGGTCCAGGTGCTGACTCAAGGCGCGGCGGATGCCGTGCTGGCGGCCAGCGTCTTTCATTTTGGCAGATGCACAGTCGCGGATGTCAAACAGCACCTGGCCGCTCACGGCATTCCGGTGCATGCGCCCGCGTCCAGCCTCCTGCCACGGACCGGCGCGGTCTCAACAGGTAGCAACGGATCACACACATGAGTTTTTTCGACGAATTGAAGTTCAACGCCGAGGGCCTGATTCCGGCCATTGTGCAGGAGGAATCGAGCGGGCGGGTGCTGATGCTGGCCTGGATGAACCGAGTGGCATTGGAGAAGACGCTTGAATTGGGCCAGACGGTGTTTTGGAGCCGGTCCCGGCGGAAGTTGTGGATCAAAGGCGAAACGAGCGGGCATGTGCAGACGGTGAAGTCCGTCGCATTTGATTGCGACGGCGACACTTTGTTGATCGAAGTCGAGCAGGCGGGCGCCGCGTGCCACGAGGGGTACAAGTCCTGTTTCTATCGCGCCGTCGAGGACGGTGGATCGCGGATTCGGATCACGGAACCGCGGCTGCGGACGCCGGACGATATCTACGGTAAGCAGTGAGAGTCCTGCCGCGATGCACTGCCCCACACGGAGCGAATTCGCCAGGCTTGCCAAACACGGCAACCTGATTCCCGTGGCCCGGCGTGTGCTTGCCGACTATGAGACGCCGCTCTCGGCCTACCACAAGATACGCGGGTCGGAAGAGTCCTTTCTGTTCGAGTCGGTCGAGGGGGGAGAGCATCTTGGGCGCTATTCGTTTGTCGGGTGTGCGCCGCGGGCCGTCATCCTCCAGCATGGGGACACGATCGAACTGCGCGAGCATGGACGCCGGACGGCCGAGTGGAAGGTGAGCGGAAGTGGGAAGGACGAACCGGGCCGGGTGCGGGACGGGTTGGTGGCGGTCGCCGATGTCCTCGGGCGGTTTCATCCGGTGAGCGTCCCCGGCTTGCCGCGGTTTACGGGCGGCGCGGTAGGGTATCTAGGGTACGAGTTCATCCACGATGTAGAACCCGTGGTGCCGCGTCCTGTGGGGAACGCCCTGGGCACTCCGGTCCTGTATTTCCTGATTGCGGATCAACTGCTTGTGTTCGATCGCGTGACGCAAACGTTGACCGTGATGGTGAATGCGGTGATCGAGCCCGGCGCCGATGCGGGTCGGGCGTATGACGAGGCCGTGACCGAGATCGAGAGGTTGGTGTCACTGCTTGAACAGCCCAGCCATCACCCCGCGGTCACGGCGGATTCCGATGCGCCGCCGCTGGCGTTCAGCTCGAACCAGCCTCGCGAGCGCTTTATTGCGAATGTGCTCAAGGCGAAGGAGTACATCACCGCAGGCGACATCATCCAGGTCGTCGGCTCGCAGCGATTCTCCGCCCGTGTGCGGGCGACTCCCCTGGAGATCTACCGCGCGGCGCGCACCATCAATCCTTCGCCCTACATGTTTTTGCTCGAGTTGGACGGTTTCGCGCTGGTTGGGGCGTCTCCCGAGATCCACGTTCGCTGCGAGGATCGGCGCGTCGAGATTCGCCCAATCGCGGGGACCCGTCCACGCGGGCGGACCGCTGAGGAGGACGCGGCGCAGGAGCGGGAATTGCTGGCCGACCCCAAGGAACGCGCCGAACATGTCATGCTGGTGGATCTGGCGCGAAACGACCTCGGGCGCGTCTGCGAGTATGGCAGCGTAAAGGTTCGGGACCTGATGGTGATCGAGAAGTACAGTCACGTCATGCACATCGTGTCGCAAGTGGAAGGCCGGTTGGCGGTCGACAAGACCCCGTTCGACCTGATGCGAGCCACGTTTCCCGCGGGAACGCTCTCGGGGGCGCCGAAAATCCGGGCGATGCAGATCATTTCCGAACTCGAGCAAACGCAGCGGGGGCCTTACGGCGGGTGCGTCGGGTACTTCTCATTTGGCGGGAACCTCGATTGCTGCATCACGATCCGGACCGCCCTTCTGAAGGACGGTCAAGCGTTCGTGCAGGCGGGCGGGGGCTGGGTGAGCGATTCGAAGCCGGAGAACGAGCTGGCGGAGACGCTCAACAAGTCGAAGGCGATGTTCAAAGCCCTCGCCATGGCGGAGAGCTTCACGGGGCAGGGATCACAAGCCGCGCCCCGCGCGGATGCGAGTTCAAGGGGTTGACGCGGGCGGTGTCTTGCGTTCGGGCCCGGCCTCGGTATCGAGCGTTCGCCCGATTGTCTCGATGCGACGTTCCAGGTCCGCGATGCGTTTGAGGAGGTCGGGGAGCCGGTCCAAGGCAATGAGCTGGCGCTTCATCTGCCAGTCCGGGCGCGCGGGCGATCCCATCCATTGGCCCTTGTCGGGGATATCGCGCATCACGCCCGATTGCGCGGCCACGATGACCTGGTCGCCGATCTTGAGATGGCCGGCGAGGCCGGCCTGCCCGGCAAGCGTGACGTAGCTGCCGAGACGGGTGCTGCCGGCGATGCCGACTTGGGCGACCAGCAGGCAATGCTCGCCCACGACCACGTTGTGAGCGACCTGGACCAGATTATCGATCTTGGTGCCTCTGCCGATCACGGTGGATCCGAGCGCCCCACGATCGATCGTCACGTTGGCCCCGATCTCCACGTCGTCGTTGATCACCACGTTGCCGACTTGGGGAATCTTGCGATGAACTCCCCCGTCCGTCACGTAGCCGTAGCCGTCCGAACCGATGACAGCGCCCGCATGGACGACGACGCGGTTGCCGATCCGGCTTTCGGGATAGACCGTGACTCGCGGGTAGAACCTTGCGTCTTCGCCGATGCGCACTTGCGCTCCGACGTGCACCATGGCCTCGAAAACCGTGCGCGCGCCGATCCGCGCCCCTTCACCGACGACGCAGTAAGGGCCAACGTGCGCGGACGCATGGACCTCGGCCGTTGGCGCCACCAGGGCGGTGGCGTGAACGCCGGGCGCGAATATCGGTTCGGGGTGGAAGAGCGGCAGGACCTTGGCGAACGCGATGCGCGCATTGGGGACGCGGATCAGGGCTTTGGTTGCGGATGCCCACTCGCCCGCCACGAGGATGGCGCTGGCGGCGCTCTGCTCGGCGCGAGCGAAGTACGCCTCGTTTTCCGCGAAGGTCAGATCGCCCGGACGGGCGGTGTCGGCGGGCGCGAAGCCGTCCAAGGGAATCGAGCCATCGCCGACCACCTGACCTTCGAGGTGGCGCGCGATTTCGGCGACGGTGTAAGGCATAGCGGAGGGGGGCTCAGTGCCTGCGCTCCGGGGCGAGCCCGTCGCTCAAGCGGCGATAGGTTGCCAGGGCGAGCAGCGGCCAACTGTTACGGTACATGTCGTATTTCAAATAGAAGACCTTGGGGAAGCCGGTGCCCGTGATTTCGTCCTCGGACCAGGATCCATCCCGGTTCTGAGTGCGGACCAGGTACTCGACGCCGCGAATCAGGCTGGGACGGTTAGGATCGCCGAAGGTGCACAGCCCCATCACGACCCACGCGGTCTGCGAGGCGGTGCTGGGTCCGCGCCCTTTGAACACAGGATCTTCGTACGTATCGACGCGCTCGCCCCAGCCGCCGTCTTTGTGCTGGACGCTCTCGAGCCAATCGCGCGCTTGGAGCAGCCACGGCTGGTGCATGTCGATGCCGAGCGTATGCAATCCGCGCAGGACCTGCCATGTCCCGTAGAGGTAGTTCACGCCCCAGCGTCCGTACCACGAACCGTCGGGCTCCTGCTGATCGCGCAGATACTCGATGGCTTTGACGACCTGCGGGTGGTTGAGCGGAAACCGTTCGTGTCCCAGGACCTCCAAGATGCGCGCCGTGATGTCGGCACACTCGGGGTCAAGCATCGCATTGTGATCGGCGAAGGGAACCTTGGTGAGGACGTTCTTGGTGCAATCCTTGTCGAACGCCGCCCACCCCCCGTCTTTGCACTGGAAGGTCAGCATCCATTTGAGCCCCCGCTCGTAGGCTTCATCGCGCCGGGAATCGCTCGTCGGGACCAGGCGCAGCGCCAGGAGCACCATCGCCGTGTCATCCACGTCGGGATTCCACTTGTTCTCGAACTCGAACACCCAACCGCTGGGCTCGACATTCGCCGGATTCTTGTGCCGCCAATCTCCGCGAAACCGGATTTCCTTGCTCAGCAGCCACTCCGTTGCCCTCTGCAGGCGCGGGTCCTCGGGCGGCACACCCGATTCCGCAAGGGCAATCAGCGTGATCGCCGTGTCCCAGACAGGCGAAAAACAGGGCTCGATGCGGACCGTATCGGACGTCTCGTGTTCGAGGCCTTTGAGGTGCTGCTCGGTTCGGACGACTTGCGGGTGGTCGTCCGGATAACCGAGGGCCTTGAGGGCGATCAGGGAGTTAAGCATGGCGGGGAAGATGGCGGCCAGGCCATCCGAGCCCTCGAAACGCTCGAGCATCCATTCTTCGGCGCGCTTCAACGCCCGCCGTCGGAAAGGGTGGATGCCAGCGTGCGCGAAGAGTTCGGCGAATTTGTGCAGGCGATCAAGCCAGATGAAGAAGTTCCGTGTCGTGAGGATTTGCGGATCCCGCTGCAGTCGCAGATCGCGGTCGTGATAGCCTTCCGGGTAAAGTTCGTCGAGGGAGATGCCCTGTCCCAAGGGCCGAGTCGGCTTGAAATGGTTGATGATGGCGAGGGGAACGAGCATGGCCCGCGACCAGTTGCTCATTTCCCAGAAGTTGACGTGGAACCACTTTCCGATCAGAAGCACTTCGCAGGGGATCGTGGGCACATACTTCCACGGGAACAACCCGAGCAGCGCGAGGTAAAGCTTGGAAAACGTGTTCATCCGGGGCACGCCTCCGAGATTGAGCGCCACCGAACGCGCGCGCAGCATCCGGAGATGCGTCTCCGGGACTCCAGCCAGCTTCAACGCCAGATAGGCCTTGATGGTGGCGTTCACTTCGGCGGGACCGCCGTGATAGATATTCCATCCGCCGTCGGGCAGTTGCAGCGAGAAGAGATGGTTGATCGCCTTCCGCTCCCACTCCCGGTCCACCTTCCCGTTCCAATGGTGATACGCCAAACGGTCCGCGACCAGCGTGCAATCGACGATCAGTTCGCCAATCCAGTAGCCCTCGGGCCGCTGTTCGCCCAAGAGGTACTCTTGCGACCGCCTGATGGCGGTCGCCAGGTCATTCAATCCACAGAGGGTCTGGCCGACAGGCACTTCCAACTCCTGCGCCTGCTGGCCGGCACGAAAAGCCAATCGCATCGTGCGGCATTGTTGTCGGAAGCCTGTCGGCGATTCAAGCACAATAGCCCGCGGTGGGTGCAGGACAAATTGGTGGGGGTTGAGCATGGAATCAGGCAGGGAAGGCGAGCGTTTGGTGTGCTGTGGCGTAGTGTTTCCAGAAGTCGTTGAACCAGCCGCTGAGCAGGGCGCAGCGGATAGCC
>Ga0209718_1001200_pt1 | contig 30453 bp, 16 predicted proteins | sample AD_JPNAS1_MetaG_FD_184420 | JGI IMG/M metagenome (GOLD analysis project Ga0209718, IMG submission 184420) | Active sludge microbial communities of municipal wastewater-treating anaerobic digesters from Japan - AD_JPNAS1_MetaG (SPAdes) (version 2) | ecosystem: Engineered > Bioreactor > Anaerobic... | reverse complement strand
CAGCAATGAATGGAAATGGAAATCTTGTTTAATTTTTCTATGGCTTTTTCAACGTCTACCCCTAATGCCGCATACTTTTCTTTTGCTACATTGAATTCTTTTTTAATCGGTTCTTCTTTCATGATCCAGTCTTTTATAATTTAATTTGTTTGATAAACTTTGAGATAATTGTTGTACTGTGTTTCCCACACATCCTTGTTTTCAGGGAGAAAAGTTTCAAGTTGTACGGAATTTCTTACCACTTTTCTTGCGTGTTCTACGCCGGTTATATGATTGGCAGCTTTGGCCTGCATCAAAACATTTCCCATCGCGGTTGCCTCCGATGGTCCCGCAATCACGGGTTTACCTATTGCATTGGAAGTATATTGATTAAGCAGATTATTTTGTGATCCGCCACCAATAATATGCAAGTTTTCAATTGGAAACGAAGCCAATTTTTGTAAATCATCGAATACTTGTTTATATCTGAATGCCAGGCTTTCATAAATACATCGTGCTATTTCTCCAACCGTATTTGGAATATATTGGTTTGTCTCTTTACAATAACTCTGAATAGCAGTTATCATTGAGTCAGGATTAGCAAAACGTGCAGCATCAGGATTAATGTAAGATTTAAAAGCCGGTGCATTTTCTGCTTCGGCCACCAATTCGTCATATGAGATTTGTTTTTCCTTTTGCCATTCATCCCTGCAACGCTCTATTAGCCACATTCCACAAATATTTTTGAGCAAACGAATTGTATTTTCCACTCCACCCTCATTCGTAAAGTTTAAAGAATAAGTTTCTTCCGTAACGATAGGAGCGCTTGTTTCAATCCCCATCAATGACCAGGTTCCGGAGCTTAAATAGGCAAAGTTTTCATTTTCAGCTGGTGTAGCTAATACAGCAGAAGCCGTATCATGTCCGGCAACTGCAATAACAGGAATTTCACCTGCTCCGGTTTGTTTTTGAATATGCCGGCTTAAGGTTCCAATTTTAGTTCCCGGAGATACAATTGGAGCAAAATTACTCTCACACAATCCGACAGCTGATAACAAAAACTCATCAAACTGACGGGTAAAAGGATTTAAAAGCTGAGAGGTTGATGCAATGGTGTATTCAGTAACCGCATTTCCGGTTAGCAAATAAGACAAGGCATCAGGCATAAACAAAAACTTATCGGTTAAGGGATAAGTGGAAACACCCATTTCTTTTTGAGTAAAAAGTTGAAACAGAGAGTTAAAATGCATGATTTGAATGCCCGTTTTCAGATATGTTTCCTTTTTGGACAAAACCTGCTGAAAAAACTTATCAGGGGCATCAAATGTATGTGTATCACGATAACAATACGGCATTCTTAAAATCTGCCCATCTTTTGCAAAAGAAGCAAAATCAACGCCCCAAGTATCTATCCCTATGGAGTCAATATACTGATTTTCACAAACCAACTTAGAAATGGATTCCAAAATTTTCGAATACAAATAGAATATATCCCAATGTAAAAACCCGTTTATGTCAACAATAGGATTTGGGAATCTATTAATTTCCTCGAGTTCTAACGTATCGTCCCGCAGCTTGCCCAATATGGCTCTTCCGCTGGTTGCACCCAGGTCTATTGCTAAAAATTCAGATGATTGATTATCTATCATATTTCCATAACTTCTTATAAAAAACTCAAAATTGCATGATGTGCAAAGTTAATTGATAATGCCATACATTTAAGTTAAGAAAATGATTTTACAACTATAATTTTTGATAAAAGATAAAAAACTGATAGTTTTACAATCATGTTCACTGTTTTTTGTCAAAAAGAACAGTTATAAAATCAAATAAAAGATATATATATATTTTCTATGTGTTAACTTTGCAGAGAAAATATGTATTTCATTGTTTTCGACAAAATCATGTAAACCTATTGACATGGCAACACTTATCATCATGCCCAAGCAAGGGCAATCCGTAGAAAGCTGTATCATCGGTTCCATCAAGAAAAAGGGGGATGTGGTTAAAAAAGGAGATATCCTGTTCAGTTATGAAACCGACAAAGCTTCCTTTGAGGAAGAATCTCCTGTGGATGGAACCGTGCTGGAAGTTTTTTACGGCGAAGGAGATGAAGTTCCCGTATTGGATAAGATGATGATTATCGGTGAGCCGGGAGAGGATTACCGGGAACTTCTTCAAGAAGGACTATTAGAACAAGGAACAAAGAACAAAGAACAAAGAATTGAGAGCGAAGAACTAAGTACTGAGAACAAAGAACAAGGAACAAAGACAAAGGATTTAAAGTCCCCCTTAGGGGATTTAGGGGGCTCTCAAGTCCCCCCCGGAGAGTTTAGGGATCCTGAAAAAACCACACAGAAAGTCCCCCTTGGGGGATTTAGGGGGCTTTCCCCTCGCGCTAGGCAGTTAGCCTCCAAAGAGGCATTAGACACCTCGTCACTTGCAGGTTCCGGTCCAGGCGGTCGCATTATTGAAAGGGACGTAAAAGCCGCTTTGGGGAACCGTCCTAAGATGACGCCCCTGGCAAAAAAAATCGCTGCCTCGGAAAATATGGAGCCGCAGGGTGGTTCCGGGTTGGCGGGTATGGCAAGATCCGTTGATTTAGTTTCATCTACAAATGCCGTGTATCCTGCTGATTTTGAAGACAGGAAAGTTACCCATATGCGTAAACTCATTGCCAGGGCAATGCACACATCCCTGCAAAACTCGGCACAACTCACCCACCATCTTGGAGCTGATGCACGCCGCATTTTGGAGCTTCGCAAACAGGTAAAAGCTGCCAATGAAAGCGGAAGGCTCTCAGCCAATATCACGTTGAACGATATGGTTTGCTTTGCCGTGATCAAGGCCCTGAAAAAGTTCCCGAATGTGAACACCCACTTTTTAGGTGACACCATCCGTTACTTTAATAAAGTTCACCTGGCAGTAGCGGTTGATACTGAACGTGGACTGATGGTTCCGGTCATAAAAAATGCCGATGATCTGTCTATTGTGGAACTATCCAATCAGATCAAAGAATTGGCAAATACCTGCAGGACAGGCAGCGTAAACCCTGATATCCTTTCGGCAGAAGCCGGAACCTTCACCGTTTCCAATCTGGGAAATTACGGTGTAGAAATGTTTACACCCGTAATTAACCTGCCACAATCTGCCATATTGGGTGTAAACACCATCGTGCCCCGCCCGAAAGATTTGGGCGATGGTGTGTATGCATTTGTACCCTATATCGGGCTTAGCTTAACTTACGACCACAGGGCATTGGATGGCGGAGAAGCTACCCAGTTTTTAAAGCAAATAGCCATAGAAATAGAAACAATGGAAAGCCCGCTAGCCCACTAGCCCCCTAACCCCCAAAGGGGGAATTTAGAGGAACATTTTTATTTAAGTGCAAAAACAATTATTTGTGAAAAGAAATATAGAGAATTGTGAATGAAATGAGAACAAAGAGCAAAGAACAAAGACAAAAGAACAAAGACAAAAGAACAAAGACAAAAGAATAAAGACGTAAAACGAAGAACGAAGAATGAAGAATGATGAACGAATCAGATCACGCGACCCCGCACCCCGGAACTCGGAATACGCTAACTTCCCTAACTTCTTTAACTTCCCTAACTTCTTTAACTTCTTTAACTTCCAAAAACTACTAACTACTAACTACCACAATATTAATTAACATGATAGATCTAATCATCATCGGCGGCGGTCCCGCCGGATATGTAGCAGCCGAACGGGCAGGACAAAAAGGACTTAGCGTCACGCTCTTTGAAAAAACAAGTTTAGGCGGTGTGTGTCTCAACGAAGGCTGCATCCCCACCAAAACATTGCTTTACAGTGCAAAAACCTATGAAAACGCACTTTATGCCGACAAATACGGTGTTTCTGCCGAAAATGTGAGCTTTTTTTATGATAAAATGGTGGCTCGCAAAAACAAGGTAGTCCGCAAACTGGTAGCAGGCATCAAATCCAAAATGAAAAACAACAATGTAAATGTTGTTGAAGGCAAAGCAAGCATTGTGGGCAGAAGTGAAAAGGGTATAGAGGTCTCATGTAACGGTGAGAACTACATAGCCAAAAACCTTTTGATCTGTACCGGTTCCGAGGCGTCCGTTCCACCCATTCCGGGTTTGGCAGAAGCAGGTGAAAGAATTCTTACCAACCGCGAAATACTAGCAATGAAAGAACAACCCCAGTCGCTGGTTGTTATCGGTGGCGGAGTTATCGGGATGGAGTTTGCCAGCTTTTACAACAGCTTAGGAACGAAAGTTACCGTTATTGAGATGCTTCCTGAGATTTTGGGTAACAACGATTTTGAGATATCTGCCATGCTGCGTGACATCTACGCTAAAAAAGGCATAGCGTTTAATCTGAATGCCAAAGTTGTGAAAGTAGATAGCAACAAGGTTATTTTTGAAAAGGATGGTGAAACCCATACGGTAGAAGGTGAAAAGATCCTGCTTAGCGTTGGTCGTCGTCCTGTAACGCAAGGTTTCGGCCTGGAAAATATCGGCGTGGAGCTGCATCGTGGCGGTATCAAGGTGGATGAAAGGATGCGTACCAATGTGCCCAATGTGTTCGCGGCAGGTGATGTTACCGGATTTTCCCTGTTGGCTCACACGGCAAGTCGCGAAGGCGAAGTAGTAGTAAACAACCTGACGGGAAAGGAAGATCATATGCGTTACAACGCCATTCCGGGCGTAGTTTACACCAATCCTGAAGTGGCCGGTGTGGGTGAAACGGAAGAAAGTGCCAAAGCCAAAGGCATAGCTTACAGGGTTGCTAAATTACCTATGGCATATTCCGGACGATTTGTAGCCGAGAACGAAGGTAGTAACGGTATTTGCAAAGTACTTATCGGCGAGAAGCATGGCGAAATCATAGGTGTACATATGCTTGGAAACCCGGGCAGTGAAATGATATACGGAGCTTGTATGGCTATCGAGCAAGAGATGACGCTAGATGAAATGAAAGAGGTTGTTTTCCCGCATCCGACTGTCAGTGAGATTTTGAAGGAGGTTGTTTTTGAGTTTTAACGAGGTTCCGGGTTCTGGCTTCTGGCTTCCGGGTTCCGAGGTGCGTGGTGCGGGGTACGAGGTACGAGGTCGCGAGTTCCGAGGTCAAAATGTTGCAGGACGCAAACCGACCTTGCCTGGTGAGCCAAAAAATAAATGGCAGTAGGATAAAATTAGGAAAGTACGCCCCGCAGGGGCAGCATATATCAGCCCAACGGCAACGCCTTGGGTTACGTAAATGGAAAAGAAAATGCGCGCCCTGAAAGGGCAACATACAATAGAGGATTAATCTATGGAAATAATTATACTGCCCTTTCAGGGCGCCCGGTAGGTTGGATCGACATTAACCCAGAGCGTTGCTCTGGGCTGATGAATTTTGCCCTTTCAGGGCGCGGGCACAGTCTTGATTTTTTTTTGCTTCGTTTTTTTGTATCAAGACAAAAAAATGAAGAGAGATTTGGAAGATTCGTTTTTTTGTATCAAGACAAAAAAATGAAGTAGGGTTTGGGACAACGCTCCAAGTATAAGAAGCTGAATAATTAATAAATGCATAAACTAGATAAATCACAAATATTAAAATTATAAATCCAAATAGAGATGCCAAAAATTCAATTTTTAGATCCCAATGAGGTTCGAAAACCCGGTTTTATAGAATTTCAGCCTATTCCGGTTAATCAGTATCAAAAAACCGTAAAAGATGAGCGCAAAAATTTTACGGATGAAGAGTTTAAAGCCATTTACCATGACATGGCATTGATCCGTGAGTTTGAAACCATGCTCAATCTGATCAAAACCAAAGGCGAATACAACGGAACACCTTATAACCATCCCGGTCCGGCTCACCTGTCCATCGGACAAGAAAGCGCCGCAGTGGGTATGGCCTGGACGCTTGGCGTGGATGACTTTATCTTCGGCAGTCACCGCTCACACGGCGAAATACTCGCTAAGGGAATGTCTGCCATTTATAAGCTTGAAGATAAACAGCTCAACGAGATCATGGAGACCTTTTTTGATGGCATTGTCCTGAATGTGGTAAAAAAAGATTTCAGGGGAACAACCAAAGAGTTGGCAAAGCGGTTTCTTGTCTATGGAACCTTAGCTGAAATTTTCGCACGCGAGACGGGTTTCAACAAAGGTCTGGGAGGCTCCATGCACGCCTTCTTTACACCTTTCGGCGTATATCCCAACAATGCCATCGTAGGTGGTTCGGGCGATATTGCCGTAGGTGCGGCGTTGTACAAAAAAGTAAATCGCAAACCCGGTTTGGTTGTAGCCAATATCGGTGATGCTTCTATGGCTTGCGGACCTGTTTGGGAAGGAATTACCTTTGCCGCAATGGACCAATTCAAACAGCTTTGGGAAGGTGATATGCAGGGTGGTCTGCCCGTGATCATCAACATCATGAACAACCAATACGGGATGGGCGGCCAGACAAGCGGCGAGACGATGGGTTACGGCATTGCCGCACGCATAGGTGCGGGTGTAAATCCCGAGCAGATGCATGCCGAACGGGTGGACGGTTACAATCCGCTGGCTGTAATTGATGCCTACAGGCGCAAAAGAAAAGTCATTGAAGAGAAAAACGGACCCGTACTGCTCGATGTGCTTACCTATCGTTTCAGCGGACACTCACCTTCGGATGCATCATCCTATCGCACCAAGGAAGAAGTGGAAGCCTGGGAAGCTCAGGACTGTATCGCATCTTACGGAAAAGAGCTGATAGAAGCCGGTGTGGCAAAACAGGCGGATTTGGATAAAATCCGGGAAGAAATCAAGGCATTGATTTACGAAATGTTTTTGAAAGCCATTGACGATGAAATATCTCCCCGGATGAAAAACCCGGAGGTCATCGGTGATATGATGTTCTCAAACGGTTCGGTGGATAGTCTCTCGGATGCAACACCCGAAGTATTGATGCCCTTGGAAGAAAACTCACGTGTGAAGAAGATAGCTCAGAAAGAGCGTTTCGCATTTGATGCCGACGGGAAACCGTTCAGCAAAATGAAACAGTTCCAACTGCGCGATGCCATTTTTGAGGCGATCATGGACAGGTTCTACAAAGATGCTTCCCTGATTGCCTACGGCGAAGAAAACCGGGATTGGGGCGGAGCATTTGCCGTTTACGGCGGAATGACCGAGGCATTGCCCTATCACAGACTGTTTAACTCACCTATTTCCGAAGCGGCCATCGTTGGCACGGCTATCGGTTACGCTATGTGTGGCGGACGGGTGATACCTGAAATTATGTATTGCGACTTTATCGGACGCGCAGGAGATGAGATCTTCAATCAGCTGCCCAAGTGGCAGGCGATGAGCGGAAACGTTTTGAAGATGCCCGTGGTAGTTCGTGTATCGGTCGGCTCAAAATACGGTGCTCAGCACTCGCAGGACTGGACATCGCTTGTGGCACATATCCCGGGTATTAAGGTGTGTTTCCCCGTAACACCCTACGATGCCAAGGGACTGATGAATGCTGCACTGCAAGGTACCGACCCGGTTGTTTTCTTTGAAAGTCAGCGAATTTATGATATAGGTGAACAATTCCACAAGGGTGGTTTACCAACCGGGTACTACGAAATTCCTATTGGTGAACCGGACGTGAAAAAGGAAGGAAAAGACATCACTTTCCTTACTATTGGACATACGCTTTACCCGGCACTGCAAGCCGCTAAAGAATTAGAAGAAAAATACGGCATGAGTGCCGAGGTGATTGATGCCCGCTCACTTGTACCGTTTAATTATGAAAAGGTAATAGAATCAGTTAAGAAGACCGGAAAGATCATCGTTGCCGGCGATGCCACGGCTCGCGGTTCATTCCTGAACGATTTGGCGGCCAATATCGGCTCACTCTGCTTCGATTACTTGGATGCACCTGTGGCTGTACTTGGTTCACGCAACTGGATCACGCCTGCACATGAATTGGAAGACTCGTTCTTCCCGCAAGTAAGCTGGTTCCTGGATATGATACACGAACGCATTCAGCCGCTTGAGGGATATCTACCGGGAGAAAACTTTACGGATGGAGAGATGGTGAGAAGGGCGAAAGGAGGGGTGTAAGTATGAGTGTTATAAAAGTCAACGCCCACCTTCATACCCCATTTTCATTCAGTGCATTTAGCGATATCGACGATGCATTGGACAGAGCTGTAGCAGAAAATGTAAAAGTAGTGGGCATCAACGATTTTTACACTGCCGAGGGCTATGCTGAATGGGCGGAAGGATGCAAAAAGCGGAATCTGTATCCGCTGTTCAATATTGAACTGATCAGTTTAGACAAGAAATTTCAACAAACCGGAGTGCGGGTAAACGACCCTGCCAATCCCGGTCGCACTTATATCAGCGGGAAAGGTTTATCATATCCGTTTAGCTTGGCTGAACCCTATGCTTCACAATTAGCAAATGTACGAAACGAAGCCAATAAACAGGTGGAAGCAATGTGTCGAAAGCTAAATGAACTTCTTGCTGCTAAAAATATCGGATTTTCATTGGACTTTAATAGAATAAAAAAAGATTTGACCAGGGGGAATGTCCGGGAGCGCCATCTGGCAAAAGCATTGCGCCTGAAAGTTTACGAAAAGTGCAATAACGATGAGGCTTGCATTCAGAAGTTATTGAAAGATATTTTCGGTGGAAAAGAGTTGAAATCGTCCGCAGAAAACGTGGCAGGGGTTGAGAATGAAATTCGTTCCAACCTGCTAAAAGCGGGCGGAGCAGCATTTGTTCCCGAGACAGAGGAAGCTTTCCTGTCCGTAGAGGCAGTTTGTAAAATTATTTTAGAGGCGGGCGGAATACCTACTTATCCGTTTTTAGCCGATGATGCAAACTGGAATTATACCGATTTTGAGGACAATTTGGAACGTGTGGCAAATGAACTTACCAAACGTGGATTTCATTCGGTGGAATTTATCACCACGCGCAATGATGTAAAACTATTGGAAGAATATGCAACATATCTGTACGAGCAGGGTTTTGTGGTAACTTTCGGAAGTGAGCACAACTCGCCTGTGATGGAACCCATTGAACTTTTTGCCCGCAATAAAACGCCACTATCAGAAAAACTGTTGCAGATAAATTATGAAGGTGCCTGCGTTATTGCGGCTCATCAACATTTGGTTGCGAAGGGCCTGACCGGCTATGTGGATAAAGAGGGAAATGCTGACAGGGCAAGGAGGGAGGAGTTTGTAAGGCTTGGAGATGAGCTGATTTCTAAAACTTAGCCACGAAGACACGAAGACGCTAAGTGGCACGAAGAATTTAATTTAAAGGCTTAAAGTAGAAAATATTTAAATACAAAAAGAGAATGACTAAAGAATTTAAACCTTTGTCTGAGTTGGAAGAGAAAATCGGAAAGGCTGTTGTACATGCTGCTTATGAGGTTCATAAAGAATTGGGGCCGGGATTGTTGGAGAAAGTTTACGAAGTTTGCTTCTGCCACGTTCTTCAAAAAATGGGATACGACGTAAAAAGACAATTGAGTATTCCTGTTGTTTTTGACGGAATTACGTTTTCTGAAGGATTAAAATTGGATGTGTTGGTAAACGATTTGGTTATTTGTGAGTTAAAAGCAGTTGAGACAGTTAATCCAGTGTGGAGCGCACAAGTTTTGAGCCATTTGAAACTAACTGGAAAACGGCTTGGGTATTTGATAAATTTTGATGTTCCTGTTATAAAAAACGGAATAAAACGCTTTATAATATAAATTAGTGTCTTCGTGTCTTAGTGCCTTTGTGGCAAAAACTTAGTGTCTTAAAATAATATCTTAGTGTAACTTCGTGCCTTAGTGCCTTTGTGGCAAAAAAAATAGTATCATAAAAATGAAAAAAAATCAAGATTTAATTTCCATATCGCAATTTTACGGCAAAGACAGCCGTTTTGTCATCGCCGGAGGAGGAAACACTTCCTATAAAAACAAAGAGAAAATATGGGTAAAAGCAAGCGGATACCCGTTGGCTACTATCACCGAAGATGGTTTTGCCGTTCTTAATCGTGCTTTGCTACGGTATATGTCAGATAAAGAATACAGCAATGATCCCACGGAACGGGAAAAGCAGGTAAAAAATGATTTGGCAACAGCCACCATCACAAAAGACAAACGTCCTTCGGTCGAAACATCCATGCATAATGCCATTGAATATGCATTTGTGGTTCACCTGCATCCAACGCTTGTAAACGGTTTGATGTGTTCTCAAAACGCAGAAAAAGAACTGATAAATCTTTTTGGAGAAAAACTCATTTATATTGAATATACTGATCCGGGATATGTGCTTTTCAAGAAAGTAGATGAAAAAATAAAAGAGTATCGTCTAAGGTTCGGTGAAGAACCGCAAATTATCTGGCTGCAAAATCATGGAATTTTCGTGGCTGCCGACACTGTTGATGAGATGAAATCTATCTATGATTCAATCTTTGACAAACTTGAAAATGCAATAAAAAATCCCATTCCCACAGGCGAAAGAGCTACGTGCAGCTGTACGGAAGAAATTTTACCGGCTCTGCGCATGATGGTTTCAACAGAAAATCTCAAAACCTTGAAAGTCCGCAAAAATGAATTGATCAAGTATTTCTACGACAGTAAAAAGCATCAGCAAAACATTGCCAAACCATTCACGCCGGACCAAATTGTTTATTGCAAGTCAAATTACCTGTTTTTCAATGATGAAATTCCTGAGCAAGTCATAGCCGATGCAAAAAAACGAATTCCCGAATTTGTAAGTAAATTTGGATATTTGCCTAAAGTCCTTTTAATTAAAGGTATTGGCTTAGTTGCTGTGGGAGATAATGCGAAGCAATGCGATATTATCTTAGATGTCTTTGAAGATGCGATGAAAGTCGCCTATATTGCCCAATCTTTTGGCGGAGCACATCCAATGACGCAAACTCAAATTGATTTTATCGACAATTGGGAAGTGGAGAATTACCGTCGGAGCATATCAAATACCCAAAGCAACGGCAAAGTTGAAAATAAAACCATTATTGTAACCGGGGCTGCACAAGGATTTGGTGAAGGTATTGCCGAATGCTTGTTGCGCGAAGGTGCCAATATCGTGGTGGCTGATTTAAACAAAGAAGCAGGCAAGGCAACCACAGAAAAGTTCAACGCCATTGCGAAAAGCAACCGGGCTATTTTTGTAAAAACGAATGTTGCAGAGATAAGCAGTTTGCAAAATCTTGTACACCAAACAGTGTGTCATTTTGGAGGGATAGACTGTTTCATCAGTAATGCAGGTGTTTTGCGTGCAGGTGGGTTGGAAGATATGACGCCGGAAAATTTCGATTTTGTAACCAAAATCAACTACAATGCCTATTTCCTTTGCACCAAGGTAGTGAGCAAAATAATGAAACTGCAAACATCGCATGCATCCAAAGGCTATTATGCCGATATCATTCAAATTAACTCCAAATCAGGATTACGTGGCAGCAAAGCCAATTTTGCATATGCCGGAGGTAAGTTCGGAGGAATCGGACTTACACAATCGTTTGCATTGGAACTTGCACCATTCCGCATCAAAGTAAATTCAATTTGCCCGGGTAATTATTACGAGGGTCCGCTTTGGAGTGATCCCGACAATGGTTTATTCGTTCAATATTTAAAAGCAGGAAAAGTACCCGGTGCAAAAACAATCGACGATGTAAAAGAATTCTATTTAGCACAAGTGCCAATGCGAAAAGGCTGCACGCCCGAAGATGTTACCAAAGGAGTGTTGTACCTGATGGAGCAATGTGGTGAAACCGGACAAGCTTTGCCGATTACGGGGGGGCAGGTGATGTTGAATTAACCAAGCCCCCTAAATCCCCCAGGGGGGACTTTTGGTGGTTGAGTTATATTTAAAATTTGAAAATTATAAAATCAATGATAATAACACTTAATTAAAACTTAGCTCTGAAAGCCTCCCCCTTGGGGAGGTTGGGTGGGGCTTCTTATTTTATTATGAAAACAAAAGCAGTACGCCTTTACGGCAAGAAAGATCTTCGACTCGAGGAATTTAAATTACCGGCTATTAAAGACGACGAAATATTAGCCAAAGTTGTTTGCGATTCAATCTGTATGTCAACTTACAAAGCATCATCGCAAGGTGCTGACCATAAACGGATACCTAAGGACGTTGACAAAAACCCCATCATCATAGGACATGAGTTTGCGGGAGAACTGCTGGAAGTAGGCAGTAAATGGGCGCATAAATTCAAAGCCGGCGAAAAGTTTTCCATTCAACCCGCCTTGTATTACGAGGGCGGACCTGTGGGAGTTTTAAGTGCTCCGGGCTATAGCTATCGCTACATTGGTGGTGATGCTACTTACGTGATCATCCCCAATGAGGTGATGGAGCAAAACTGTTTGTTGATCTATGAGGGAGAAGGATATTATCCTGCTGCTCTGGCAGAACCGCTGTCGTGCGTAATTGCAGCTATGCACGCCAATTACCATACTACTCCCGGAAGTTATGTTCACGATATGGGCATCAAAGCAAACGGGAAAATGGCAATTCTGGCAGGGGTGGGCCCAATGGGACTGGCTGCTATAAATTATGTATTGAATCGTGATGATAGAAAACCGTCCCTTTTGGTTGTAACCGATATTGATCAGGAACGCCTTGACCGTGCAGCATCGATCTATACCGTAGAATTTGCCAAAAATCGAGGAATAGAATTGCAGTATGTGAACACGGGAAAAATGGAAAATCCCGTTGAAGAGTTAAAGGCTATCAACGGAAATAAAGGTTACGACGATGTGTTCGTCTTTGCCCCTGTCCGCCAAGTGGTGGAACAGGCAGATGATATATTGGCTTTTGACGGATGTTTGAATTTCTTTGCCGGTCCAAATGATCCTAATTTCAAAGCAATGTTTAACTTCTACAATGTACATTATGCTTATACGCACGTGGTGGGAACAAACGCAGGTAATACCGAAGATATGAGGCAGGCAATGACTATGATGGGGGAAGGACTTGACCCCGCCGGGTTGGTCACACACATTGGCGGCCTGGATGCAGTAGCCGATACCACAAACAACTTACCGAATATACCTGGTGGAAAAAAACTAATTTACACCCATATTGAAATGCCGCTGACACCTATTTCCGATTTTGAAAAATTGGGTGAAAAAGACGTACTGTTTAAGAACTTGGCCGAAATCTGCAAGCGTCACAAAGGGTTGTGGAGCGTTGAAGCGGAAACCTATTTGTTGGCCAATCACCCTTCAGCTGGTAAATAATTTACAATCGAAATAAAAAACATGAAACAACTCGATGTCCATTTAATGCATCCGGTGGAGCAAATCAATATCATCATCGGAAGGATCTACCGCAGCGGAATGACAACCACCTCCGGAGGAAATGTCTCCATCAGAGACGATAACGGCGATATATGGATTACCCCCTCGGGTGTAGATAAAGGCAACCTGACCACCAAGGATATTATGTGTGTAAAAAACGATGGTACCATCACCGGACCACATAAACCTTCATCAGAATATCCTTTCCATAAAGCCATTTACGAGACCCGACCGGAAATCAAAGCCGTAATTCATGCTCATCCGCCTGCACTGGTTGCTTTCAGTATTGCCGGTGCGGTACCTGACACCAAAATTATTCCGCAAGCCTACAATGTCTGTGGAGATATAGGCTTTGCTCCTTACGGCACACCCGGAAGTGAAGATTTGGGGCAAAAAATCGCTGCCCAGTTTAAAGACAAACGTTACCGCGCCGTAATCATGGAAAACCATGGTGTAGTGCTGGGTGGAACCGATATGATGGACGCCTATCAAAGGTTTGAAACCCTCGAGTTTTGCTGTCGTACCATCATTAATGCTAAAAAGCTGGGAAAAGTGAATTATTTGTCGGACGAACAAGTGATGAGCTATGTCAATCATATTCCCGCCAATATTTCGCACTTTATGGACGTAGCATATCCTTCCGAAGAGAGAGCCTTACGCACCGAAATGGTCAATATCATCCGCCGGGCTTGCGACCAGGGATTGATGATTTCTACCTACGGAACGGTTTCCGTCCGCTGGCGTAATGACGATTTTTTAATTACACCGCGCAATGTTGCCCGCTGGGATATTACGCCAAGTGATATTGTACAGATCAAAAACGGAATGGCTGAAGCCGGAAAAACACCAAGTCGCTCCGTTGCTTTACATCAGCGTATCTACCAGCTCAACCCGCATATCAACTCCATCATCTGCACACAACCCATCAATTTGATGGCACATGCGGTAAGCGGCAGTAAATTCGATGTGCGCACCATTCCCGAAAGCTGGATATTTTTACAAGATGTACCATCTATTCCCTTCGGATTACTCTATAATCAAGTGGATAAAGTAGCAAAAATGTTTAACAAAAACCGGGTGGTTCTGGTAGAAAATGACAGTGTATTCGTTACCGGAGATAAACTGCTCAACACTTTCGACTACCTGGAAGTAGCTGAGTTTTCAGCAAATTCCCTCGTAATGGCTTCCAATATAGGACCGTTAAAACCAATTGGAGAAAAGGAAATCGAGGAATTAAGGATTGCGTTTAATGTGACTAACTACTAACTACTAAAAATAACTTCATTAAATTAACTTCTAAAAAACTATAATCACATGAAAAAGAACCAGTTAATATTGTATTTCGTTTTATTATTTTTTGGCTCATCCTGTTCCACAATGACTCCCAATCGGGATTTGTCCCAAAGAGAAGATTTATTGGAGTCGGGATTTATTGTTACCCCTGATTCAATACAAACATCAGTTTATTGGTATTGGATCTCTGATAATATTTCGAAAGAAGGAGTGGTAAAAGATCTGAATGCAATGAAGCAGGTGGGCATTAATCGCGCTTTTATTGGAAATATTGGATTAGAAAACTCGCCTTATGGAAAAGTTAAAATCTTTAGTGACGAGTGGTGGGAGATATTGCATCTGGCATTAAAAACGGCTTCTGAACTCGATATAGAGATAGGAATATTTAATTCTCCCGGCTGGAGCCAATCCGGTGGTCCATGGATAAAACCGGAAGAGTCAATGAGATATCTTACGTCTAATTCTATCATAGTAGATGGACCCGGACTGATCAATAAAAAAATTGAAAAACCCACGGACTTTTTTCAGGATGTTAAAACAATAGCATTTCCAATTGATGAAGAAAATCTTTTGTCGTTAAATCAGGGAAATACGGACATTTCATCTTTTCCAACCGTTGGCTCTATAGAGTCAATAATTGATGGTGATATTAATTCCGGAATAAGTTTTCCGTCAAAAGGCGATTTTACTGTTAATTTTAAATTAAAAGCCCCTATCACTTTAAGAAGTCTGACTGTTTATCCCACAAAAAGTCCTTTAAATATTACTGCCGTTTTTGAATCAAAAAACAAAGACGACTCATACACTAAAATTACTGAATTTAACATTAATCGCTCTAATATAAAGCTTCATGTCGGATTTAAACCCTTTGCTCCTGTTGTCATCACCATTCCGGAAACCGATGCTACAGAATATCGGATTACATTCAAAAATGTAAATATCAATTCGGGAATAGCTGAAATAATTTTAAGTTCTGCACCTAAGGTTGAACGTTATGCTGAAAAAACATTAGCAAAAATGCATCCCACCCCGTTACCACTTTGGGATGCGTATTTATGGAGAGAACAACCCCAAATAAAAGGAGAATATACCATCAACAGCAATGCTGTTTTGGATATCTCAAATTATTTGACTGAAGATGGCATGCTAACCTGGAATGCTCCGGCCGGGAAATGGAGAGTTTTAAGAATGGGGATGACAACAACCCATGTAACGAATGGACCTGCGTCTCCTGAAGGAGTAGGATTAGAAGTAGATAAAATGAGCAAAGAGATGGTTAAAAGACATTTTGATTGCTTTATAGGAGAAATTTTAAGACGAATTCCGAAAGAAGACAGATCAAGTTTTAAAGTTGTAGTTCAGGATAGTTACGAAACCGGTGGTCAAAATTTTACAGATTCATTTATACAAGATTTCAAAAATTATTACGGATACGATCCGGTTCCTTATCTTCCTGTATATGAAGGATATGTAATAAACGACCACGCTGATTCAGACAGATTCCTTTGGGATATAAGAAGACTCGTGGCAAACAAAGTGGCTTATGATTATGTGGGTGGACTTAGAGAGATCAGCAATCAAAACGGACTCACAACCTGGTTGGAAAATTATGGTCATTGGGGATTTCCTGGTGAATTTCTGATGTATGGTGGCCAATCTGATGAAATTGCCGGAGAGTTCTGGAGCCAGGGCGATTTGGGCGATATTGAGAATAAAGCGGCAACTTCTGCAGGTCATATTTACGGGAAAAATAAAATTTCTGCGGAATCTAACACATCCGGAGGTCCGGCATATTCCAGACATCCGGCTAATATGAAACAAAGAATGGATCGTTTTTTTGCTGAAGGCATCAATAATACATTGCTTCATGTCTATATAATGCAAGCATACGAAGATAAAAACCCCGGAGTAAATGCATGGTTTGGGAATGAATTTGACCGAAAAAACACCTGGTTTAGTTACATGGATTTATTCACTGAATATATAAAAAGGGTGAACTTTATGCTTCAGCAAGGGCTAAATGTAGCTGACGTGGCTTATTTTATTGGTGAAGATGCACCCAAAATGACCGGTATCACAGATCCTCCTCTACCCATTGGTTATCAGTTCGATTACATCAATGCTGAAGTAATAGAAAGAGACATGACTGTAAAAAATGGACTCATTACTTTACCTCATGGTACTCAATACAAAGTTTTAGTACTTCCAAAGCTTGAAACAATGCGTCCTGAATTATTAAAAAAGATACAGCAACTTGTTAAAGATGGTGCAATTGTTTTAGGCCCGGCTCCAAGCAAATCTCCAAGCTTACAAAACCAACCAAATGCAGACATTCAAGTAAAAAACATAGCTGACAAGCTTTGGGATGATGTGGATGGAGTATCAAAAAAATATCGTAAAGTTGGAAAAGGTATGATCATAAACGGAATGAATATGGATGAAGTTTTTGAACTTATCCAATGTGTACCTGATTGTAAATTACCTGAAGATAACACAATTCATTTTGGACACAGAACATTGAGAAATGGAACTGAAATTTATTTTTTGACCAATCAAACAGATAAACAACAGTTTGTTACTCCGGAATTTAGAGTAAAAAATCTTCAGCCTGAACTTTGGGAACCAACTACAGGAAAAATTCGACACATTCCATCTTTCAAAAACAATAAAAACACCACAACTGTTCCAATGAAATTTGAACCCTATGAAAGTGCTTTTATTGTATTTAGAAAAACAAGCAAGAAAAAGGGGAATACACTCAATGTAGAACAAAATTTCCCTGCTCCGGCAAAATCAGAGCAATTAACTGGTCCCTGGAAATTGAGTTTTAGCAACTTATTATACGGACAAATCGATCCGGTTGTAATAGACACTTTAACAGATTGGACAAAGTTTTCTGAAAACAAAATCAAATACTACTCAGGTGAAGCAACATATAGTATTGATTTTTCAATTCAGGATACCGACTTTGAAAAATTAATGTTGAATTTGGGAGATCTGACTTCAATGGCGAAAATATATTTAAACGATGAATATGTAGGAGGTGTTTGGACATTTCCGTATGCTTTAGATATTTCTGAAAAAATTAAGAATGGAAACAACACATTGAAAATAAAAGTCGTGAACAACTGGATGAACAGGCTTATAGGGGATGCATTTCTTCCTGCAAATGAAAGGAAAACCCGGACATTTGTGAATCCCTACAACAAAGAAAGTAAGCTTCAACCATCTGGTTTATTCGGGCCTGTAAAAATAGATTATTATTAGTAATGACACACTAACAATTATTAATCCTCTAAATATTTGAGTTATGAAACATTTTTTAGTAAGTACGATTTTACTCCTTTCTTTGGCGCCCTATGGTTGTAAAGTCTCTGGTTCAAAAGCAAAAAAAGATGATGTTTTCGTTGCAGCCTATTATTTCCCAAACTATCATACGGGTGACGAAAGACATAGTAAAAACCCCGATAAAGGACCCGAATGGTCCGAATGGGAATTGGTAAAAGAAGCTAAACCAAGATTTGAAAACCATGAACAGCCAAAAGTTCCTATGTGGGGGTATTTAGATGAAAAAGACCCCAAAGTCATGGAGTTGAAAATTAATACGGCGGTTGAGCATGGAATTGATTGCTTTATTTTCGACTGGTATATGTACGAGGACGGTCCTTTCCTGAACAAATGCATAGACGAAGGTTTTCTACAGGCAGAAAACACTAATAAAATAAAATTTGCATTAATGTGGGCTAATCATGATTGGAAAAATATTCACCCACATCAACGAGGCACTCCGGTCCAATTACTGTATCCGGGCATCGTAAGTCCCGATAGATTTGATGCAATTTGTGATCATGTAATAGAAAAATACTTTAAACAACAAAATTACTGGAAAATCGACAATAAACCCTATTTTTCAATTTATGATATCAAGAGGTTTGTTAGTGGTTTTGATAATGTAAATGAAGCAAAAAAAGCCCTGATAAAATTTGATTCAAAGGCAAAAAAAGCCGGTTTTGACGGGATACATTTGAATATTGTTGCATGGGGATCCCCCATATTACCAGGAGAAGAGGCACCTATGAACCTGACAGAAATAGTCAATACTTTCGGATTTACGAGTGCAACTTCTTACGTTTGGATACATCATGTTCCCATAAACGTTCCCAAAGATATAGACTTCTTACATGTTTTTAATTCGTATCTTAAATACTGGGATCAAAAAACTACTGAATACACTATTCCGTATATTCCCAATGTAACAATGGGTTGGGATTCATCTCCTCGAACAGTCCAGAGTTATGATTGGAATGGAACCTGGGGCTATCCTTATACGGGAATTATTGTCAATAACACACCTGAAAACTTCAAAGCAGCCTTAGCTAAAACTAAGGAAAAAATATTAGAAAATCCGAATACACCTAATATTGTTACCATCAACTGCTGGAACGAATGGACTGAAGGCAGTTACCTGGAGCCCGATACAAAATACGGATTAAAGTATTTAGAAGCTATTCAATCAGTTTTTGGGAATTAAAAATTTTCTGAACATTGGGTTTCTTCATTTCTAAAATCTAATGCTGCTCCTAAAAGTGTGTAAAGCACATCATAATTTTTAGTTTTTTTATAAGAAATGTACTTTACACACTCTTGGGGGATATTGCTCTGTTGTTCTTTTTATACTACTTTTATTCCATATTATTAAAGAACCATGTCAAAAACCGTTGTTTTCAATCCCCTTTCCATGCCTACCTATGTGATGGCAAAACCTATAAGCTCCTTATGCAATCTCAATTGTAGCTATTGTTATTATTTAGAAAAAGAAAATCTTTACAAAGAAAGCAAAGAAAATTTACGCATGAGTGATGAAATCCTTGAAAAATATATAGAAAGTTATATTCAAGCGCAACCTGTTCCTCAAGTTTTATTTATCTGGCACGGTGGGGAAACTCTCATGCGGGACAAGCAATTTTATTACAAAGCTTTAGCATTTCAAAAAAAATATGGACGCGGCAGGCAAATAGATAATAGTCTGCAAACTAACGGCGTATTACTAACTGACGATTGGTGTAAATTCTTCAAAGATCATAATTTTTTAATCGGTATTTCATTGGATGGACCGGAACATTGTCACGATGTTTATCGCAAAACCAGGAATGGAAAGGGAACTTTCAAAGAAGTGATGCGAGGAGTTGAACTGCTTCAAAAACACGGAGTTGAATTTAATATTCTGGCTGTCATCAATGATTATAATGTAAATTATCCCCTTGAGGTATATCATTTTTTCAAAGAGATAGGTGCACATTATATACAATTTACTCCTATTGTTGAACGCATGCACAAAAACGATGTACCAAGCGGATTGAAACTGATGGGACCTGAAGAAAAAGATGATCATGCAATTGCACCATGGACGGTTGATGCACGTAAATTTGGTCAGTTTTACATAGATATTTTTGATGAGTGGGTACTCAATGATGTTGGACAGTATTATGTGCAAATTTTTGATGCTACATTAGCCAATACTGTTGGAGAACAGCCCGGGAGCTGTATTTATGCCCCAACATGCGGACATGCTTCAGTGATGGAATTCAACGGTGACCTTTATGCCTGCGATCATTTTGTGTTCCCTGAATATAAATTAGGCAACATTCGTTATCAAACTATTTTTGAGATGATGTTTTCGGAAAAGCAACTGCGATTCGGATCGGATAAAAGAGACAAGCTTCCTTCCCAATGTTTGCAATGTGAATTCCTTCATTTGTGCAATGGAGAATGTCCCAAAAATCGCATCTTAACCACTTCTACCGGTGAGCCGGGATTAAACTGGCTTTGCGCCGGCTTTAAAATGTATTATCGCCATACCAAACCTTATATGAAATTTATGGCCGACGAACTGTTTTTTAAGCGACCTCCGGCCAATGTAATGACTTGGGCAAAGAGCAGAAAATGAGGTGTAATGTTCAAAAGCAACGATAATCTTCCTGTAAAAATCCTTTCATGAAGGAATAGGCTTTTCACAATAAAATTGCCTTAAAAAGGGATATTCATTAATTAACAAAATTGAGCCAACTAATTCATTGTGAGATAGTTGATTTTTAGGTCTTTGGAATATTCCCTTGTATTGACAGTTAATGGCTCAAAAATTTAAATTAAACGAGAATATCCCTCCATAGTGTCTGGTTTAGTCAATTTATTAGTATCTTGTCAACCATTAAATTGTCATTAACAGTCTGTGCCTTTACTATCACATATTTTTTATAATATGGAGTTAGACTAAAAGAAAATGAAGGTTTATTCACATCATTAGTATGAAAAATTTTGCAACCGCACAAATCAAAGACTTCGATTTTTCGTAATGGATCATCATTGTCAGATGAAACATTTATTTTGTCATCTATGACTTTTATATTGATTAAATTATTTTTTACAGAGTTGATCAATGTATTCGCACCTTTAGTTGTTTTTCCAAACATCACATTATCAACATAAATAGTACCTGCCTTATAATCTCCCACTATAATTTGTAATGATCTTGCATTATTCAGGATATTATCCACACTCGTGATTAATTGATTTTGTTCGTTCCTCAATTTTCTCAAATTATAATTTATTGTTTGAAAATCTTTGGTCTTCCCCACGCAAATTGTTGTTAATTCATTCGTAGAATTTGCATCAACTACTTTATAAGTATTATGATTGTCTTTAATCCACAATTCAACATATTTTTCTCTTTCATCAGGGTTGAATATATCAAATGAAATAATATTAAAATTATTTAGTTGACTGACTGTGGTTTTGTGTGTGAGTATTGGTCCAAAACCAATTTGCCCCGCACTACTCATGTCATAGTCAACCTTTAACGACGCCTTCCCCTCCGATTTAATATTTTCGCTATAGTTCAAACTTAGATTAACTTCACCAGATACAGGAATTTCTTGCCAGGAAGGAATAAATCCGACAAAGCCAGAGGAGTTAATTCCCCACATATCACCATCAGCATATACCCAATCCTGTGGATTGAAGTAAGAATATCCGTTTGATCTATCACTCCTAAATGGTGCAGCAACAATATTTACTGAATTTGCCAAATTTGATTTTACATTATACGTTGCCCATGCATAAGTAACTTGAGTTGGGTTTTCTACATAATCATTCCAAACTTCAACTTCGTTTTCAGATACAATATGAGCTTTTGCATGAACAAATATGCTATCTTCTCCGCAAATACTAAATCCACGTACATAATCTAATCCGTCTATAGTTTTTAATCCATCACCAACATGGTTAAACCGAACTCTAATTTTGTTACCAGACAATGTCAAGCTGTCAAAAACAGGAGCAGTGTATTCTAAAGATTGATTATATGCCAGATTGATAACTGAAGTAGCAAAACGTTTTCCAACAGGTGTTTTATTTGTTGGATGAACAGGCACATTGCCCACATAAGTTAAATCCATATCATAAAGTGGTAACATCCCCATTGTTGCAGGATGCAATGCCCAAGCATCATACATCGCTTCGCCAAGTAATGATAGAAATTGGGGGTCACCAAAGTTTGTAGGCCAAGGACACACCTGAGAAAAAACGAAAGGCATACTATTTTCGGCAAAATTAAATTGTCTTTCGTATGCTTTCTTTAGCAAATCTAATTGAACAGAATATAGTTCAGAGCGGCTAACATTACTTTCGCCTTGATACCATATAACTCCGGCAATATTAAATCCGCTTAAAGGAGCTATTTTTTGATTATAAAGGGCTGTCATAGAATTTGAATTATTAACCCACCAATCAATATCAAAGTATAATCCTTTTCTTTTCATAGCATGAACCAAATCAGGATTACTGTCAATATCTTCGCGTGGTAACCACGCTTCAATTACAGATCCACCAACCGATGTATTTAAGATACCTACAGGAACATTTAAAACTTCCTGTAATTTTAAAGCCATGCTATAGGCAACAGCTGAGAACTTTGCAACTGTTGCTCCAAGTGTCGCATCCCTCCAAAACGAACCTTTTATGTCCCTTTCCGGAAAAACAGGTTGTTCTCCATTAAAATTTCTAGAGTATGGAATTATAGGCTCTAAAAAGAACCGTATGTTGGTATTATTAGCATTTGACATTAAGTTAACTCCATCAATAGTATGTGAAACTGTAAGTGCCATATTAGATTGTCCTGCTGATAACCAAATTTCACCAATCAGAATATCATCTATAACTTTTAGGGTGTCACCATTGTCAAACACAATCATTTGATATTTATCATAACCACCAGTAAGCTCAGGAAATGATATTTCCCATTTTCTTGATTCAGAACAAACTGTTCCAACACTATCTATTTTAATCCCGTTTTTTAACAGTTTTATAGATATATTTTTGCCTTCAAGTGCATATCCCCAAATCTTGATAGGTTTATTTTGTTGAAACATCATATGGTCACTAAAAATAGTTGGAAGCCAAGTTTGGTTAGTGTAATCAACGATTCTTACATTACTTACTTTAAAAGATAAATTGCCGGAGAATGTACTTGGCACTTTTACAACAAAAATTCGCATATAATTTATATTCGCCAAATCTATTGCGCCGCCGGTTGATATAGCGTTGTCTAACGACAGACTGTACGTGTGTTTACCAGTTTTCCAGTTAACATCATTTATATTCCATGTTTTCTCAAACTTGTCGAATATTCCTCCACTAGTTAACTCAATCTGGCCGATTGCAGAGAATAATACATTTAAATCACCTAAATTTTGCTCTGTAATATCTACATCCATTAATAAGTATAATTCCTTTGGATTATGTGCAGATGCATCTATAGGAGTTATTGTTTTACCAATTGAAAATCCGTTTGTATTTTTAATTTCACCTGATAAATTATAATCAATATTTCCAACCAGGTAATCAGTATTCCACTCTTCCTCATAAACCACAGGCGGATCAACTAACATAGATTTATCTACTAATTGAACGTCTGCCAGTCTTATCAAACACGCTTCCGGTATTTCTGCTTGTCTTGAAAAACTAAAATTAAAGTATTTAATAGGATTAAATGTTGACATATTAGATTTTTTTTCCCCGGAACTTAAATCCAGATATAAATCGTTCCAACCAGTCTTAAGATTTAAATCTTCTATTTTCCACGTTATGTAGGTACCGGGTTGATTTTGAATATTACCAAGTTCTATTCGTCCAAATGCAGTTTGAATAAATGATAAGTTACCGGGATTATCGAGGTTTTCGATATAAACTCTCATTTTTAAGACAAGATTGTTGAAATCGTTTTGGGAAGCGTCAATGTTTAAATCATTTCTAAAAAATTGATACCCATAAACACCGTTTTTATTAGGACCAAAAGAACTTGCCTGTGCTTTTTCTACAATGACACCTACAACTTTCTCTATTTTTTGAGCATATGAAAAATTAATCAAACCTAAAAAAAGAATACTGAAAAAAAAAGTCTTTAATTTGTTCATTTTTATAATTTTTATAATTATTTCTTATTACAACAACCTGCTTTGAAATTACTTATAGCTTCTGAAGTTGTCAAATATCTATCATGCATACGTAAAGAGTTTATGCATCCGTCAAAATCAAGTATAATTCGCAACTTTTCGACATTATCCAAATAAGTATGTAAGTTTAAAATGAATATCCCTACTTACACACTTATTACGATAGTGTCTTTTGTGGTATTGTTTATTATCAATAAATTATCTGATATGAAATGTTATTTGCAATCAAAAACATCTATCGCGTTACTTTCACTCCATCTACCAATTGTCTTTTAGTAGCCTGTTGACGTACAACCGGGTCTTTGCGCTTCACAAGGTCATCATATAAAGCTTTGCGCATAATAGAGATTTGTTTTGCATATTTTTTTGATTTTATTTGGTTTTTCATTTCTGCAGGGTCAGCTTTCAAGTCGTAAAACTCATCCGTATCAGTCATATTCCAAACGTATTTGAAATTATTGTCGCGAATCATGCGTTGCACAAAAAGCCCGAATTGCTGCCCATTATAATTGCTAAATGCATATTTTCGCCAATCGGAAGGTGTTTCTCCCCTGAAAAGTGGCAACAAGTTGGCACCCTGACTCTCCCAGCTTACACCTGCAATTGCCGGAATAGTAGCAGCCATATCCAACTCATGAATCACAAAATCAGTATTTACTGAGCCTGGTTTAATTACCCCCGGCCAACGCACGATAAAAGGAATATGCACTTCCTCATCATACATAACATAATGCTTGTCGATAAAACCATGACTGCCAGCTGCATCGCCATGGTCGGCTGTATAAATAACCACGGTATTATCCCTCAAATTCATATCATCAATGGCTTTTAGCACCATTCCCACGGCATCATCCAATTGCGAAATTATTGCATAATAACGTTGCATGTAGCGTGCCCATTGTTCCCATTTGGTGTTTTCAATCCCCCAATTGTATTTCATTTGCTTCTGAATGTAGGGCTTATTGTCAAACTTATCGCTAAAATTTTTCCATGCAGGAATGTCTTCGGCCTTGTACATATCCAAAAATTGCTTTACAGGAAAACAAGGTAAATGTGGCTCTGCATGGTCTAATCGAATATGCCAGGGCATGCCTTCTGCTTCGTATTTTTTTATTAGCTCAATGCATTTCTGAGCCAAATAATGTGTGTGGCTTTCATTTAAATCGGCAGGGTCAATACCACCAAACCAAAACATCGAATCGAGTGCAATTTCTTGGGCAATGTTCAACTCATTGCGATATTTACGGTAATCATTGTCCGAAACATAATCATCGAACCCAAAATCGAGCGGTGTTTTGGTTTGGTGCACATGCCATTTTCCTACATAACCGGTTTTGTACCCCGCTTTTTGTAGTTCACTTGTCCACACTTCTTCATTAAAAGGAGTAACTGGTAACGTAATATCATAATTCCACAATCCTTTATGTTTTTCGGGCCAAAGGCCTGTAAGCAAGCATTGGCGGGCAGGACAAGAGGTGGGTATGGGCGTATAAGCATTTGTAAAACGCATTCCATCGCGTGCTAATTGATCAATATTGGGTGTTTGCACAATATTATTGCCGTTATGCGCCACACAATCATATCTGTGTTGATCGGAGTGAATTAACAGAATATTAGGTCGCTCATTTTCCGAAGTAAAAGCCTGAAATTGTAAAGTTGCAGAGCCTAACAGTATTGGAACAATGGCTTTTTTTGAGAATCTATTCATGATGTTTCTTTTTTAATAAATTTCAATTTTAATAGATTTAAATACTAACGGGACCAATTAAACCTGCTTCATACAATGAAGATGGTGTATCCCCAAAAGTGTATAATTTCTATCCTTATTTGTTGCAAAAACTTATTCTTAAGCTGATTTTACAAGAAGAATAACGGGCTGTAAAGCAAGCAAAGATTCAAGTGTTAAAACCAATATAAATATATTAAATGTGTCGTTCAATGTGACAAAGAAAATATATATAATTCATTGAATAACAACTTTACTCATATCGGGAACAGCAGCAGCCTTCACCACATCACCACCATTTTTATAAACCTCAATCAAATTAACAAATGGTGATCCTTTTCTCACTTCTTTTGCAGGATCATAAGCAGGGTTCACAGTAGGCCAATATTGTTTCTGAACGTTCTGTTCCAACCAAACCATCAATTCCATAAATAACTTATTGGTCATTTCCGGGAGTTCTGCTGCCAAGTTTTTACGTTCGTATGGGTCTTTCTTCATGTCAAACAAATAAAGACGTCCGTGCCAATCAAATATCAATTTCATATCTCCGCTGCGTATAGCTGAGTGAGGTGTCAAATTATAACCATCTACAGGATTATAAAAAGCAACATTAAATGGATAATGGAACATAAAGGTGTTACGCGGATATTTTTGAGACTCATTATTAACGTCCGTAATTAAAGGACAAAGACTTCTGCCATCAATCTTCTCTATTTCGTAATAAGGAGTGGGATCGATACCACCTATCTCCAGCAAGGTTGGAAATATATCACAAGCATCTACTGCTACGTCACACCATTGTCCCGGCTTTATACGCCCCGTCCAACGCATTATAAGCGGAGTCTTGATACCTCCCTCAAACAATGTAGCCTTACCGCCTAAATAAGGTGTATTATCTGTAAAAAGACCTCCAGGTGTAATTTTTCCGGCAATACCTCCATTGTCGGACATAAATACTACCAAAGTATTTTCTGCAATTCCACACTCATCCAGTTTATCAAGTATTCTGCCGACTGACTCATCAAGGCTCTTTAACAAACCTGCATAAACAGGATCTTGATGATTGTTCCATCCTTTCGTGGATTTTTTATCAAAATACGCAAGATGCTCTTCCTTAGCCTGAAGGGGCGTATGTATCGCAAAATGACTAAAATACAGAAGGAAAGGTTTTTTATCTGCACACTTTACTCTGCTATCAATATAATCCAAGGCACGTTCCGTCAAATCATCAGTCAAATAACTTTGCCCGGTTTCCTTGCCGGCCTTACCTACCATCCATTCTTCCTGGGGCATTTTGGGAAAACGTCTCTTTGACTTATCATCCCAAACATCTCTCCAATTAAAATGAACCGAACCACCGGCGTCAAAATATGCAAGTACTTCATCAAAACCTCTGTCATGCGGTTGATAACCGTCTGCACCCATGCCTCCCACATGCCATTTGCCAACAAATGCAGTATGATAACCGTCTAAAGCCTCCGGTAACACTATACATTTCCGTTTTTCGTCAATCGGAAGTCCTGCAGGGATTGCAGCATTTGACTTCCCATTGTTCCATGCTTGTTCAATCTTAATTGGATCAGCATGTTGGATGGCATCATGAATATAAGCACCTTGTGGCGGTTGCTGGGCAGTCATATACCATGTATTCCGAAACGGAAGAGCGGTGGTAAAACCCATGGTAGCCGCATATTTTCCTGTTAACAATTCGGAACGAGTCGGCGAACTGAGTGGACATACATATGCCGATGAAAAAGCTTCACCCTCGTTAAGCAATCTATTGATATTCGGTGTTTCATAGTACATTTCATCCGGACTAACGCCCGTCACATGATTTGCAAAAGCCCCTACATCCATATATCCCAAATCATCGGCCAAAATAAAAATGATATTGGGAATATCCTGACAGTGCTTAAAAGAAGTTAAACCCAGCACACTACAAGCTAAACCACAATAATTAAAAACCTTTGATATCATAATAACAACCCTATATATAATTACTGCTTCATATCATATGTACCGGATTCAATAATACAATTGATAAACCTCACAACCCGCCTTCAAAATAAACCCATCAACTGCTCACATCCCAACTTGTCATCGAAGCAACTTTTAAAAGCTGAATTGATACCGCATCGGAATGTTCAATTGCCGAAAACTTCTTTTATTGCATTGAGATATCCGTAACCTGTTCTCTCCTCAGGTTCTAAATAACTGCCTTCTCCCCATTCATTCCACGAATTAATAGTTATTATTCTCTCACTTTCAGGATTTTGCATGGTTAATTCTTTTGCCTTTGCCAAATACTTTTTGAACAAGTATGGCGTATTATTTACAATCACAGGTCCAAACGGATAACCTCGCTTGGTCATCCAATCCGGTGAGTTCCTGCAACGTGGTGATGAATCCCAGCCCATCGTTGCGTTGATGTGATAAGGGGCCGGAATAGTGTGTACAGGTGTCTGCAAGCCGTTTGCCCCACCACCAGACTTTAATGCTCTAAAATAGGCTTCTGCAACTTTTTCATATTGAGTTGTTGGAAAATCTCGTAAAGCAATGTGATGAATCCAAACATAACTGGTTGTACTGTTAATATTCAAACGCCTGATGCCTTCATCTAAAAAAGTCTCCTTGAGTCCCCATAAAACAGCATTTAAATGTAAATCCGGAAATCCGGCAGCTTTAACTTTATCCCTAAATTTATTGATACCTCCTTCTAAAAGTGTAAGATCATTGTCATATGTTTCCAATAATGTATTCATTTGATATATTGAAAAATATGGACACCCGTCAATTTTCCAATAAGAGGGATGTTTGAAATAGGTTTCGATAACGTAATCCATCAATTTTTCAAAAGTTTCAATCCTCACAGCCCCTTTTACGACTGCTCCCCCCAAATTGTGATTGCACCACATCAGTGCAAACTTAAGTTTATCATTGTTGTCAGCTTTTAGAAAACCATTCTCTAAAGCTCGATAGAGGTACTTACTGCCATCCCAGTTTTGTGCGGGGGGTACAAGCCCGCTGGATTCCTCATCATAATAATACCAATCAAAAATAAAGGCATCGATGCCATTATCTGAAGCAGCATCAATCTTCTGAGCCATAACAACCGGATCGTTTTCATTTTGATATCCCCACACAGGGACCTTGGGCTGTTGATGTCCTTCAAATTGAGGTTTTGCCGCTTTAACAACACTCCACTCAGATGAAAAAACAGGACCCCAGTTCGGAAAATAATAAACAGCAACCTGAACATCGCCTTCCGGGATATTAATGGGTTCCTCTACCGGGTTGTCCAAACCATTATCCGGCTCAGAACAACTTGAATTAACCAAGGATAAACTCAGCAGAAAAAATATACCACATGCAATAATTTTTTTCATGGCTTTTATTTTACGTTTTTCGATAATTCGTTAAAGATATTAGTTTAAACAAACATACAAGCAATAAAGTGTTAAATCGGTGTGTTAAATGATAAAAAAACATAGAAGAACGATATTTAACACAAGTTTCCATGTAAACGGATAATCCTATATGTTATTTTTTGATTAGAAACCGGGATTTATTTCATGAGGTAAAGTAAAATCAGAAACTACTTTCTCATTATAGTACTTTTGTGTCTTATATTTCAAATCATTTCTGAAGTTATTCAGCAATGCATTATATTTTGAATCTTGGGCTAAATTATTTATTTCATCAGGGTCTTCTTTTAGATTGTACAATTCTTCTTTCGCATCAATGAAACGATATCGAATATACTTCCAATTTTCAGATCTTATTCCCTCACTTGATGGAATTTCGGGTTTTTCCCACAAGTGTTCAATTAAAAGTGATTCTCTTTTATGTTTGTTATAACCCAACTGAATATAGGGTGTTAAGTCAATTCCCTGATAATTACTTGGATAAGGAATACTTGCCAGGCTAAGCATCGTCATGGGAATATCAATATTCGTTACCATATCATCAATATCATATGATTTATTAGTTCTTGGATCAAAAATTATCAGCGGTATTTTAATGGACAGATCATACATCAACCATTTACCGGCTAATTGTCTTTCGCCCAAGAAATACCCATTATCTCCCATCATAATAATAATGGTGTTGTCTGCTAAATTATTTTCTTTTAGTAGCTGCCTGATTTTTCCTATTTCATCATCAATTTCGCTTATCATTCTATAATAGCCTTTCACACTATTTTGATATTTTTCAGGAGTGTCAAATCTCCATTTCCATCTGAGCCTATTGAATCCATTTTTTACCTCAAAAGATAATTTTTCAAAAATGGAATCGCTTGAGATTTTAGGTTCAGGGATGTCTATATTTTCATACCTCTTATTCGATTTATCTTGCCAAAAATACTGTTCTTTTGAGTTATCATGTGCATGAGGAGCACTAAAACATATAGATAAACAGAAAGGTTTGTTTTTAGGTGCATTTTGGATAAAATTTCTTGCTTGATAACCGGTATATTCAGTAAGATGAACAGTGTCTTTATTTATAGTTTTGTAAAAATAACCCCTATGATCCTTATATTGATTATTTCTATCATAAAAATCAGCCTCTGTAAATAGATCTGAAGCATTATCAATAATAACATCCAATTTGCCGAAAAAACCGGTATGATAACCATTATTTTTAAAAAGGACAGGATAACTTATGTCA